>Ga0224559_1001013_pt1 | contig 16265 bp, 26 predicted proteins | sample 714S33034metaG_FD_180676 | JGI IMG/M metagenome (GOLD analysis project Ga0224559, IMG submission 180676) | Peat soil microbial communities from Stordalen Mire, Sweden - 717 S3 30-34 | ecosystem: Environmental > Terrestrial > Soil > Wetlands > Peat | place: Sweden: Norrbotten County, Stordalen... | reverse complement strand
TTTGTACCGCGTTGATACCGATCAACCGGAGGCTTACTGTGAAGGCATCTCTTAACTGAGAGGTTCGCATAGCTTCAAACTGGGTAGCTACTCAGATGCAAGTTTGAGCAACTTCTCGGAAGCGGTTACAACACGCCGCGCAGAATTCTGTCCCAGACGGTCTTCTCTCGGAGGGTCTTGATGCGCTCGTCATAATAGGCCAGCCGCCGTTCGAGCTTGGCGAGCTTCTCTCTGAGCCGGCGCCCGTAGGTGTTGTGCAGCCGCCAGAGGCTCATGTGGCTCTTCCACATCTTCGGGGGTATGCCGTCATGCGAAGGCCGATCAGAGGGGTGCCACCGAGAGAGAAGGGTTCGCACCTTTGCAAGGTCTCGCTCCAGCTCTCTTCGGTGGTCTTCCCAGAAGGTGATGTTGCGAGGCATGAGGAGCGCCCGGCTAGATTTGTCTCCCGCCGGGCAGAGAGTCCCGAGTATCCGTCACCACGATCACGGGCAATTTAACAAATATAGTGGGGGGTGGTGTGGATGACGACCACCCCCTGTGACTACCAGTATACACCGAGGTGCACACTTTGCCTGCAGAATTCTTTTCTCCGAAGTGGTAGGTCCGCTCATCAAGGCCCAACCGGGCCTCGCCCAGTCTGATAGCTTCTTAGCGCTCACGACGGTATCTTACGAAGTGGGGCTACAGTTGTCACCCCGTGGTGCGCGGGGGCGCCCCATGAAACGCCTCTTCGAGGTACTCCATGACGACGCGCTCCTCCTGTCCGGTCAGGTCGCGACCGTCAACCGCGACTTCCATGAGGAAGCCCCCTCCCTTGCGCGGGGAGAGCAGGCACTGAACGCGGTGAGGGTCAACCTTGAGCCTTTCGGCGATGCCCAGGAGGTAGGCGCTCGTGTACGGGTTGGCGGTGAGCTTGCTCATTTGTTTTAGCGGTCTCCAAGCTTGGCCAGTTCCAGGACTGCGTTCGCGAGGGCTCTCGGTACCACCTCGAAGCCAGCCTCGACAAGAGACTTGTGGACCTCGTGAAGCGACATCCGGCGTTTGTCCCCGAGCCTGACGTAGCGCCCCGGCTGCTCGACTTTACTGATGAGGTCGATGACGTGCAGGATGTTCGTCTTGTCAGGCGTGCAGCGTAGGGCATCATGAAAGAGGCTCGCATAGTGCCGGTGCTCTTCGGTCGAGGCGTTCCACTTGGCCCGCAGCCTCGCGATGCCCTCCTCCGCATAGGCTCGCATCTCGGCCTGCGCCTCCTGGCAGTCCTCCGAGAGCTTCTTGTCGTGGCCTCCGATCCATGGCTGGATGGGCCTGTCCCAGACGCCCCCGCAGGCTCCGCAGACGGAGCAGTCCCAGTGGTGGTAGAGCCCGCCGAGACCGGCGTCGTCCTCCGTCTGGATCCAGGTGTGACCGCTCACCTCGACCACCGACCGTAGCTGTCAAGCCGTTCTCCAAAGAGGTAAGAATCAGTCATGATCCCTGCCCCATCGAATTCGAAGCTATGCGAACGCTCTCTTTCGAGAGTCCACTCACAGTAAGCCTCCGGTTGACAGCAGGAGCACTGGTCGTTCTTGTGGACGACGGGCGCAGTCGGTGAACGAGTCCCCGTACGGCCTTCCTGGTGAGTCTGGGGCGGGAGTTGCCGTTGATTCTCATGTAGTTTTTCTAGTCCCTCGGGTCGAGTTCGAGCCCGTATTGGTCGAAGATCTTGATGTTGAGCGCGGTCGCGAGCTTCACGAGCAGGTCGTAGACCCTGTTGTTCCCGAACCGCTCGAACTCGACGATACCCGGCGAGTGTTCGATCGCCCAGACGTAGTTCCGCCCGTCCGTGAGCCCGCAGTAGGGGACGGTGTATCGAGCGTCCCCGTGCTCGTATTTGACGATGCTCTCGGGGAGCTTTGCCAAGAGCTGGCCGAGGCTGATGAAGGGATCAGTGACGTACGCGGTGCTCACGGCCCCTCTTTACACCGCGCGAGCGCAAAGTTGAGCGGCTCTAGCTTCGGCCTCCTTGAAGGAGTAGTACGCCTCGAAACAGCGGACGCCAGCCAGCTCCTCCCCCGTCGCGCTCCGGTAGGTGTCAAGGCTCTTGCCGACGACGATGAGGGAGTTGTCGTGATGCGGCTCGTAGTCGAGCAGCTCGCGGCGGAGCAAGTGTCGAAAGATGTGGGGCGTCCCGCACGCGGAGCCGTCCGTATTGCAGCCTAAGTAGATGACGACCCGGGCCTTCTCGATGAGCGTGATGAGCCCGTTGTCGTAGTTGCTAGGCCACGAGATGAAGGCCACGTCGATGGGGCTCTCGGCCCCCATGTCCTGGAAGTACGCCTTCGCGTAGGAGAGCCGCGCGGGGAGGACGCCCTTAGGCTTGTCCTCCTTGTCGATGCAGCAGACGTGCAGCGCTCCGAGCTTGAGGAGCCGCTTGGACAGGGAGAGGTCACCCGCCCCGAGGTCAGTGACGACCTGTCCCCGGACGTGCTTGCTGACGACCTTCGCTTGCTTGGGGATGAGCTTTCCGAAAGGCACACCTTGATCTACACCGGAACGGCTAGAACGCGGGCTTGGTCTCGGGCTCACCGACGGGGAGGATATCGTCTCGGTAGATGTGCCTAGGCTGCGTTGCGAGCTTGGACGGGGGCACCCAGCCGTACTTGCGGGCCGCTTGATAGATCTCCGCGAGCGTGACCGGCTGGTTGGCCTTGAGATCACTCTGGCCCGTGAGGCGCCGGACGACCTGTGTGGCGTGATCGGGGGAGAGATGCCCGACGTTCACGTACTGACAGAGGCGGCCCGGACGGCGGGTCGCGGGGTCCATCTCGATGGTCGCCGCATTCGTGGTCGCCAGGATGCGCGCATCGAGGACGCCCCCAAGGATGCCGTCCCCGAGATTGAGGAGGGACGAGATCGCGGCCATGTCCCCTGCCTGGCGCTGGACGAGCACCTTGTCGGCGTCTTCGAGGACGAGGACCATCGAGCCGGTGAAGCCGTAGTCCTTGGCCGACACAAGCGCGGGGATCAGCTCAGGGCTCCCGAGGTCCTTGACCAGGTGGGGCGGGACGACAATGAAGGCCGCCGTGGGCACGTCCGCGAGCAGGGAGCGCGCCATGAAAGTCTTGCCCGATCCTGGCGTCCCGGCCATGATGACGAGCCTGCCGCACGGGTTCTCCGCCTGGAGGTCCTTGACGATGTGGTCGTACTGCTGGAGGACTTCCGCCGTGTAGTTGCCACGTTCGAGAGGCGTTCCGGCGGAGCCGATGCGCTTGAGGTTGTAGCCCATCGCTCCGGCTGCGAGCGCGAAGACGTAGCCCTTCTTCGGGTCGTCCTGCTTGAGGATGCCGCCTGAAAGCTTCGCGAGCTTGTCCAGGTCGCCCTTGTTGATCGTCGCGATCTGAAGGTACGCCTTCGGAGTCTCGGGACCCTCAATCATGAGCGAGAGCATGGTCTCGTTGGACCCGTAGAGGATGCCCGTGGCCTGGCGCGAGTAGCTGAAGCGTAGGGGCTTCAGCCCGTAGGCGGACACGAGATGCTGCTTCAGGGCATCTGGGCGGACGACGAGGTTGCCGTCCCAGCTCCCCTGGTGAAGCGAAGGCCCGCCCGCCAGGGCCTTCTGGAGCATGGGCGCCCCGATCCAGTTGTCGATGTCGAAGTAGGTGTTCGACCCGGCTGCTGGGAGGCTGATGTTTTCCCACCAAGCCTTCTGCCCTGCGTTCGCCGTCTTCCAAAGAAGTGACTTGTCGTGGATGCTCACGACCATGTCAGCGTATTGAAGAATTATCAGGACGCCGGGGGAATCTCGGACTCAGGCTCCCAGTTGATGTCCGTCGTGTCCCCGACCTTGATGATGGCTGCCCAGCATGCCCGCTTGTCCTTGTCGAAAATGAACCCCTCGGCCTTGGTCGCGGCATCATGCAACTTGCGCCACCACGTCCAGCGATCGGTCACTTTGAGATCCTCGTAGGTCGGCCCTCGGCAGCCCTCGACGAGGAACTTGTTGTTCAGGCCGACGATGCGAAGCTTGCTTCGGTCCTTGGCGCGGCACCGTACGGAGCCCTTCTCAGGGTCGAGCCACCGGGCCCCGGAGTTGCCGCAGCGGCATTGGACCCAGGAGCCGTCCGGGTCAAGCGCCCGCATGTCGATGCAGAGGGTACAAAGAAGCACTTTCACCGCCAGGCCCTCCTATCAACCCGTGAGAATGATAAGAAGATTCGATACTTTGGCTTAGGCGTAGGAGGCGCCTGGATGACCCTGTGGGACACGCGACAGCGAGCCAATCAGCGAAGAAGGGAACTCCGCGAGCGCGCCGTGGCCTACCTTGGGGGCCGTTGCCATATCTGCGGCTACAACAGGTGCCTCTCCGCGATGGATTTTCATCACGTCAACGCCCTAGAGAAAGACTTCACGATCTCGGCCAAAATGTCCTCTTGGGAGATGATCGAGCGCGAGCTTCGGAAGGTAGTTCTCTTGTGCTGTCGTTGTCACCGTGAGGTCCACGACGGGCTTCACCCTAGTTATTTGGAGGATGAGAGCCACATGCGGGGCGGGGACGACCGTCAGGTCGAGATGTTCGAGGACAACTTCGATGATGCTCTTATGAAGCCTCCTGAGTGATGAGCACCCACGACTACGACCGCACCGCCGCGAACCCGAACCAGCTCCGAAACACGGAGGAGCTCATCCGCCTCACGGTGAAGGCCAAGAGTACCCTCGAAAAAGCCACCGTAGCCATCATCGATGCTCGCGATGCCCTTTGGGACGTACGGGACGTGGCCTCCAAGGTCGGAATCCCCGCGCGCGTTCTGGAGCCCATCATCAAGGCACAGAGCTTCATCGGTCAGAACAGCGACTTGCGGACGCTCAACATGGCCCTCCAGACCCTGACAACCATCGAGGAGGGTCTCAAGGAGAAGCTCAAGCCCGCTCCGGTTCCCGTGCGTCCCGCTCCGGTCTCGCCTAGGAGTGATGCCAAGCCCTTCTCCGACATGGAAGATGGTCCACTCAACAAGGTCATCGAGGCGCTCGTCTCTAGTGAGAACCTCTGGATGGACGGCGAGGTCTCCCGCGCTCAGATGCCTGTCCGCATGCGGAATCTCCGCGAGCATTACCGTCACATGACGCCAGAGAAGCAGCAGAAGATGTACCAGGAGTACATCAACGGGAATCACGGGAGGTACTAGCTCCCGGCCTTCTTGAGGGCCTTCTGCCGGTCCTGGTACGCCTGCTGACGACAGGTTGTCATGCAGTAGATCTGGTCCTTTCGCCTGCGCCTGAAGGGCTTCTCGCAGAACTTGCACACGGGCTGCGGAGCGTTCGAGCCGGGCAGGTCGTCGCAGGGAATTTGGCACAGCTTCGACAAGTACGCGAAGCTCTGCGCCATGAGCACCACCACCAAGCCGGAACCCGTCAAGCTGCAAGTCATCATCGACCTAGAGACGAGTGGAGAGACTCACGCCGAAGAGCTGGGCTGGCTCCTCAACCTCATACGCTACGAGTTGACGCATGCACCCAACTGGAAGGGCAAGATCCGCCGTGTCGTTGTCTGAGCTGACTTCAGGGCGGACTCCGGTGACCACGGGCGCAGCCTGAGCTTCTTCGACAAGATGACCTGGAGCCGTTCCGCTGGATCCCTCCCACGCTGCCGAAAGAACCTCACGTAGTGCTCCCTAGGCATCGTTTCGATGGCTTTGCGAGCTTCGGCCTCGGTGCGGTACTTGCGTTCGTTGAGCACTTGCCACTCGTGCCGTACCGATTTGCGGATCTCGACCCAGTACGGCACGGCCTAGTCGTCCTCGCCATCCGTGATGGGCACGTTCTTCCAGACACGCTTGGGCGTTGGGGGCCTCACGACCGCAACGGCGGGCTCAGGCTTGGCCTGGACGGGCAGGGGTGGGTCGGGGGCATCGTAGGACGGCCCTTCGAGGATGCGGTCGAAGGCGGTCTTGTAGGGCCGCTTGGCCAGGAACTTCTCGGCGTTCGTCTTGGCCTCCCGGAGGTTGTCCCCACGGATCCTGATGGACGTCCTGTCCTTGTAGCGGACGAGGCCCAAGACGTAACAGGCCCCCGAGTGCTGGTTCTGCTCCTCCACGAGGACGGCCATCCCCTGCTCCGCGAAGAACAGGTGAAAGCTCTCATATTCCTCCCACGTGGAGGCAATACCCTCCTTCTCGGCGACCTCCCCGTCATCGAGATCGAGTGTCATCCTGACGGGTCCCTTGTCCTCCTTGAGGCTCTCAGCAGACGCGGGCTCATCGGGGTCTTCTTCTTCTTCTTCATCCTCGTCCGCATATACGAACACGTCCATGTTGCCGAGGTTGATGTCTACCCGAGGGGGGTTCCCGAGGTCGTCCTCATTCAGAGGGAAGGTCACTAGGTCATCGTGCATTTCTCCGACGACCCCGGTCAAGCTGTCAGGAACCCCATGCCAAACCCAGCGTCGGTCGTCTCCTCGGGCTCTCGGGTTGAGCGCCCACCAGCGATCAAGGCTCGGCCCGAGAAGGCTGGACACAAACTGCCGAGCGATGTAAATGAGGGAGGGGCGAGTTTCAATGAGATGACCTGTTCTATAACCCGGCAACGTGGCGGTTCTTGGTTCTCGGCAGGGAACGACGCTGAAGGCCAGCCACTCGATCGAGAGCTGTGTCTCCGTCACGGCAGCCGGACGGAAGATATGCCGGAAGTTGTACGCAGCGGACTCCGAAGCCGTCATGGACCGTTCGTCTGCGAAGAGAGGCATATTCTAAGAGTACACCGGAACGGTCAGGCGATCCGAGACAGAGCCTCCACGATCTTCTTTACCGAGTCCGGATGCGCAACGCCCCCTCGGTCGAGCTTCATCAAGGTCGCGGCCCCGATCCCCCCGAGGAGCTTCCCAAGCGGGTGTGCCCCCATCGAGGCTCGGAGCCGCGCGTACTTTGCTTGCAGCTCCTTCGGGATGCAGACCTGACCGCAGACCGATCCTGCATACCTTGTTCCCGCGGCCATGAGCTAGCTCTCTACACCGGTGAACCGCCCTGAACGGCGGTGCTGAGAGAGGATCATGGGTGGATCCGCAGGTGGTAGTGGATGAGGTTGAAGGCGAGACACGCAAAGGCGACCCCGAGAGAGCCGTAGCAGACCTTGGTCCAGAAACGGGCCTTCTTCGCGTGGTACTCGGCCTTCGCGTACAGCTCGTCCGCGAGCTTCTGCTTCGCGTCCGCGTCGGCCTTGAGCAGGGCGGTCCAGGCCTGAAGGCTGAACGCCTCCTTGAACTTCTCGACCACGTCGTCCGAGGGGATAGTTGCGTCGGTGACCAGCTTGTCGTCCATGGCAGGCTTCTACACCATCGGGGCGTTGATCGGTGCCAGATTCGCGCCTAGTACGTCAGGAGAACGGTCAAGCGCCCCTACGGAGTCAAGATACTCACCGTCGTACTCTCGTGCTTTGTCCTGCTCAGTTGCATCTCCGCCGAGCAAGCCCGTCCACCCCAAGCTGTCTCCCACCTCCGCGACACCCACACGGTGGCGAACGGAGAGGCTACGCACATCTGGATCATCCAGGAGGACACGGGTGGCAACGATCACGTGTGGTTTTGCGAATCGTCCAAGGAGTTCAGCGGCACGGCCATGTGCGCTCGCTATCCTGAGACGGCCCGATGACCTGGTAGCTAAGGGCTTCCAACTGTAGCCCCTAACGGTAAGAACCCGTGAGAATCAGCAGGGAGTCAACAAAGAATCGCACACGGGTTCTTGACTTACCTACCTTCAGTTGCGTAAACTTCCTTCTCGGTGTAGTATTAGCTACCCGAGTAGGACCGGATGGCTGATCCGGGGATCTTGATTTTTCTCACGACCGTTGAGAGATCAAGCCGAAGTCCGAATTGTCGGGCAAGGCCACGCTCCAAGGAGGATGACATGATCAAGAAGACGATGGTTGCGATGCTGCTCATGGGAACGTTGGTGGTTACTGTGTCTGCAAAGACACCGTACATCACTGCGGGCTCCGAAGCACGGGCAGACGCAGCGAGCGACTGTTACAACACGTGCGTGGCGTGCGACCAGGGATGCCCTAACATGGGTTGTACCTTCAAATGTAGGGACGACAAGGATGTCTGCTGCGTTGGGCACGGGCTCAAGCCAGGGGGCCCTACGGGCTGCATCTGCGGCAGTTGACCACCGGCAAACCGTCGGTCCAAAACTTACACTGAGCCCTGGACAAGCGGACAGCTCTGACAAGGCCTAGAGATAGAACATGTCGTACGGGAAGAAGCCGAAGAGCACGAACAAGGACAAGCGAAGGCCGTCACTCAAGCCCCGCTCGTCGAAGCAGGCCGACCTCATCTCCTGCCGAAGCTCGTTCGGCTCGACCGAGAAGATCCTGCGGCGCAATCGCAAGACCTGGACGCGCAAGTTCGCCAAGGAGGGCAGGCAGATCGACAAGGCCGAGGTCCAGGCGGGCCTCTCGCTCACGGCGGAGTTCCCCCTCAGCAGGCTCAAGCTCGAAGTCCTTGAGCAGAGTGAGCGTGCTGTGTGGGAGAAGTTCTTCGAGATCCCGTGGGAACAGACGTGACCGTCCGTGGCTTCGCGGTCTACGAGACCATCGGGATCGGCATTCCGAACCCGCGCCCTTGCGTCCGAGTTCCCGTCCCGCCAGACCTCACGCCGGAGCAGCTCCGCGAGCTGCTCCGGCGTGGATAGACAAGACCAATGCTGAGCTGGAGGCCGAGGATATCCCATGAGCAAGCAGATGTGCCTCAACTGCGGCGAGAAGCCCGCCGTCCCCCAACCTGGGGGCAAGACGGTGCCCCTCTGCGCTGAGTGCGCCTCGAAGACCACGGGCTCGCGGGGGGTCAAGATGGCTCCGAAGGCCGCACCGAAGCCGAGGCTTCGGCTGGTGAAGAGCACCCGAGCCTAGAAAACCCGGTTCTTGGCGGGCATCCACAAGGCCAGGGCGACCTTGCCCCCTCTACGGACCCGAAAAGCTCGCTAGCATCCAATCCAACGACGATCGGAAGTTCCAAGCCTGCGTAGAACGTGGGATCGAGATGTGCCTCGTAGACGTGTCACGCATGGTCTACTTCAAGCCAACCTGGGCCGATAAGTATCTCCAAGTCATCCGAAAGGTCATCGGGACGAAGCGGGCGCTTAAATAGGTGCTGCCCAGGAGCATATCCGGCTCCCAGGCAGCGGTACTTGCAAAGCGTTTGCTCTGCTGTCGACTTTTTAGGCTACGACCGACGTTTAAGGTTGGCGATCAGGCTAAAACCCAGATGTCCTTCCGCTAGACGACCAGTGCGTGAGGTTCTACGCGCGTCCGAAGACGCAGAGCACTGAACTCGATTTGAACGAGCGTCTCTGGGGGTTGTACGCTTTCCGCTTGATGTCGTAGCCGTCGAACTTTCTGAAGCTGGAGTGATAGACTGAGGGTCTGAGGGTACGCGCCGGGCTGCGTCTGCCGTTCCGCCACCTCCCCGTACTGCGAGCACGTCCGAAGACGCCGTGGGGAGGGAAGGAGTCGAACCTTCAGTGTGGCCGTTTGCGTATGAGTCTCGGGCTGAGTCTGAGTCTGTACTCCAGTCCTCTCTATACACCGGTTCGCGAGAGTCGGCGAAGGAAATCGTCAGACGCCGTAGACGAAGTCGAAGACGGCCTTGCCCGCGCTCGGGAGGTCCTTGACGATCTCGATGTCGTTGGCCGTCTCGCGCGCCTGCTTGACCGCAGCCTGGAGCTTCTCCACGCGGGCCAGCATGGCGTCTTTCTGATCGACGGGCATCGCGGAGCTGTACTTGATGGTCTTCCAGGTGCCCGTGATCACGTCGGACGTGACTTCCTTGACCTGAGCCGGGTGCTCCTTCGTCGGCGCGTGCAGGACGAGCGGCATCTGAATCTTCTTCGTGCGGATCTGCTCACTGGTCTTCGTCGCGAAGAGGTTCTGGTCGTTGTCGAACGTCCACTTCTCGGCGGGATCAAGCGTCGGAATCTTCTTGACCTCCGAGTGCAGGTCGTCGAGCTGGTGCGCGAGCCAGAGGAGGTATGTGACCGGAGCGCCCTTGATGATGGTCTTGCCGTCCACGACGACATCGGCCTTCGCGAGCATGTTTGTGGCATCCCGCGCGAGCGTCAGGTCGAAGATGCGGGTCTGCTGTTCACGGACGACCTTGAGGCCGGTGAGGACGCGCTGCTGCACTTCCTTGTTCTCGGGCGGCAGGGCCTCGTAGGTCGCTGCCTCAACGTTCGAGTCCTTCGGCATGAAGACCTTGGCGTGCCCTATGAAGAGGTCAGGCTTCTGAAAGGTCTTGTAGACGGCGGTCAACTGGTCGCCGACCTGCGTCTTGGTGGATGTCTCGACGGCGAGGATGTGGTGTAGCTTGGGCATGGTACGTCTCCTGGTTCTGATACGGACGCTGAGTCTGGACGTGTCTCTACACCGAAACGTCGGCCTTGTCCGCAAAATCCTCCCCCATGTCCGAGTGGTGATGGCCTATCTGGCCTGTCGGCGTGATCCGCACCTTTCGCTACCCCCTCTTGCCGAACAAGGCTCAAGAAGCCCAGCTCGACATGTACCTGTGGAGGTGTCGCCAACTCTACAAGGCCTAGTGCTTGAGCTCGACAGCCCTGGCCAGCGCGCTCTGTTTCAGAAGGATGTGCTTCCGCTTGAAGAGGCTCGGGTCCTTCGCAAGCTCGTGGAGCTTCGCGAACTGTGCCTCGGTCGGCACCACGTCCGTCTCGATCTCGGGGCACAAGGCGAACTCCGTGCTCACCTTGAGGATCTCGTGCCGAAATGTCACGTTGGCACCCGTCGCGTCCGGGGGGAAGGTCAGGGTCGCGCGTAGACCGGCTCCAGAGAGCAGGGCGTGAAGGCCGGTCGCCTCCGTCCCTACGCCCGGCCAACCAGGCTCGTCGGGCCAGATTCGGTTGTCCCAGCCGAGGGCCACGATGAGCTTCGCGACCGTCGCCTCCGTCCGCTCGTTGAACGGCAGGAGCCAGTCCATGATCCCGACGTGGGCGTCATCCTGAACGCGCAGGAGGAAACACGTCAAGAACACGACGACCCCATTCGACGACTGATCCATCGTGCACATGATGGGCAGGAGGTTGTACGGGCCAGGGTGGACGTTCTTTCCGTTCGAAACCTGCGCGATGGCGAGGTCTTCCTTCGGGGTCCTCTTGATGTACGCCTTGGCTGCCTTCTCGGCTCTCTTCGATATCATGCTGTGGTTCTACACCAACCCAGGCGTTGATCGATAGGCCTCCCGTGCCTACTACGTCATGAGTCTCACCTATCCCTGTGCAAAGCCCGAATTCGAGATCGTCTCGGATGCCTGGTTTGACTACCTCATGTCCCTGGAGGACCGAGGGTCGGACGGCCCAGCTCTGACCCTCGACCAGTTCCGTCAGAGCTTCAACGTCAAGTCCGTCTCGGCGTTCGTCGATGACTCGGACGATCCGTTCCCCTACTGAGCGGTGTAGGAGCTGCTGTGGACCGCAAGTCTTACTCCATCCCCCTCGGGTGGACCCTTCACGGGCGCCTTCATGGGGAGCCCATCCTCCTCGTCAACTCCCGAGCGCTCGTCATCTACGTCAACGGCACCGCTAGATACGTCCAGGGGGCTTCAGCGGACGCGGCATGAGGTCGAGCGGGTGCTTGGTCGCGAAGAGGCTCTTGTCCTTGACCTGGATGTTCTTCGGGGGTGGTTGCGCCTTGTCGAGGTCGTTCTTGTCGTAGACCGATTCGATCCACATGCGTTGCTTCGGAGAGAGACGTGTTATCGTCGCCGTGGCCACCCTGTCGAACATCTCTTGGAACACATTTTTCTCAGAGGAGCTGAGCTTGCCAGCCGGCATGGAGAGGACTGCGCGGAGGAGTTGTAGATCCGTCTTCTTGGACTTTGGCACGGTACGTATCTACACCGACCATCGGTAGCTCCCCGCCGTCGGTTGCTAAGTTTGAGGTGTCAGACCATCTCGTCCTACACGTCCAACGCGCTGCGTCAGCTTGGTTGGGAACCAGATAGGCATGGCCGCATCGCTCCGCCTGTGGTGCGTCATTTTAAACCTGACTAGACCATTCGGCGGGGTCTTGTTGACGGCTCGGAGCTTTCGCGCTCCGGTGTAAAATAAGATTAATGCCCCGTGTTTCGGTCGAGCCCTTCCTACGTCTGATCGGGACACATCCCCTGGACGTAGACCCCGTGGACCTCATCCCGTACGTGGACATCTTCGAAGGGATGAGGCTGCCCCCTCCCTGTGCGACCGGGGGCCCAACCGTTGAGCCAGAACCCGTTGAATTACCGGCACGCCTTCACGTGGCCACCCAAAACGCTGAACCCAAAGGAACAGAGCCCATGACCCTCCCTGATACTCTTCAGCAAGCCATCAACGCGAGGATCGCGTCCGAACTGAAACCCGTCGCCGACAAGCTCCTGAAGCTGAAGTCGAGCATCGACGCTTACTCAGACGCGGCCAAGAGAGACGTTGAACGTAGGGTCTCGAACTCTGTCCTTGTTGCACTCGGCCAAGAGACGGTCGTAGAGGACCCGAAGCTCGCAGCAATCACGAAGGACTTGAGGGAGACTTTAGCCGTTGTCACAGAGCTAGTCAGCCTCCCTTTCGTCGAGACTCGGGCAGCACCCCCGATACCTAAGCCAGCGCGGCCATCCACCCCTGAGCCCCCGATCAGCGTGGTGCGGGTGTCTGTGGCTCCCTCTTCCGCCCCAAAGCCCTACAAGCCCACTAGCCCAGGTGACGTCGCCTGGGCCAAGCGGCTCATCGCGGAGGTCGAGGCGCTCAAGGCTGACATCGCGAACCAGCACAAGACCAGGCTCCTGCCCTTGCTTCGGGCCTTGATCGCGGACGTGCGCACCCTGCTCAGTCACCTCGGGTCGGATCAGGAGTTCCTCGCGAAGCGCGTTGACGCGCTCATCCCCATCCTCACCAACATCAGGATCGAGGGTGGCGTCGAGGACTTCATCCATGGCCTGACCTACGGCGCTACGGGCGACTGGGAGCGCATCAGCTACAAGAACCGGAAGAAGGTCGCCCAGTACGACAACGACGAGAAGCACGCCGTCCACGCCTCGGCCTCCGCTCTCGAGCACAAGGCCAAGCCTGGCCCGAAGCCTGTCGAGCCCCTGACGAACCACGAGTGGCCCGCCCTGCCCCGCCTGCACGGCCTCACCAAGCCCATTCTCCTCGCGGGTGGCCTCCTCATTCAGGAGAAGCTCAAGAGCGTCCAGAATCGGTTCGGCCTCGATGTCGAGTGGCACGAGATCGACCACGACAACCCGCGCGCGAGCCAGACCCTCATGTCCCGTATCCGCACGGGCAAGGTCGGAGCCATCATCCTCCTCGAAGGCGTGATGCGTCATTCGACCTACAAGCCGGTCGTCGAGGCGTGCAACCTGAACAGGGTGCCCTACGCTATGGGCGATAAGGCAGGCATCGCCAGCCTGCACGGAGCCTTCGCGGAGCTGGAGCGCAAGCTCGCAGTGTAGTACAGGAGACTCCCGTGTTCAACCCGCTGAATTGTCGGGTCGGGGCCTCGTCTCAAAGCCGAGGGACGAAGGAGAAATCATCATGTCGACGATTCGTAAAGGAGACGGGGAGCGAGGTCTGCTGCTCCGCTGTCTCACCGAGGCCATTGGCAAGCATGACGCCATCAAGGCCGACAAGGCTGAAGCCGTCCGCAACGACTTCATCACCTCCGTCAACAGTTCGCCCGAAGGGCTGCGGAGCCCCGAGCGATACAACCGGCACCTCGGGGAGATCCTCAAGCGTATCTTCCCGAACGCAGGGGCGGAGACCCCCGCGACGGCTCAGGCCGAAGTGCCCACCCAGGCAGCACACCCCGCTCCGACGAACGGGGTCACGGTCGTGGTCGCCAACGACCTCGCGTCACTCGGGCTCTCCGTGGAGGACATCGGTATCGACGTTGCCCCCGAGGAGAATCCCTACACGAAGTCGGGGGGTGCCCTCGAAAAGGCCATGGACGAATGGATCTCTCAGAAGCTCCATGCGTTCCCGTATTTCCGTGTCGTCATGGTCGAAGGGAAGCGATACGCCATCGCGGGTACGGCTTCCATTCGCACGAAGGACGACGTGGAGATCAACGTCGGGGCCACGCGCGGGGGTCACGGTACCATCCAGGACGCGGACGAAACCGTCCACGTCTTTCACGACGGTCGGCGGGTCACCCTCAACCGCGATCTCGTGAACGACCCCAAGGGGTCGCACGGCCCCTTCTGGGTTCGGCTCCTTCACCACCGTCCGGGGCACGAGATCCGCTTCTGGATCAACCGCAAGCCGAAGGGTGAGAAGGGCAAGGACGCCCTCGTCGCTCGCTGCATGATGGATGACAGCGACGCAGGGTTCACTCAGCGCACGACTCGCTGCCGCAACTAGGTCTCGTCAAAGACCTTCGCTATCGCCCGCGCGGTCGGTTCGTCGATCGACAGCTCGACCCTGAGCTTCTGGGTGTCGAGCTGAATCGTGGCGAGCCTACCGCCGGGCGTTCGCGTTAAGGTAGCCAGTCGTCCTCCAGGATGCGATCCCAGGCGGTACGTGGCCCCTTCTTGGACGGAGCCTTGGTCTGCATGACAAGCAGTGGACGAAATACGTGCCCCTGTTGACGCTCCTTGCGCCAGAATTCGTAGTCGACCTTCTCGTAGTTGCCCCCTTCGGTCGGCCAGTAGACGAACTGCACATGGCCGACGTCATCATCCGCATCGAGGTCAGTGATAGGATGAAAAAGGCACCAACCACCGTTGAAGAGACTGACGAAGCTCGGGTTGGCCCCCGTGGGACGAAGGAGAGGGGGCTCGGAGCCTCGCGTAGTCAGGGGAAACTCCTCAAGGAGGATCTTGCGGAACCTGTCCGCGAGCCGGTCCCCCTGCGTCTCCGTCCGGACGAGCAGGACGACGTGCCCCCGCAGGCTGTAGACCTGATGGGCGACTTCGACGAGGAAGCCTCGCGTCAACCGGAAGCTCGGCATGCTGCCTGGTTAGGCCTTGCCCGACAATTCGGACTTCGCTTCAAACTGCTTCACAGCAACTCTCCAGCACGCTCAAGCCGAGCGCATCAATGTTCAAAGCTGCGTTGTGATCCCGTCCTATTACGAGACCACAGAAGGGACAGATGTGCTCCCGATCCGAGAGTGTCTTCTTGACAACCTCCCCGCATCTTGAGCACCTCTGACTAGTACCCCGAGGGTCTACACCGCTACTCTAGGTCGTCATCGTAGGGGTCTTCTCCAGTGAGCCTATCCCACGCGGTCGGCAGCGTCTCGTGTTGGGCCTGCCGGGCAGCTTCCTCTCTTGAACTCATGAGATGGCCGGACAGGTTGGGGGCACGCTGGTCGTAGGCCGGCTCACGGACGTTCTGGTGCAGCCTCTCGATGAGGGTCATCTCCCTCGGAACCGGGGGCGCCCGGTCTTGCTCCGCGAGGATGGCGAACCTGCCTACCCGCCCAACCTCATGCATGGGGCCACCCTGCGGGCCGGACGCGATCTGGGGCCGGAAGGGTTCACGCGTCGGGGGCCGTAGGACATTGAACCGACCTCCCCCAACGCTTCCACCATGACGCTCGGGGAGGGGGTCAAACTCGATGGCGTCTCCACCGAACTCGATGTCCATGCTATCGTCTGGGGGAGAGGCGTCCAGGGCTTCGAGGTCGAAGTACGCAGGGTCCGCCTCGACCTCCCGTGTCCTAAACCTAAACTGGGCGGCTGACTCGGGACGCTCACGCGCGACCCTGAGGGCACGCTGGGCGGGCATGCCGTAGGACTGTTGGGCGGCTTCCAGCTCTCGACAAGCGGACGCGGACAGGAGCATCTCTGGCGTCAGCTCCGGCAACGGCTTCTCGGGCATGCCTTGAAGGTACTCCTGGTCCGCAGACAGGGCAAGCAGCTAAACCAGCAGAAAGACTAGGAATGTCGACAAGTGCGCGGGATTCCTACGGCTTTTCAGCGGATATCCTGCGTAGGAACTCGGCTGCGACCTTCTCCGCGATGGGCCGTCCGTAGGTCTTCTGAAGCTGAGCCTCGACGGCTTGTTCGAGCCCTGACCAAACAAGACTTGGGTCTTCGAGGAGAAGCTGCCGAGCAATCGTGTTGAGGCTGCCACGCTCCTTGGGCGGGATGCTGTACTTCGCGAAGAGCTTGGGCTGGTCGATGGGCGGCTTCTTGAGGGCCTCCACGGGGGTACGCAACTGTAGCCTCTAATAGCAGGAACCTGTAGGAATCGGTAGGAAGCTGCCAGCATGAAATCACACGTGGGGGCCTTGACAGCAACTCAATAAGCCGTACTATG
>Ga0224559_1001012_pt1 | contig 16267 bp, 23 predicted proteins | sample 714S33034metaG_FD_180676 | JGI IMG/M metagenome (GOLD analysis project Ga0224559, IMG submission 180676) | Peat soil microbial communities from Stordalen Mire, Sweden - 717 S3 30-34 | ecosystem: Environmental > Terrestrial > Soil > Wetlands > Peat | place: Sweden: Norrbotten County, Stordalen... | reverse complement strand
GTTGCAAAGTGAAAGCCAGTTGCACGGGTCAAAGGGGATAACCTCCAGGGAGCGAAGTGCTGCGTAGCATTGATAGATCTGGCCCATTATAAATACAACGCCGTGCCCCATCCATTTCCGCGTTTTTGCGGAAATGGGTGGGATGCCCAGATGCAAATCAAAAGAGCTGGATCAGCAGCGATCCGTCCTGAATGAACTATAACTCCGCCCCCCGCTCCTCCGTGACCTGCACCGTGCCCCATCCATTTCGCGTTCTTTGCGAAATGGGTGGGAAGCCGAGTTGCAGATGTTCAGGGCCGGATCAATAACCAGCGCATTTGCCTCATTTCATCTCCGCCGCGCACCGGCGATAGGCATCCACCCCCATCCGGCCGGCCTCCCAAATCAGGCGCAGAACGGCGATGACGCAGATCGCCACGGCACTCCACTGGATCGATAGATTGATCGAAGTCAATGCCGCGCCAAATTGCGCCTGATCCACCGCCGGGTGCTTGAGCAGAACATAAGCATGATCCCTGACAGCAAGCAGCATACCCAGTGGAATCAGGCCGAGAGCGCTCACGGCAATCGTCTCCGCGCGGCGTGATCCTCGCCAGCTTCCGCGCAGCAGGGCCACGCAACGCCAGCCCAATTGCAGCACATTCAGCGCCACCACCCACCAGTAAAATGTAAGTAACACAGTCGCCAATTGAAATGGCGAGGCGGACAAATAATAGGCCCCTGGCCCCAAAAGCAGAAACGGATGTCCGGGAATCAGCAACAGCCAAACCAGAAATATAAAACGGAATACCACTTCGCCAACGGCATTCGCATAACTGCGCGGCTTTTTCCCTCCAACATAATTTACCTGAAGCGGCGGCAGAGTACTGGGCGACCAGTCAGTTGAAAGAGGCGCGAGCGTTGGAAACTTATCAGGCCGGCGCATTGCTGCAAACTCGATCAGCGCGAAGATGGCCGTGACCCATGCGGCGGTTTGCAGCAATCCGCCCGGAAGCCGAAGCACAATGTCCAGCACGCTGATCTGGCTCGGTGTCTGGGTGGCAATCCGCACCACGGAGAGGATCACATAAGCGATCGCGGTCCAGAAAATCGCAATCCCCAGCACATACCAGTAGAACGGGAAAAGCGCCGGCCCAATCAGGTATCGCTGCGGCTGATAGCGCGCGGCCGCTTGGATCGGGTGCCCGAATTGCTTGATCCAATTCGCAGCTTCGGTGGCGGTGAGCGGCCGCCCCAGCTCCGCCTCTTTGTCCTCAAGCTGCGCTTCCAAGTTGGCCCTGAGTTCAGCGATAATGTCGTCCTGCCGCTCCCAAGGCAGGTGCTTCTTGACTGCTTCAAGATAACGATCCAGAAATTCCATGGCGTTCTCCTTTGCTCCTTACAGAATGTTGTCAATCGATGCGTTGATGGCCCGCCACTCCGCAAGTAACTGGACGAAAATCACTTCGCCGTCGCCGGAAAGGCGGTAAAACCGCTTGTTGCGCTTTTCTTCTTCGCGCCACTCGCTGGTCAGCAGGCCCTGGGTCTCCAGGCGCCGCAGCAGCGGATAGAGCGTGCTTTCGTCGATCTCCAGGCCGCGTTCAGCCAGTGCCTTGCGCAGCGTGTACCCGTAATGCTCCTGCCTGAGTTGCGCCAGTACGGCCAATGTCAGGCAGCCGCGCCGCAACTCCAGGCGAAGATTCTCGAAGATGTTCTCTGCGATGGTCATGGTGTACCTCATACACTGTACTAAACACACTGTATGTCACACAGTGTACGATGTCAAGTAGTTTTTAGAATTATTTTCTGAGACCACAGATTATCGTCAATATCCTTGACAAATGTTCTTATTATGAGTACATTTATATCTAATATGAGTACTTCGGATTGCTTTTTAGGCGATTTCATCTTCGGACAGACCCGCGGACGCATCCTGTCGCTTCTCTTCGGCCATGCGAGCCAGAGCTATTATCTCCGGCAAATCGCCAGAGAGATCGGCGTCAGTGCAGGCGCTGTTCAGCGGGAGTTGGAATCTCTCTCCAAATTCGCCTTGGTCGAACGAACTGACTCAGGCCATCAGGTTTACTTCCGGGCAAACCGCGCTCACCCTATCTTTGCGGAACTCAACGCGCTGGTGTCCAAGACTGTAGGCGTTTTTTATCAGCTCCGTTCCGCACTTACGCCGCTGGCAAACCGAATTTCCCTGGCTTTCGTCTATGGATCCATGGCGCGACAGGATGAAAATGCAGGCAGCGATGTTGATCTAATGGTTGTTGGGGATGTTACATTCGACGAAATTCTGCCACTATTGGCTCCTGTTGAACGCGCTATCGGACGTTCGATCAACCCCACGCTCTATTCTATGAAAGAATTCAAGCTCAGGCAGCAAAGCGGCAATCACTTTCTGACTTCAGTCTTGCGTGGCGCAACAGTGCCTCTTATAGGTGATATGAATGAGTTTGGAAAAGTGGGCTGAGTATGGCTGGCTCAAAGCTGAGCCAACTGCTCCAGGAGAGATCGCGGAATAACGCGCCGACTGGCGCCAATAATTGATCGAGCGGTATGGGATAACGGGCGTAGAATTGGGGACAGGTTGGCTGCGGGATAGCGAGTCGAGACTCGACGAGACGGAAAGGACCAATTTGGAGTATGGACATTTGGAACGTGGACAAGCTTGCTCTTTTCCTCCTATTCTTTCTTCCTGGGTTTATCTCCATGAAGGTCTACGACCTTATAGTGTCGGGAGAGAGCAGAGATTTTTCGAGATCTATGCTGGATGCGGTCTGCTATAGCACCTTGAACTTTGCTGCATTATCTGGGTTAATTACCATTATCCTGACAGGCGATTTCTACCATAAGCATTTCTTTCTATATTGGCTATCGGTTTTCGTTATCATGGTTGTTGTACCTGCTTTTTGGCCGGCTGCTTTTTTGAAACTTACAACTTGGCATCCTGTAGGAAAATATTTTGTGCATCCGATAAGGAAGCCTTGGGATTACGTTTTTCGGAAACGAACCCGATTTTGGATCATCGTACACCTTAAAAACGGGCAGAAAATCGGTGGCTTCTTTGGCCCTGAATCCTTCGCTTCCTCCAACCCGGCGGATGAGCAGATTTATTTGGAAGAAGTCTGGGCTCTCGACGAAGAAGGCCGTTTTGAACACCAGATTGAACGATCTAGAGGGATTATCGTAATGAAAGACGAAATTCGCGCTGTGGAATTTTTTCGAGTAGAATAGCGATAAGGAGTTCAAAATGCGTTCAGACAGCAGCCCTGCACCAGCGCCAAGTGTGGCTCCGCGCGACCCGCAGCCTCTCTATAAGGGGTATCAACCGGTGCGATCAGAACTGAACAGGGGTACGCCTCCGCGGGGCGGTTCTGGCGTACCAACTCATACATCGGCACCGGCGGCAGCACCAACTGCTGCATCTTCTGTAAGGCCATCAAACAGCTAGGATCTAAGTCAGCACATTGACCGTGAGTCTTATCATCGCCGGTCAGTCCATGTAATGTTTTTGCTAGTGAAACTGCGGAACCTCCCCCTGTTATATTCGAAATTGGAGAAAATCAAATTAATTCCGCGTAGAGCCCCTTACGCAGTTGACCTGCAAAACTGATTCCAGATCATCGGAGCAACAACTTGCGCCACATGGCCCGGAGCGAGTATCTTCGCTTTCATGCACTGGGCAACTCCTGAAGAACGCCGCAATCTTGGTCAGGCGCGCCGCAAGCAGGTGGGCCGCCAGGAACACAACCAGCTCAAACCCAAGGCGCGCAAGACGCCCGCCGCCGAACTGCTGGCCCACTCCATGCGCGGCCGCGTCCCCGCGCTCATCAAGCTCAAGTACTCGCTGATGGCCGCCTCGCCCTTCGGCTACTTCCGCGGCGCCGTCCCGGTGATGGCCGCCGACCTGGCCGTGCTGCCCTCCACCAGCCTTATCAGCCAGCTCTGCGGCGACGCGCATGTGCGCAACCTGGGCGCATTTGCCGCTCCCGACGGCCGCCTCACCTTCGACATCAATGACTTCGACGAGACCATCCGCGGACCCTTCGAGTGGGATCTGAAGCGCATGGCCGCCTCGCTGATCCTCGCCGGACGCGAATCCGGCCACAAGGACGCCGCCGCCCGCGCCGCCGTCGAAAAGTTTGTCGCCCGCTACGCCGCCCAGATGAGCGCCTTCTCCAAGATCTCCTTCCTGGAGGTCGCCCACTATCAGGTCCACCGGCTGAGCCAGATCGGCCCAGTGCAAAAGGCCCTGATGAAGGCCGAGCGCGCCACGCCTCAGCACACGCTGGACGAGCTGACCGAACCTGTCCCTGGAAAGCCGTCAGAACGCCGCTTCCGCGAGATCAAGCCCACCCTGACTCGCGTTTCCACCTCCCAGGCCGCCGCGGTTCTGGCCGCGCTCGGCCCTTATCGCCAAATGCTCGAGCCGCAGCGCCAGCATCTGCTCTCGCTCTATCGCCCGGTGGACGTGGCCTTCAAAGTCGTCGGAACCGGCTCCGTCGGCCTGCGCGACTACTGCATCTACTTCGAGGGCAACGGCCCCGCCGACCCGCTTTTTTTGCAGATCAAGGAGGAGCCGGCCTCCGGTTACGCGCCCTATCTGCCCGAAGCCGCGCCGCCCCACCACAACGGCCAGCGCGTCGCCGAAGGCCAGAAAGCCATGCAGGTCCAATCCGACCCCTTCTTGGGCTGGACGCATTTTGGCGGCCGCGACTATCTTGTCCGCCAGCTCAACGACCACAAAGCCTCCATCGAATTAGAGGATTTGTCCGGCGGCGGCCTGGAAGCCTACGCCGAAGTCTGCGGCGAACTGCTGGCCCGCGGCCACGCCCGCTCCGGCGATCCCCTTATCCTCAGCGGCTACATCGGCAGCGGCGACGGCTTCGCCCAAGCGCTGGCCAAATTCGGCCTCACCTACGCCGATCAAACCGAAAAGGACTGGAACGATCTAAAGCGCTCAGCTTACGCGGGCAAGAAGCGATAAAACATAAGCATGGAGCAAAGGAATTGGAAGATAAATTCGATAATACGGGTCGCTTCCAATGAACTCATTCTGCCGTATCTCCTGAGAGGTGCGTTGCTGCTCGTTCTTCTCGTTACTGCCATGGAAGCTTCGGCCCAGACCGCAGGCACTCCCACTGTCAAGCAGCAAATGACCGCGAAGTTGCAACACGCCGAAGTCGCAAGGGTACCCAAATCACACAGGCCTCATACGCCTTCCGACAGTCTCCTTGCGCCCTTCACTCCAGGCAAGCCCGGCTGCTACCATCTTGTCGGTAAAGCCTGGAAAGCAGTTCACTGCGGTACACCCGAGGAGATCAAGGCGCATCAGGTACTGCCAGCGATGATCGCAAACAGCATCCAATCCACACCGCATAACTATTTGCATAAGGTTGGCGTGCCTCCCGATAAGATCGTCACGCCGCTTAACTGGGGGTCAGTCACTGTCAACCAGCTCTCCGACCCGGCCCGGGCATCTGAAAAAGATTCAAATGGTGGCCCCAACACATTCAGCATCCAGAACAATACCAACCAATTTATATGCTCGACCTGTACCTCCGGCTCGCCCTATCCGACCAGCGCAGCGGGAGATAAAGGATGGGTGCAGTTTATCTATCAGCAACACACCCCGGGATCTTCGGCAGTTTGCGTAATGACTTTTGATGTCAAGGTGGCAAGCACCACCAGTTACGCTTCCGGCTATACGCCAACCTGCACCTTTCCATCAGATAGCATGATTGTTGCACCGCTGGATGGACCGGGAGCGCCTACTGGAGCAGCAGAAATCGTTGGCTATATTCAGTGCCCAAATGCCGGTTCAAAAGCCGGATGCACTCTCTGGATCATTGCCCACTTGCCCTGGTCGGCAGGACCGGATCAAGGATGGTGGGCAGTCTCTACGCCCGACACCGTGGGCCTGGCAGGCAATTGGAACAATGTAAGTGGCGGTATTTTCGGCGCAGGCACGGGCAGCAAGGCAAATTTCAAAAAAACCAAGATGCAGAATATTATCCGCGCCTACTCCTGTTATAAAGGTTCGGCCTCCGCGAATCCGCCGCTGCCTTGCATGATCCTATCGCCTGGCATTATCAACGCAAAATCCAAACAACTTACGGCTTCCCCGGCCAAAATCAATTCCACCGGCGAGTCCACCAATCTCATTGATGGACCAGCCACTTTCTACTGTACGGCCACAAGTTGCTGGCTAATGTATAACTCCACCGCACGCTAAAAAACAGATTCAGTCTTCCTGGAATGCAAAACCCTTCCCTTTCCACAAAAGGGCGGGTGCCCACGGTCCCGGAGGAATAAACTCAGTTCTCCCATAGACGATGGGTGCCCCCGGTCTCGATTTTGAGACCGGGGAGACCACGAACCTCAACCCGTCTGCCGAAGGCCATGGGCCGCACCGTAGGCGCCTAGAAAACTTCGCTGTGCGAACCTACTCGCACCAGCCGCAATCTCTGTTCGTCTGGCTTTTGTAGATGAGGAGCAGATCGGGTTTCAGGTGGCACTCGCGATGGTTGGTATATTCGCCGGTCAAAGGATGATCGTGGAATCTCTCCGGCAGAGGCGCATCCACCACCAGAAACGAGATAACGGCCAGAATATCGGCATCCAGCGTGGCGTGATGCTGGCCTTTGGCTTCGCGCTTGTAATCCTTCTTGAACTTGGCGGTTCGGCTAATCGTCCGCATGAAGATCGGCCATCAACTCTTCGACACTGTTGAAGCTCACAACTTCGCCGCGATCTCCAGCTTCCATCGCCGCAATGGTTTCTGCATTGGGAACCCGAAGCTCAAAGGGAAAGGCCTGGTCCGTCGCCGCTCGCGTCAGAAAGACGCGCACCGCCTCGGACAGACTCAACCCCATTGCGCCAAAAGTCTTGGAGGCCTGCGACTTCAGCTTCGGATCGATCCGGACATGAATCATCGCTGTTGCGCTCTGCATGATGTCACCCTCACAACCATTGTATACGAATTGAGATACAAATACTATTTTTCCTCTTCGTCCGGCCCGCGAAAGTACACTGTCAAGAGGACATATCAGGAAGAAAGGCTGAAACCGCATGATGCGTTTTCTGGCGCGCTGGATGAAACGGGTGCTGGTGGTGCTGGCGGCTGCCTTCGCGCTCGTCTATGGCGGCGATTGGGCCGTCTTCAAGCTGCGCGGCTCGCCTCTCTCCAAGGTCACCGTCAACCGCTACGTCACCATTCCCCTCAAGGGCAACAAGCAGGAGTTCGACTACCTCGGCTCCATCGACCTGCCCTGCTCGCGCTCCCTCTTTCCGCAAGCCGGCCAATCCGCCTGCTGGCAACTGCGCCGCAACCCCAATCAGGGGATGACGATGTAGCCGCCCATCGCAATCTGATATTTCAGAGAAAACTGAACAAAAGCCCGTGATACGGGTCACGTCCCGGAAAGCGAAGGGCGTCTACTATCGCTCTATCTGCTGGCAATCTTCGAGGAGCCATGTATCACCGCGAGCAAAACGAAAACGGGACTTACAACTCCCGCTGCCTCTATTGCTTCCTGACCATCGCCTTCTGCCTGGAAACGGAGAAGGAGTTGGCCCGAGCCGAGGCCAGGCACATCTGTCCCGAGCGCGCGCTGGCCGAACTGCTGGCCATGGAAAAGGCCATCGACGCCCAAAGCCTCTTGAATTAGAGTACTTCTCCCATAGGTACTGAATTCTGGGTGCCCCATCCTCGCCGCGTTCTTGTTTTTGCGGCTAGGGTGGGATACATACCCCATGCTATCTCCCCATCTTCACCCGCAGGCTGCCCAGGCCGGAGTGCATCAGCGTGCAGTTGGACATGGCGTCGCAGTGGTAGTGAATGCTGAGGGGATAGTCCATCCAAGCTGGGTTGGCAGCAGCCGCGGTAGCTTTGTCGATGAGGAAGAGCTTTCTGCCGCGTGTTTCGATCACTCCGAAGGTGGGATCAAACTCCACAATAGCGTCGTCGCCCTCGATGGTGAACGGCAGAGGGCTGAGCGTGACTTTCTTCTTGTGGGCGGTGGTGTGCGGCGGCGGCGGCAGCGGTGGCGGTGGTGGTGGCGGGGCCAGCAACTCCTGCTGCCGTTTCAGCAGCGCGTCCTGCTCGGTCAGCGATGGAAAATTCGGCGTAAAGCTCCACAGCATCGTCTTCAAATAGGCGCTCTTCGAGCAGGGCATCTCCCCTTGCGCGTTCAAGCTGGCAATCATCCCATCCGCCCCAGTCTGATTCTGAAAGAGATCCTGGCCCTTCTCCCGTGCCGCCTCCTGCGCGTCCAGCTTGGCAAAGTCCGTGGTCTGCGCCGACAGGTTCGTGGGAGGCGCGGCGGGATCGGTCTGTATCGCCGGAGCCGTCGCAGCGGTTGCAGTCAGCGCCTCCGCGCCGCGCGCATCGAACTTCAACAGAAGTTCCTTGCCGCACAGGGCAAAGCCCTGAGAGTCCTGCAATTGGAGGTTGACCGAAAGAGGCCGGGGCGAACTGGCCACCGCCAGCGCAAAGCCAGCCACCCGGTCCGCATCCTCCGGCTCAATTGTCAGGCGATACTTCACCCTTTTGTCCCATTCCACAAACAGATGGCCCTTCAATCCCGCGGCGCTGGAGCGGGCCACGCCCAGATCGTAGCGCCCCTCCGCGCCTCCCGAATGCCATACGATGACGCCGAGGATAAGGCCAAAGAAGATTCCCAGGCCAATCCCCGCCGAGGCATAGACGCGCACCGGATTCTCAGCAAATTTTCGCAGCCGTTCCTTCCACGCCGCGTTCAGGAAGGGTACAGAGATGGGAGCCTTCACTGGCTTGGCCTCTTCGACCGGAGGCGCTTCGGGGAAGATGATTGGCTCCGGCTCCGCTGGCTGGCCGTCGGGAAGATTCCGGGCCGCTTCAATGACCCTGTACTCCCTGGGCGGCGGCAGTTCCGCATGAATCTCCTCATAAGGATTTTTCTTGGGCGCGTCCGTCATCAGGCATTCCCTATTCCCGTTTGTCAGCAATCCCCTAACCTGGGACCGGGCTGGACTGAAGATTAACTTCTTTTGAAACTATAAACCTTCGTGGCGCAAGTGATGGTGTACTGTTAAAAGCAAAAAGTGGTTTCCCTTCGGCCAGCATCCAGCCGGCCCAATGCCTCGCACTGCGATAGGGCAGTTGGCCCCACCGCAGGGGTTCAGGCGGCCAGCGGCCTGATCTTCGGCCGCTTCTTCTGCGACTCCATCCACAGATCGTATTGGAGTTGAGCCTTCGAGAAGAAATCCGGCGAAAGCGCCAGAGCCTGGCCGAGCCGAATGCTCAGGTCCATCGTCACGGCGGTACGGCCATTGAGGATACGCGAGACAGTGGCGCGTGCCACGCCGATATGTTCGGCAAGCTCGGTTGCGGTCCGCGTGCCGAGGAACTCCTTCAGCAACTCTCCTGGGCTGGCCGGATTGTGCATCAATGTCATCGTTACTGCTCCTTTAGTGATAATCCTGATAATCCACGAGAATCGCATCCTCGCCCTCAAAGGTGAAGGTCAGCCGCCAGTTGCCGTTAACGCCTACCGACCAATGACCTTTGAGTTCACCCTTCAGCGCGTGCCAGTCCCAGCCATCCCGGTTCATGTCCAATGGCGTTGACGCCAGATTCAAGGAGGTCAGCAGGATACGCAGCCGAGCTTCATGTTTCGGCTGAATACCCGCCTTTGACCCCTCCTCGAAGAACTTCTTGATGCCGCGATGCCGGAAAGTCCTGATCACAGATATAGCGTAACACCTAATGTTACACTCTGCAAGGGCGATGAAGCGCTCGCGGGCCTAATCCGCCGCACCCTCCGGCTGCTAGGATTGCGCGCTTTCCAGCACATCCCGCAGCGCAAAGCTGGTTTCCAGCCGGGTCACTCCCGGCAGCCGCGATAACTCGTTCTGGTGGATGTGGCTATAGTCGTCCATCCCCGCCACGCGGACCACCAGCATATAGTCGTACGGTCCAGCCATCAGGTGGCAACTGGTGATGTTCTTCGAGCGGCGCACTGCGGCCTCGAAGGCACTCAGCACCGTGGCCGACTGGCGCTCCAGCGTGACGCGTATATAGACTGTCATGCGCTTGCCCAGCAGCCGGTCATCGATCTGGGCGCGGTAGCCGCGAATAGCGCCCGAGGCCTCCAGAGCCTGAATGCGCCGAGAGGCCGCCGAAGCCGAGAGGCCGACCGCTTCACCCACCTCATAATTGGTCGCCCGGCCGTGGCGCTCCAAGTGACGGAGAATCGCCGCGTCCAGCTCGTCCAGGCCATTCCCGCCTGCCGAAGGAGCAGCCTCCAGCACGCCATCTGGACCCTCCACGCCCGATTCTTGCATCGGAAGCTCTTCTAACTCACGTTTCGTTCCCATAATGCAGTTTTACCACGAACTTTGCACACATTGGAAGCGGTTTGTGCCGTAAGATTCATGCCAGCGAGGAGAAACAGCGATGGTGATCGGCGTCCCCAAAGAGATCAAGGACAATGAAGCGCGCGTCGGCGTCACCCCGGCGGGCATAAAGGCGCTGGTCGAGGCCGGCCACACCGTACTGGTCGAAACCCAGGCCGGGGCGCTCTCCAGCTTTCCCGACGAGGAGTACCGTCAGGCCGGCGCGGAGATTGCAAGCGACGCCGCCAGCGTCTGGAGCCGGGCGGAGACGGTGGTCAAGGTCAAGGAGCCGATCGAGCGGGAGTACGCCTACTTCCGCGAAGGGCTGGTGCTGTTTACTTATCTGCATCTGGCGCCGCTGCCGGAGCTGACCGCCAAGCTGCTGGAAACCGGGGTGATCGGCATCGCCTACGAGACGGTCCGCGATCGCGCCGGCACGCTGCCGCTGCTGACGCCGATGAGCGAAGTGGCGGGGCGCATGAGCGTGCAGGTGGGCGCGTCCTACCTGGAAAAAGAGCGCGGCGGGCGGGGGATTCTGTTGGGCGGCGTCCCCGGCGTTCCTCCCGCGCAGGTTACCATCCTGGGCGGCGGCGTGGTCGGCACCAATGCGGCCAAAATCGCGCTGGGCATGGGCGCAAAAACCACCATCATCGACGTAAACCTGAACCGCCTGCGCGAGCTGGACGACCACTTTGGCGGGCGCGTCTACACGCTGGCCTCGAACAGCTACAACCTGGCCCACGCCACGCGCGAGGCGGACCTGGTGATCGGTGGCGTGCTGATTCCCGGCTCGACGGCACCCAAAATCGTCACCTGCGCCATGGTGGCGGCGATGAAGAAAGGTGCGGTGATTGTGGATGTGGCCATCGACCAGGGCGGCTGCGTGGAGACCGCCAAGCCCACCTCGCACTCCAATCCCAGCTTTGTGGTGGACGGCGTGGTGCATTATTGCGTCACCAATATGCCCGGAGCCGTGCCGTACACCTCGACCCTGGCGCTGACCAACTCGACCTTCCCGTATCTCGCGCGCATCGCCAACCTGGGCGCGCGCGAGGCGCTCCGCCGGGACACGGGTCTGGCCGAGGGCCTGAACACCTGGCTGGGAACCCTCACCTGCCGCGGTGTCGCCGAGAGCCAGCAGCGTCCCTGGACCGCGGCGACTGGCCTGCTGGGATAAAAACCGGCGCAGGTGAAAATCTTCCTGCTCTTCGGCCTGAATCACCAGTCGGCACGCCTTCTGGGCTAGAAGAACAGTTCCGGGGAGAGATGGAAGTAAGCGCTGAGGCGGCGGATGTGTTCTTTACTGAGTTCACGTTTTCCGTTCAGCACCTCTGAAACGATGCTGGGCGTGCCGAAGAGATCGACCAAATCCTTCTGCTTCAGTCCATGCTCTTCCATTAAAAACCGGAGCATTGACAGAGGCGAGGACTTGGGCAACTGGTAGTGTTTCCCTTCGTAATCCTCAATGAGAAGGGTAAGCAGGTCGGCAAGTTCGGCCTCTTCCGGGGTCCAGGTCTCATGGCGCTCTTCAAGTTCATAGAGAGCCTTGAGATAACTCTCGTTTTGCGCCTCGGTGCGGATAATGCGGGGAGGAAACTGGATCAATTGCGCTGAGGTTGCGGGTGTGACTGCGAGCGTACTCATGATTTCCATCCTCCTTTGTCGTATGCGGCGTGAGTAAGAACATGACGAATATAGATGCGGCCGGTTTTGTAGTTGATCTCCACAATCAGCCGGAAACTATTTCCCTTGATGTTGAAGACCGTGTACTTCTCTACCCGGTCAGCGGAGGGAAAAATCATCCGAAGCTCTTCGAGAGACCGCCATTCGGCTTTCCGGGCAATTCGATACCAGGCATCCAAAGGATCATAGAGAGCGCCGTACTGAGTTGCAGCTTCCAGCAATTTCTTTCGGCTTATGACGTGCATCCGCGCCTCTTCAGTGATTTTACTTCGCATTTTGCGAACACGTCAAGCGATACTCTTATTTTGGGAGATAACCGCGCCTGGCCGAGGCCGCCAGCAAGGCAGCGCGTGCTTTGATCCCGTTTTCCCGCGGGCGGAGTAGGATATTCTCATGGATTTCCATCGAATCAGAAGCCTCTTCCTGGCGGTGGCGTTCATCTTCACGGTCAGGGGAATTTGCGCTGCCCAGGCGGATGCGCCGCTGACCGCCGCCCAGATTGTCGATCAGTTGCAGCTCCGCAATCAGGCTCGCGCCGATCAGCTCCTACGCTGGAAATCAACTCGTATTTATGAGTCAGAGTATCGGGGCTATTCAAAAACCATCGTTGCCCGGATGGAAATTGAATTCAGCTACGATGCTTCTGCGGGCAAGAGCTATCGCATCGTCAATCAGACTGGTTCCAAGATGCTCTGCGAGAAGGTGCTGAAGCGGGCGGCGGAGAGCGAAAAAGAGGCTGCGCAGAACAAGGCGGCCACGGCCCTGACGCCGGCCAACTACAAGTTTCGTCTGCTGGGAAGCGAGAACCTGAACGGGCGGCCTGCGTATCTGCTGGAGGTTGAGCCAATCGCGTCGAGCAAGTTCCTGATTCGCGGAAAAATCTGGATCGACGCGGCCGAGTTTGCGCTGGTCAAGGTGGAGGCAGCGCCGGCCAAGAACCCTTCCTTCTGGGTTTCACACACGCGGATTCTGCAAACCTTTGCCAAAACGGGCGGATTTTGGCTGCCAGAGCTAAACCACAGCGAGTCCAAGGTTCGCGTCGGCGGATCGGCCGTCTTCACCATCGACTACGGCAGCTTCCAAATTGAATCGAAGGCTGCGCAATCGCGTTGATCCAAGCGCGAGACCGCCTGCCTCATTTCGGTGCCGCATTCCGCCGGATTGCAAGCACCCGCTGTGTTACCGTTTGAGTAGCGGCGTCCCTGAGCCGGCCCGGGTTAACGGCCCGCGCCAAAGGCCTGTACTTGGGCCAAAGACAGGGGCAGCCTGCGAAGAACCAAGAATGCTTCAGCAGCCGGAACAGACGACGCTCCCTTTTACCGCGAACCCGGCCACCGAGCCTGGGCTCGCATCCGGCAACGCGCCTGAATCCCGGCCCGTTGCCAAGAGAGCCGCGGTTGCGCCGCAGCGCATTCCGCCCTGGCTGGAAAACACCGAACTGCTGCTGCGCTTGCTGGTGAGGGTTTTCATCGGCCTGTTTTTTCTCGTTGCGCCGTGGGCCGGCCAGTTGTTCTGGTTTTTTCCCCGGCTGCAATATGTGTGGGACCAAAACCCCCTGATTCTCTATTTTCCCGTGATCGCGCGCTATGCGGCCCTCGGAGCCGTGCGCGGCGTCGTCTCCGGGCTGGGGATTTTGAATCTGTGGTTTGCGCTTCTGGACGCACTTCGCCATCGCTACAGGAATGGATGAGATGAACGACAAAGATCAGAGATTTGAGATCAGAGATCAGAAGACGGTCGCTACGCCAGTTGCCGTCATTCCCAGCAACGGCGCGCCACCTCCGCCGCTCGACTCCGCCCCGCTGGCATACGAGAACTCCGCCTTCCTCAACAGCGCCGACGGTCGCCTGATCCGCATCGTCTCCGAGTACATGGAGCCGCTGGCCCGCTTCCGCCGCGAGCAGATTCAGGACACGGTAGTCTTCTTCGGCTCGGCGCGCTTTCGTGGCCGCGAGGAGGCCGATCACGCCCTCGAACTCCTCGAAAACACCGGCTCCGTGCAACCCGCGCCCAGCCACGAGCAGCCCGCCAAGCCGCCGGAGATCGCCGCCGGCCAGGCCACCGAGCTGCAACTCAAGCGCGCCGAGGCCGCCGTCAAAATGGCCCGCTACTACGAAGACGCCCGCCAGCTTGCGCGCCTGCTCACCACCTGGTCCCGCAAGATTCCCTCACGCCGCCATCGCTTCGTCGTCACCAGCGGCGGCGGCCCCGGCATCATGGAAGCGGCCAACCGCGGCGCCCACGAGGCCGGCGGCAAGACCATGGGCCTCAACATCCGCCTGCCCTTCGAGCAGCATCCCAACCCCTACATCACCCCCTCGCTCAACTTCGAGTTCCATTACTTCTTCATGCGCAAGCTCTGGTTTGCCTATCTTTCCAAGGCGCTGGTCGTCTTTCCCGGCGGCTTCGGCACGCTGGACGAGATGTTTGAAATCCTCACCCTCGCCCAAACCCGCAAGCTGGCCAAAAAGATCACCGTCGTCATCTACGGCTCGGAGTATTGGAAGAAAGTTTTCAACTTGGATGTGCTGGTAGACACCGGCGCCATCTCGCCCAAAGACATCGAGCTATTTCAATTCGCCGACTCTCCGGAGCAGGCCTTCGAACTACTCCGCCAGGGCCTGACCGAGAACTATCTAAAAGCCGAAGCCGCCGCCGGAACCCTCTCCGAAAGCCAGGAGATGCCCCAAGGCCAGGAACTGATGCCCGGCTGGACCGTAGAAGACTTCCTAGGCCCTGAAATGGCTCTCACGCGCAAATAGAAGCCGGATTATGAGGGCATGGAATGAACATTCCGTCTAAACCTGTGAGAGTCCATTTCGATTTCGACAGCTTCCATGTCGATTTGAGCGACGGTCGGGTCATCGATGTCGCACTGTCCAGATTTCCCCGCCTGTTGCGCGCCACCGCCGAGCAGCGTGAACAAGTCAAGATGAGCAACTGCGGCCTGCATTGGGAGGCTTTGGACGAGGACATTTCCATCGCGGGCCTGATCGCTGGCCGAGGGGATCAGACTAAAACCGGCAAGATTTCGGAACAGCCACGAAAAATACTATCTCTCGCCAGCTGAGATTGGCGAGCGTGTTAGGCTGTCGGTAACGTCAACCTCCGGCACGCTCGCCGAAAGCCTGGAGATGGTCCAAGGCCAGGAACTGATGCCCGGCTGGACCGTAGAAAATTTCCTCGGCCCGGAGATGGCCCAAACGCGCAAATAGACCTCCAACGCAGATCAGGAAAACCGTAGCGCTGGCCTCTCGGCCCACAATCTCCACTCTATTGAATGGGAAGACCGACCTCTCCAGAGAGAGAGTTCTCTGCGCATCGGAAAGGCCTTCGGCTTGAGTGGGGCTTTTTTTGCCTGAGCCATCCATCTCTCTTCCCGCGAATCTTAAGAATTGTTATCGCCGCCCATTTCAGATCTGAACCATGCGACAATTTGAACGGGCATTCATAGAAGGGCAGAGGCCGTTGCGATGGTAACTGGTGAAAAGCCGTTGTCGCTGCTGCTGGTGGATGACGACGTCGAGTTGTGCGGGATGATGAAGGAGTTCTTCATCGGGGCAGGTCATTGCCTGGATACCGCTCACAACGGCCGCGAGGGATTGGCGAGCGCGCTGCATGGCAGCTACGATCTTTTGATTCTGGATGTCATGCTTCCGGAGATCGATGGGTTTGCCGTGCTGCAGCAGTTGCGCCGCAACAAGGGGCTTCCCGTGATCATGCTGACCGCGCGCGTTCATCGCGATGACCGGATTCTCGGACTGAACATGGGCGCGGACGATTATCTTCCCAAGCCGTTTGATCCCGATGAACTGATGGCGCGGATTCAGGCCGTTCTGCGGCGGAGTTCGTCTGCCCGGTTGCAGACGGCGCCGTCGCTCACCGCGGGCAATATCCGCATGGATCTGACCACCCGCGAAGTATGGAGCGCCGGCTCTCCGGTGGAGCTGACCTCGATGGAGTTTGACTTGCTGGAACTGCTGATGCGTTCCCAGGGCAGCGTGGTCTCACGGGAGGAGATCACGGCGCGCCTGTTTGAGCGCGAAGCTACTCCCTATGACCGCTTTCTTGATGTCCATGTCAGCCATTTGCGCACCAAGCTGCGCGGCGGCCGGGGCCTGATTCGTGCAATTCGTGGAGTTGGCTATGTCCTTACTGGAAGAGACTAGAGCAATTTTCTTCAAATCCTTGAATGCCCGCGTGCTGTTTGCGATGGCGGCCA
>Ga0224559_1001011_pt1 | contig 16270 bp, 11 predicted proteins | sample 714S33034metaG_FD_180676 | JGI IMG/M metagenome (GOLD analysis project Ga0224559, IMG submission 180676) | Peat soil microbial communities from Stordalen Mire, Sweden - 717 S3 30-34 | ecosystem: Environmental > Terrestrial > Soil > Wetlands > Peat | place: Sweden: Norrbotten County, Stordalen... | reverse complement strand
CGTGCAGTTCGGGCGCTGTGTCATCCGCGCCGGAAATCACGTCGAGCTGATGAATGTGCTTGACCGTGCCCATGACCAGGTCAGCCATGTTATCGCCGCCGTTGTGTCCATCTAGCGAGCCGCTGCGGCTGTAGTTACTGCCGAAGCTCACATAGCGACCGAAGTCCCAGTCATACTCTCCCTTGCGGAAGTAGTTAAAGCCAAAGGTCATGGCATGGCGCCGATGAGTCCAATTCACGTTGTCCGAGAACTGCAATGCGTTATTGGAAGCGAGAAAATCCTGATCAAACCCCGGCGAGACATAGTCGTCAAAGTCAATTCCAAATACTCCCTGGCTCGCTCCCGTTCCGGTGTTCTTGAAGATGTCCCGGATTGGGTTTGCGGAGCTGTGCAGGAAAGCGATTTCGGCAGGACTCACGATAGTCAGAGAACCATAGCCTTTACCGAAGACGAACTCATTGGTGAGGTTGGGAGTGAATTGGTGCATTTCGTTTACGGTTACCAGCCAGCTTGCATCGTCGTTGTCCCAGACGAAGTCCGGAAGTACGCCGCCAGCGTTGTTGTTTGTGCCGTGCTGCTTCGACCAGGTTATGAATGCATTGTCGCGCGAGGAGATACGCACGTCGAATCTGCTATCGAAGTGGTAGTTGTTAAAGGCTTCCTGTTGCGTTGTACGGTAGTTTTGGTTGTCGCTCGGAGTATCGATGTTGGGTGTAGGATACAAGGCCAGAACCGCCTTGGAGGCTGCGCTGGAACTCACCAGACCCGCGAGGTCGAGGCGGTTGTTTGCAACCGGCGTACGGCTGCTGTTGCCGCCGGAGTCGTATGTGGTTGTAAATGGGTTGTAGAGCTGAATCCCCTCGGGCAACAACTCGCTGAAGTCTCCGGTGCGTTCCTTGGTGGATGGTACGGAAGCCTTTACGGGCTGCGAACCATCATGTTCAATGAAGTTTTCGTAGTTGGCGAAGAAGAAGAGGTGATCTTTCAATTTGGAGACTTTTGGGATGATCACCGGCCCGCCAACTCCAAAGCCAAACTGATTTCTGCGTAGAGTAGGTTTGGTCGTCGTTCCAGTCGCCTTGTCATATGACTGAATTGCGTTCAACGCGTCGTTTTCAAGATGCTCATAGACCGAGCCATGAAATTTGGTGGAGCCGCTTTTGGTCTGAACGCTGAAAGTGGAGAAGTCATGGCCATTTGCGGCAGAGAAATCTGTGACTGAAATTTTTGCGTTCTCCAAGGCATTAGAGGACGGCAGATAGCTGATGCTGCTTTCCCAGTTGTCGTTGATGTTGACGCCGTTGATGTAGTAGCCGTTGTCTCGGGATCCCTGAACCACACCGCCGGATGTGAAGGAGATGCCGCCGGAGGCAAACTGTGAACCGACAGCGAACGAACCGCCGGGATTGATGTTCTTCTCCACGTAAGTGCTGATGCCAGGCGTCAGTTCGGCCAGCGAGGTAAAGTTGAGGCCGTTCATCGGCAACTCTTCCATCTGTTTCTGAGTAATATCAGAGCCTACACTTGCATGACCCGTTTCCAACAGAGGTGAAGAACTGGTGACGGTAACGGTTTCCGTCACTGATCCCGTTGCGAGCTTGAGGTCATATCTAGTAGTTTCACCGATTGACACAGTGATGGGATCTGACTTTGTTGTTTCAAAGCCTGTTTCGCGGACGCTTAATAGGTACTGTCCGGCCGCCAGGCCGGTAAATTGAAAATGTCCCGTGTCATTCGCGACCGCATCAACGGTTGAGTTGTGAGCCACGTCAATCAGGCTGACTTGGGCGCCTGGAATGGCAGCACCATTGCTATCGAAGACATTTCCTTCAATGCCGCCACGCTGTGCGAACTGCCCATAGGCAAGGTTCGCACATAGCAATACGGTAAAGAGGATGAGAAACGCGGCAAATTTAGAACGTTGGCACATAGAGCCTCCCGCAAAATGAATCGTTTCAAACAACATCGACTATTTTTAGTCCATCTTCCTATTCTCTGTCAAGTGCATTCTTGAATTATTTCCAGGCGAGCTATCTTGTTTGACTTTGCGAAACAGGCTCGTAAATCAGTATATGTACTCTAACATCTATGATATCAATGGGTTTAACGATCTCGCTGCATATGACAGACCACTTTCTCTGGATTTTCTAGCTGGCAGCAAGTTGCTTTCTCTCCAAGTGCAGCCAAAAGCACGGAACTTCCTGCGGGTAGCGGATCAACTCATTCGATTGTTTCATCGGTTCAACCGCTTGAGAGAATCCGATTCCTACGCACGTACGGACTAAGCACAGGTTGTTGTTTCCGAAGCAGTTCAACGCCGCGAGATATGACATTAGGCTACCCTGGTTGACCTTTACGCACTATTTGCTTTTGGCTTGACACGCAAGTTGCGCAAGGGTATATTGACCGTCGGGTGTGAATGAATGGTTTCAAGACATTACGCATTCCTTATCATCGCGCTGGCAAATCCTCGGATACGGCGAGGCCTGATGCTTGTTCTTTTTGTCACGGTACTGGCGGTCGTTGTTTGGCCAGCAGCCGCTCAATTGGAGACCAGGCCATTTGCGCATAACGGGTATACCCGCACATATCTGACCTACCGGCCTGCGCATCTATCATCCAATCCTGCTGCAGTGTTCATGCTCGGCGGCATTCGCAGCACGGCGGAGTCCGCTTCTCGAGACTTCGGCTGGATAGACGAAGCGGATCGCAACGGATTTCTTGTGGTATTTCCTGATCCTGTAGCCACCCAGCCCGATAAGCCAATGGACAGGAAGAGCAATGTTACCTTTTGGGAACTGAAGGGCTCTCGTACGCATCTTCTGGCGCCTGGCATGTTGCCGGTGGATGATGACGGATATTTAATGGCTGTTCTTCACGACGTAGTTCGCCGGGATCATCCCGACAGGGAACGTATCTTCTTTGCCGGCTTTTCGAGCGGATCGGGCATGGTCCAACTGTTCGCCTCACATCATCCAAAAGACATCAAGGGGATTGTCGCCGTAGCGACGCCGCTGATGGATCCACCAGCAAAGCTTGCTCATCCCGTACCTATCCTCTACATCCACGGAGATGAGGACGAACAGTTTTCCGGCTTTCAAGCTAATAGTCCTCATTTTGCTACGACGCCTCATGGCAATTGGGTAACCTGGGGCTATCTGGATGGCTGTCAGATTCAGAAAGCGGAAAGAACGGAGTGGGGAGTACGCTTTTCCTGGCAAGGCTGCAAAAATAGTGTGCCGGTATTGGCCGACTTCGTGAGGAATTTGGGCCACGAGTGGTCTGGAAGCCTGGATTCCCATCCGCGCAAGGATGGCGAGACCTTGGCCCGGCTGAACTTCACTGATATGGCCTGGCAATTCTTCGCCGGGATTCACGCCAGGTAGATTCACAAGCAGGTGAATTCACCCGCAACGTCAGCGCCTCCCCGGCTCAAACGAAATACAGCGCAGTTAATCCCGAAGGATATGCGCTCTTACTGCATATCCATGACACAGCGGAAGCCCACGGCGCCAGACCTGTCTTCACTCGGCGCCATCAACAGAAGCTTTCCGTGCTGATCATTACGGTAGGCTTGAGGAAAATACCAGATTGACCCGCCAGGCTGATAGTAGCTTCCGCCGCGTAGCACGGCTACCCGCGTGTGATCGTCCTGATATTCGTCTGTCCATTGCCACACATTCCCCACCATATCCTGTATGCCGAATGAGCTCGCTCCCAGCGGGTGCATCCCTGCTGCGTCCGGTGAGGTCAACCATCTGCTCTTGTCCGGCGCAGGAACCGCCTCGGCGTTCCAGGTATTTCCCCATGGGTACTTCCTGCCGTCGAGGCCCTGTGCTGCGTACTGCCACTCCCACTCGTGTGGAAGGCGCTTGTGCGCCCACGTCGCATAGGCTCGCGCATCTTCCATCGATACCCAGGTTACGGGTTTTTCCGCCCAGCCAGTGGGATAGGTACCGCCAATCCAGTCGTGGAGAAAGTTGAGCGCATCAGAGGGACGATAATGCGTGGCATCCATGAACTTCTTGAATTGCGCGTTGGTAACCAAGTTAGTATCCATCCAGAATGCATTGATGTTGACGATGTGGTCATGATACCTGCGGGGAGAAGGCTCCCATGGGTACTGAACATCCACGCCCACGCCATCGCGCCCCTCTATCTCGATGCCATTTACGCGGAATCGGAAGGCGGCCGCCGGAAGTTTCGTCATGCCTTCCGGCGCAGCCGACGTCGCTTTCACGGGGCGAATCTCAACCAGCGCTTGCGGCAGATATTTCCACTCGGCGCTGAAGTCGGCAAGCGGCTTTATTGTCATTTCACGCATCTTGGCCAGCAGGCGCTGCTGGTCCTCCGTGAGAGCGCCGCTCACCTGCAACACCGCGCCATAGCCCAGTGGTTCAACTTTGAGCGGTAGCACTGCGTCTTTTCCATCCACTCGCGGGGTCAGTTCCACTCCGTGATATACGTCATAAAACTTCGCTCCCGCCGGCGGTTCCTTCACGCGCAACAGCTCGCCCTCCATCGCGTAATCGCTGCGGTTGACGAGTGTCCAGACGGCGTCTGATTTCAGTGGAAAGTAGCTGGCAAACAGACCGCGCGTCTCGGTCGTGTAGTAAGGCTGCCAATCTGAGCTCACGAGGAACGCGGCCAGGCCGCGCTCCATCGTCGCCACGCGCCGGATTGCTTCGCCGTCGCGTGGCGTGATGCCGTTCCAGATGCCCCACACGTTTTCCCATGTCTCATATCCGACGCCATTGAAGAATGCCGCCTGCACATTGTCCGTCCGGTCATGATTCCAGCGAGCACACACATTTACCATCGCCCGAGGCTCCAGCCATTTGCTGCGGCTCACGTCCGGCGCAAAGGGATAGATCCAATATCCCCATGTCATAAGGTTCCACGCCAGCATTTCGTCATGTCCGGGAAATGCTTCAGGTTCCAGAGCCAAGGGATAATTAATTTTCTGTGCCGCCTCATTGAAGGCGCTCGGAATCCCGTCCATGGTGTCACCGTTTACGCCATCGGCTCCAATCTCTTTCATCATCTCTGCGGTGGCGGTCCAGTTCGGTTTACCTTCATCGCGCGTACCCTGATCCCAAAGCATGACCGGAAAAAATACCTTGACCCCGCGACGGTGAAAATCGGCCACCATTTGCTTGACGGCGGCGAGGCCACCCGGCATATCTCGTATCAAGTCATACTGATTTCTGTCGTCGATGCCGATGTTGGTATAGGTATGCCAGATAAGCACGGAATCGATCCCGCCGTAACGTTTTTCTGTATCGTCCAAATAACGATCCACAGTGTATTTGCCCGCAGCCGCGTCGTAGAAATAGCGGTCTTCCATCATCATCTGGGGCTGGATATAGCTGGATTGCGTCCATTTCAGTTCCGGAAGATCATACAAATCGCCGGAGTAGCCCATGCGGATGCGGCGGTTTGTACGCCATCCCCGAATTTCATTCAGCCAAGTCTGGATTTCCTGGTCCGTACAACCCGTTGCGCCGGTGAGAAGTTTCGGAACCTCATTACAAGGTGGCGCCGCGATTCCATTGTTGCTAAGCCTGACGTGAGGATAGTCAACCGAAGTAGTGCGTGGCGCATCAACTACCACTTGAGCTGTCATGCTTACCGCGCACAGAGAACAAAATCCTGCCGCAACCAGACTCATGCCAAACGACAATGCTCGCATCTTCTCCTCCAACTACTTTCTACCAGGCAATTGTTGCATCTCAATGGAATTCTCGCCCTGATAGCCGCCATCGAGCGCCATAAACACTTCTTTCCTTGTGGCCAAAGACGGCTGCGCGCCAGCCCGGGTAACAGAAATAGCAGCTGCGGCTGTAGCAAATCTGGCGCTTTCAATGGGGTCGTAGCCCTGCATCAGTCCGAATGCGAAGGCCGCGTTGAATGCATCGCCCGCGGCAGTTGTGTCCACCGCCCGCACAGTATGAGCTGGCAGATAATGCGATATGCCATCGCGACCGGCAAGAACTGAGCCGAGCGCGCCGCGCTTCAGAATGGCGCCTTGCACGCCAGTGCTGAGAAGCATCGTCAGCATCTCTTCATTCGAGGATGTTTTCGCCGCATAGAATTGCGCTTCTGTCTCGTTAGGCGTAAGCCACGTCACGGCTTTCAATATTCCTTCAGGCAGCGATTGTGCAGGAGCCGGGTCCAGGATCAGTGGCACATGCATTTCCAGACACATCTCCGCCAGGCATAGAACAGTATCGATGGGGATTTCCAACTGGGCCAGGACGATCCCGGCTGTGCGGATAATCTCCACTTTATCGCGCAACACGTTTGGAGTAAGATGCAGATTCGCACCCGGCGCAACAACAATGCTGTTCTCGGCTGCCTTATCCACTTGGATCATTGCTATGCCAGTTGAGCCGTCAGTTTCGCTGACATGAGTCGCGTCCACACCTGCTTTTTCTAATTGCTCCAGCAGTTGTTTGCCGAATGCATCCCTGCCCACCATTCCGATCATTTTTACGGGATATTCCAGCCGGGCCACTCCCACAGCCTGATTGGCGCCTTTTCCGCCCGGGTGCATCTGAAAGTGATTTCCAAGAACTGTTTCGCCTGCCCTGGGAATGTGTGGCACATTTGAAACCAGGTCCATATTGATACTGCCCACCACAACAACCGGGCGTAAATCGCTTTGCATGAGAGTCTCCAATAACGGCTATTTAGCGGCAAGCAGCGGAGCCGCGGCTATCGCAGATAAACCAAAAAGGAAAAATAGAAACATGAACGCCAGCAGCTTTTTGATGTGCGAAGATGTGCCGGCAAATTCTCGCCACACAAAGACTCCCCATGCGGCAGAAACCATGGTTGCGCCCTGGCCAAGAGAGTAGGAAACCGCCGGGCCGACAAAATGTGTTTCCGAAGCGACAAAGTTGAAGATGGTTCCGGTGCACCAGATCACGCCACCGAAGATTCCAAACAGGTGCCATCGCCCCGGAGCCGAGAAATAGCCCGAAAAATCAACTGCCGGCTGTCCATCCACCGGCTTGCGCATGAGCAGATAGTTGACCGGAACCGCGCAGACAATGACTCCAATGGCAAAAAAGAACGCTACGGCATATGGCCCCGGAGTGGCCGGCGAAGACATCGCCTTTGCCACGAAGGGATAAAAGCAGCCCATCAGCACTCCAGAGAGCAGGCTCAGCAAAATCCCTTTTCCGCCGGCTTTCTTTCGGCTCTTTTCGCGCATACTGCACGCCACCGCGTCGAGAACGATTGCCATGACCACCAAGGCAATGCCGCTGAACAGCAGCACAGGATTGCCCGCCGGGTTGATCACATAGTTGGCAACAGCGCCGATGACCAGCGCCAGTCCGATTCCAACCGGAAAGGCCACCGCCAATCCAGCCACTTCGATGGCTGCCACCAGCAGTAGATTCGCCGCATTGAAGATCACGCCCCCCAGTGCGGCCATCCACAGTTCCCGTGCGTGAACACCCAGCAATGATGCTAAGAATGGCGAGCCCGTGGAGCCCGTGGAGCCCAGCGTAAAGCCCCACAGCAGCGTGCCCAGCAGCAGCCCGCCCACATAGTCCCAATAAAAAAGCTGAAAGCGATAGCCAGGGCAGAGCTTCATCGTATTCGCCCATGAACCCCAGCAGAACATGCTCACCAGCATGAACATCAGCGCAGTTGCGTAAATCTCTGGTTGATACATCTCAGCTCCATTCCCGGCTGAACGAGCGAAAGCAGGATATCCCGATCCGCTCGTTCTCAGCGTTAATCAATCATCTTAGCGGCAGCCGTTTGCGGCGTTTCATCCCTATGCGCCTTCATGAAATGAAAGGTTTCAAACTGTAACGAAGAAGATCATAGACAAATTGACAAACACCCGTCAAGATGTTTTCAATAGATTATCTGATTTTGTGCGTTTTGACTGGGGCTGTCTTCTTCATCTTATGTGGGCCAGGAGGCTTGCCCATCATTGGTATCAGGTGCATAAATGCTTTCAGAAAGGTATTGCCATGCCCAGCATGAAGCAAATCGCTCGTCTGGCTGATGTCTCGCTCGGCACAGTTTCGCATGTCATCAACAATTCCGCCAAGGTCCGCGAACCTCTTCGGCGCCGTGTGCTTGAGGCCGTTGAACTGCTCAGCTATCAGCCCAGCCAGTTGGCGCGCGGATTGCGCCGCGATAAGACTAACATTATCGGCATGATTATCCCGGACATCACCAACCCGTTCTTCCCGGCGGTGGTGCGCGGCGCGGAGGATGCGGCATATGATAGCGGCTATCGCCTACTGCTTTGCAATGCGGATAATAACCAGCTCAAGGAAATCTCCTACATCAAGGAGTTGCGTACATATTTGCCGGCCGGAATTATCGTTATCCCCTCCAATCTCAACGACGTAACGATGCAAGACGTCAAGCTGACCGGAAAGTCCGTTGTAGTCTGCCTGGACCGCATCCCGCGCGACTGGAAGGGCGATGCGGTCACGATCGACAATGAAGACGGCGCGATGCAAGCGACGCAGCACCTTATTCGGCTCGGCCACGTTCGCATAGCCACCGTCACGGGGCCGCTGTCCCTGACCAACGCAACCGACCGCCGGACAGGCTTTCGCCGCGCATTGAGGGAGGCCAACATCCAGATTCCTGCCGAATACGAGCAGGAGAGCTCATTTAACCGCGAAGGCGGTCATTCGGCAGCTCTCAAGCTGCTCAGGATGCAGCCGCGGCCCACCGCTATTTTTGCCCAGAATGATTTGATGGCCATGGGCGTTATGGTGGCCATCCGGGAGTTGGGTTTGCAGTGTCCACGTGATATCTCGCTTTTCGGCTTCGATGGGCTGGAAGTCATGGAGTTGATGGACCCGCCTCTGTCTTCCGTTCTTCAGCCTGGGTATCAACTCGGCGCAATGGGCGTTGAGCTGCTGGTCGGGCGGGTTAACGATCCGGCCCGGCCATTTAGCCATCACGTGCTTCCCACAGAATTGCTCGTGCGCGCCTCGGCGGCAGCTCCGCCTCCAGAGCCCGCGGCCAATACCCCGCCGAACCGCAGCACGCGGAACATACAAGCGGCGGTCTGAGCATGACCTCCTCGGCAAATTCAGCGCCACAAGCTTCCCGGCAATGGCCGGGATGGCTCTCCTATCGCGTCGGTATTTTGCCGCTTCCCGTATTCCTGCCCCTTCTCGGCGCCGTCGCCATTCTCACGCTTACCCACACGCTATCTAATGACGTTTCCGTGATGATCGCGACCCTTGCCGTGGGTGGCTTTCTCTGCGCATGGCTTGGGGGGCTGATTCCGTTCTTGCGCCGTCTGGGCGCCCCGGCCATCACAGCAGCGTTTTTGCCCTCCTACCTGATTTATCGTCATTGGCTGCCTGACAATTTGGTGGACACCGTCACCGCGTTTACCAAAGGCACCAGCTTCATCTACCTGTACATCACCGCCATCATCGTCGGCAGCATCCTGGGCATGGACCGCAGGCTATTATTGCGCGGTATCGTCAAGATCTTCGTTCCCTTGCTGGCCGGTTCAATCTTGGCGTTGCTGATTGGTTCCACCGCAGGCATTGCAATCGGTATTCCGCTCTCGAAAGCCATCCCCATGATCATCATTCCGGTAATGGCAGGTGGTGTAGGGGAAGGAGCCATTCCGCTATCGCTGGGATATGGAGAGATCTTTCACCAAAATTCCGCGGATATTCTCTCGCATCTTCTGCCCGTAGTGCTTTTTGCGAATCTGGTCGCCATCATCCTGGCAGGATGCCTGAACACTCTCGGCCGCCGCTTTCCCCGCCTTACCGGTAATGGCGAACTGGAGATGGATTCTCTGAATATCCTTCGCCAACCTGCTTCGCTGAATGTCGCACTCATTCCTCTGACCATTGACCGATTGCTTGCTGCAGTCCTGTTTGGCGTTTCACTCTACCTGCTGGGCATTCTCTCGCACCAACTTCTAGCCATTCCAGCTCCGGTCACTATGCTCGTCTTGGCCGTTTTGCTCAAAGTTTCCAACCTGCTTCCGTCATGGCTCGACCAGGCTGCCGCTTCGGTCGGGCGCTTTTTCGCGGTAGCCGTGACTTATCCTCTGCTTTTCGCCGTGGCAATAGCCATGACGCCCTGGGCGTCGGTCAAAGAAGCGCTCCACCCGGACAGTTTGATCCTGATCACTCTGGTCGTGCTCGCTTTGACAGTTGCGGGCTTTTTCGTGGGACGGTGGGTGCGCCTCTTCCCGGTCGAGTCCGCTCTTATTAACGCCTGCCACACGGGCGCCGGAGGCACTGGTAACGTGGCCATTCTTACCGCGGCAGAACGCCTTGGGTTGATGCCCTTCGCGCAGATTGCCACCCGCATCGGCGGCGCAATCACCGTCACCCTTACACTGTTGATTCTTCGCCTGTTGACAGGGAGTCATTAAATCATGTTTGAACGTGTTGCATTTACCAGCGCTTCCGGAGGCCCGCTTCACGGCCTGCGCATCATTGACCTCTCCCGCCTGGTCGCGGGCAATACGCTCACCATGGTGCTGGCGGATCTCGGCGCTGATGTGATCAAAGTCGAGCCGCTTAACGGCGACTCCCTGCGCGAATGGCGCGTGGCAGGAATCGAAACTGCCTGGAAGACCTATAGCCGCAACAAGCGCAGTTTGTGTCTTGACCTACGCAACCCTGAATCCCGCGAGATTCTCCTCCGCCTTGTTGGAACAGCACACATTTTCGTTGAAAGTTTTCGCCCCGGCACTCTTGAACGGATGCGGCTGTCCCCGCAGACGCTGCTAAAGGTGAATCCGGCGTTGATCATTGCGCGTATCTCCGGTTGGGGACAGACAGGCCCATACGCTGAACGGCCCGGCTTCGGTACGCTCGTTGAGGGGATGTCAGGCTTTGCTTCGATGAACGGATTTGCCGATCGCGAACCTGTGCTGCCGCCAATCTATCTAGGAGATATGACCGCTGGCCTTTACGGCGCCATCGGAATTCTTGCGGCGCTTCGCCACGTTGAGGTCAACTCCGGCCAGGGACAAGTCATTGATATTCCTCTGCTCGATCCGCTGTTTTCTATCCTCGGCGCGCAGGCTGCGAACTACCGGCTCACCGGGAAGGTGAAACAACGCACAGGAAGCCGTTCCACAAACAGCGCGCCAAGGAATGTATACCGCACTGCGGACGATCACTGGGTCTGCCTCTCCGCGTCTACTCAGGGCATGACTGAAAAGCTCTTTCGTGCCATTGATCATCCCGAATTCATCACCGACTCGCGTTTTGCCACCAATGCAAACCGGCTCAAAAACGTCACTGAACTGGATGCAATCATCGCAGCCTTTATCCGCAAACTCAGCCAGCAGGAGTGCCTCCAGTTCTTTCAGAAAAACGGCGTGACCGTTGGCCCCGTTTATGACATGGCTGACATTGAGCATGATCCCCATTTCCTCGAACGCCAGATTGTCGTCGAACTTCCCGACGATGAAATGGGAACCATCCCCGTGCACTCCATATCTCCTCGACTCGGCGTGACTCCCGGTCTTTTTCGTAAGGCCGCTCCACATCTGGGAGAAGATACACGCGATGTCTTGGGCGAGATTGGTTATGCAGAAGCCGAAATTGAAGCCTTTGCCTCCAGCGGACTCGTCAGAATCCCCGGAAGCTCTGGCGAGGAGAATTACTGATGCGCAGCAAACTCTTCGTTCCCGCCATCCGTCCGGAACTCTTCGAGAAAGCGCTACGTTCCGGTGCGGACGCCGTGTGTTTTGATCTGGAAGATGCCGTCGCAGCTGATCGGAAGACGGAAGCGCAACAGCATCTCCGCACATTCTTAAGTCAACGAAACACCGCGGCGGCGCCAATTCTGCTGGTGCGCACCAATCCTGTCGCATCCGCCGGCTTTCAGCAGGATATCGCCTGCGCCTTGTGGCCATCGATCCATGCAATCGCATTGCCCAAAGTGGAATCCTCCGAGGAGGTTCACGCCGCGGAAGCCTGCATTGAAAAATTCGAGACCTCCCGCAACTTGCACACCCGGGTTGGTATTCTGCCAACCATTGAATCACCACGCGGTTTGCGCCTTGCTGCAGAGATCGCTCATAGTTCCCCACGCGTCATCGGCCTGCAGCTGGGCTTCGCCGACCTGCTGGAACCACTTGGCATTGCCACTGACAATGTCTTCGCGCGCAACCAGATACGTTTGACGCTGCGCCTGGCGGCAGCTGAAGCAGGCGTAGATTGTTATGACTCGGCATACGCAAGCTTGAAAAATCTGGCAGGATATGAAAGCGAAATGAAAGCTGCTCGCTCACTAGGCTTCGCCGGGGCAAGCTGCATTCATCCCGCTCAGGTTTCCGTCACAAATCTTGCCTTCTCCCCAACAGATGAAGAACTGGCCTTCGCCAGGCGTGTTGTGGATGCGGCCGAGCAGGCATCACGAGAGGGGAAAGCTGTCTCCATCCTCGACGGCAAAATGATTGACCAGCCCTTCGTTCTGCGTGCCAAAAAACTCCTCGCACGCAATCTTACATAATCCCAGCATCAGGAGCTTTTGTTAAATTTCCTCTCCGACGACACTCCGTACTCTTTCTGGAGTCCAGCCTGAATTACATTCGCCGCGGTCAATCTCAAAGTGCAATGAATCCATTTGGGATGATGTTACATGGGAATGCTTTACACGCAATTGAGTTGATCTGCGCGCATATACGTTCAAGCATGGAATTTCGGGCGACTTTCGGCGGCCTTAGCGCACCGCACCGGCATCGCGCGCCGGCCAGTAGACGAAGACAGCTTTGCCGTAGATGAGCGAGCGATCTACGGGACCGAATTCACGGCTGTCTGACGAGATAGACCGGTGGTCGCCCATCATGAAGTAGGTGTCCGCAGGAACCACAATCTCCGCCATGGAACGGAGGTCGCGGTACTCTTCGGGAACGTATGTTTCCAACTGCTGCTTGCCGTTGAGCCAGACAGTGCCTTGATCAATGCGCAACCGGTCGCCGGGCAGGGCGATAACGCGTTTGATGTAGCTTTTTTCCGGGTCGCGGGGATAATGAAAGACCACGACATCGCCGCGCTCGATGGCCGTGAAGCGGTAGACGAACTTGTTGATGAAGAGCCTGTCCTGATCTTCCAGTCGCGGCAACATGCTAGTGCCTTCCACGCGCACCGGCTGATATAGGAAAGTGATGATGAGCACCGAGGCAGCGGCGGAAAAGAGCAAATCGCGCAGCCAAAGCCCTATGCCGCCGACTTTACCAGTGGGCGCAGGCTCCGAGACGAGAACCGCCTGGTTCGGGTCAGTGACGGGCTCGGCCGCCTGGTCGGGATCAGGAGTGTTGTGGGGAACTGATTCCATTGTTTCCTATGCGTTTAGAATGAGCAGGCTACAAGTTTGTTCAACCAAAACCAGGCGGGGAACAAACCATAGGACTGCCTAAATAGAGTGTAATTGTTCGCCCTCAGGCAGGGCCAGATGTTCGATATTGGGAATGGTAGGGGCGCGGGGTAGGATCTAGCAGGCCGGGCTACCCGGCGGCCATCCTGCCGCGATACTCTTAAAGCGGACGTGATCAGAGACGAACAACATCCCGGCGCCCCACATTCTTCTCCTTTGGACAAGGGTTCCGCAGAGCTGACACCGTTCATGCGGCAGTGGACAGCGGCCAAGCGCGAGAATCCGGATGCGCTGCTGTTTTTCCGCATGGGGGACTTTTACGAACTGTTTTACGACGATGCGGTAACGGTGAGCCGTGAGTTGCAACTGACACTGACGGCGCGCGACCGGGAGCGGAACCAGCCGATGTGCGGGGTTCCGTACCATGCTGTGGATAGCTACCTGGCACGACTGCTGCGCAAGGGGTACCGCATTGCCATCTGCGACCAGATGGAAGACCCCAAGCTCACGAAGAAGATTGTCCGGCGCGAGGTGACACGGGTGCTTTCGCCTGGGACCGCCCTAGACGCGGGGCTGGAGCAGGAACAGAACAATTTTCTGGCGGCATACTTCGAGGTTGGGAGCGGGCATGGGACAAACGCCCCAGCAGAGACGGTTTGCGCGGTTGCCCTGCTGGACGTTTCCACCGGCGAGTTTCGAACGGCGGAGTTTGTGGGGGCGGCGGCGCGGCAACAGGCAATAGATGAGATTGTGAAGGCCGGATCGAGTGAAGTGCTGGTATCCGAGAGCGCGGAGTTGCCGGCGCAGTTGGAACGGATTCCGGCACGGACTCGCGTGGAGGATTGGGTTTGGACGCGGGAGTTCGCGGTTCCCTTGGTGGAGCGGCAACTGAATGTGCGGACACTGGAGGGGTTCGGTCTCACCGGGCACCCGGCGGCGGCGATTGCGGCGGGCGTGGTGCTGCATTATGTGCGGACGACGCAGAAGAACGAGGCGCTGCACATAGACAGCCTGCGATTTGAGGAACACTCGACAGCTCTGGAGCTGGACCAGGTGACGGTGCGGAATCTGGAGCTCGTGGAGCCGCTGTTTGCTAGTCAGGATGACCGGACAACGCTCTATCACACACTGGATGCGTGCCAGACACCGATGGGTAAGCGGCTGCTTCGGTCTACTATTTTGCGGCCGCTCGTAGACGCGGAGGCGCTCGCTAGCCGCTACGAGGCGGTTGGGGAGGCGCGTGGCGACCTGGTAAAGCGCGAGGAGATTCGGCGGGCGTTTGCGGGGCTTTTGGATCTGGAACGATTGCTGGCTCGGCTTAGCCTGGATTCGGCTGGTCCGCGCGATGTAAGGGCGCTGGCGGCGAGTTTGAGCCGATTACCGGGATTGAAGACGGCGCTTGATGCGATGAAGGCGCCGAGGTGGCGGGAGCTTGCCCAGCGGCTGGATACGCTCGAAGAGGTGACGGCTGAGATTTCCAGGACGCTGGTCGAGGAGCCTCCGCTGACGCTGGTTGATGGCGGAGCGATTGCGTCGGGCGTGGATGTGGAACTGGATGAGCTGCGGACGATTTCCAAGACCGGCAAGCAGCAGATTGCGGCCATCGAGGAACGCGAGCGGGAACGGACCGGAATCGGCTCGCTGAAAGTCAGATATAACACTGTTTTTGGATATTACATAGAGATTACAAAAGCGAATATGGCGCTGGCTCCGGCCGACTACGAGCGCAAGCAGACCCTGGTGAATGCGGAACGATTTACGACGCCTGAGTTAAAGGAATACGAGCGAAAGATTCTGTCGGCGCACGAACGGTCGATCGAGATTGAGAAGCGGATTTTTGTCGAGCTGAGGAGTTCTGTCTTGCAGGCTGCGGGGCGAATCAAGCGAAGCTCGGCCGCAGTGGCCGAGACGGATCTGCTGGCGAACTTTGCGCATCTGGCGGCGCGGCGCAAGTATGTGCGGCCCGTCATCGATGAGGCCCCAGTGATTGAGGCGGTGGCGGGCCGCCATCCGGTGATTGAACAGTGGATGGAGGAGACGCGCGAGGGAAGATTCGTTGCCAACGATATTTATTTGAATGCGACGGGAGACGGGCCAAGCTTGCTGCTGATTACCGGTCCGAATATGGGCGGCAAGAGCACCTATCTGCGCCAGGCGGCGATGCTGGTTCTACTGGCCCAGATGGGCAGCTTTGTTCCAGCGGAGAGTTTGCGTTTTGGCCTGGTGGACCGGATTTATACGCGCATCGGAGCCAGCGACAATGTGGCGCGGGGGCGATCGACGTTTATGGTGGAGATGACCGAGACGGCGACGATTCTGAATACCGCGACCAACCGGTCGCTGATCCTGCTGGATGAGATGGGGCGCGGAACGGCGACATTTGACGGGCTTTCGCTGGCCTGGGCTACAGTGGAGTATCTTCACGCGGAGACCTGCGCACGGACGCTCTTTGCCACGCACTATCACGAACTGACCATGCTGGCCGAGAAGCTGCCGCGTGTGCGAAATCTGCGCGTGGGGGTAAAAGAGGGCGCGGACGGAATTGTCTTCCTGCACAATATTGAGCCTGGCGCAGCCAGCAAAAGTTATGGCATTGAGGTGGCGCGGCTGGCGGGATTGCCTGCGGCGGTGATCGAGCGCGCACGGCACGTGCTGCGGCAACATGAGAAACAAGAACGGCAAAGCGTGCAGGTGGAGACGGCCGCGGACCCGGTTCAGTTGACGATTTTTACGCCACTGTCCCAGCGAATTGTAGATCGGATTGAGGCTACGGAAGTGAATTCGCTGACACCGTTGCAGGCGCTTAATCTGCTGGAGGAGTTGCAGCAAGAATTGAAGGATACGAAGTAATAGAGATTAGCTATTTGGATTAGGAGGCAAATCCAGCATGAACGCGAAGACGATGATGGTAGCC
>Ga0224559_1001009_pt1 | contig 16304 bp, 4 predicted proteins | sample 714S33034metaG_FD_180676 | JGI IMG/M metagenome (GOLD analysis project Ga0224559, IMG submission 180676) | Peat soil microbial communities from Stordalen Mire, Sweden - 717 S3 30-34 | ecosystem: Environmental > Terrestrial > Soil > Wetlands > Peat | place: Sweden: Norrbotten County, Stordalen... | reverse complement strand
GCAGTTGGATTTTGTGGATTTTTCCATCGGCAACTGGGAGTGCAAGTGCGGCCACTTGAAGGGGCTGCATCACCTGAGGACGGCTTGCGTGCATTGCGGGGCGATGGTGATTACCGACCCGTTCCATGCGGGCGATGTGCTTTGCCAGAAGTGCGGCACGTACAACAAGAACACGCCGGACTTTTGCAACAAGTGCGGCGACCCGGTGAGCTTGCAGTTGAAGTACGACCAGCAGGAGTGCGAGGAGCGGGGCATGACCTTCTCTGCGCCGCTGAAGGTCACGGTTCGCCTGACGATCTACGACAAGGATCCGGAGACAGGCAACAAGTCGATCCGCGACATTAAAGAGCAAGAGGTCTTCTTCGGCGACATTCCTTTGATGACGCCGAATGGCACGTTCATTGTGAACGGGACCGAGCGCGTGATTGTTTCGCAGTTGCACCGTTCGCCTGGAGTGTTTTTCGAGACGGCCAACAACCGCACGTATTTTCTGGGCAAGATTATTCCTTATCGCGGTTCTTGGGTGGAGTTCGAGTACGACCAGAAGAATATTCTTTATGTCCGCATCGACCGCAAGCGCAAGTTCCTGGGGACGATTTTTCTGCGCGCGCTGGGGCTGCGTTCGGACGAAGAGATTCTGAAGACGTTTTACACCGTGGACCGCTTTCACATCAATGACGGCAAGCTGCAGTGGGCGGTGCCGGAGGAGGGTCATGCGACGCATCTGGTGGGTGCCAAGCCCGCTCATGCGGTGCTGCACAACGGAGTGGAAATTGCGTTCAGCGGACGGAAGATTACGCCGCACTCGATCAAGGCTATGCGCGCGGCGGCGATTGACCGCGTGGAAGTGGAGCAGGCCGAGCTGGATGGCGCGCTGACCGCGGCCGACGTGGTGGATTTGAATACCGGCGAAGTGGTGGTGGAGGCCAACATCGAGCTGACGGCCGACCGGCTGCACAAGATTTTGTCGAGCGGCGCGGCCAGCTTCGAGGTCTTCTTCCCGGAGCGCGATGATGTGGGCAACATCATCACCAACACGCTGAAGCGCGATTCGATTCGCAAGACGGATGAGGCGCTGATTGAAATCTATCGCAAGCTGCGGCCCGGCGATCCGCCGACGCTGGACACGGCGACGGCTCTGTTCGAGGGGATGTTCTTCGATGCGCGCAAGTATGATTTTTCGCGCGTGGGGCGGCTGAAGTTCAACATCAAGCTCTACGAAAATCAAGACGCGACGCAACTGAACAATCGTACGCTGACGCCGGAGGATTTTTATGCGACGATCCGCTACCTGCTGAAGCTGCGCAAGAACATTGGCCTGGTGGACGACATCGATCACCTGGGCAACCGGCGCGTGAGGGCTGTCGGCGAGCTGATGGAAAATCAGTTCCGCATCGGCCTGGTGCGCATGGAGCGGGCGATTAAGGAAAAGATGAGCGTCTATCAGGAGCTGAACACGGCGATGCCGCACGACCTGATCAACGCCAAGCCGGTGATGGCGGCGATCCGCGAGTTCTTCGGATCTTCGCAGTTGTCGCAATTCATGGATCAGACGAATCCGCTTTCGGAGATTACGCACAAGCGCCGCTTGTCGGCTCTTGGACCGGGCGGCTTGTCGCGTGAGCGCGCGGGCTTCGAGGTGCGCGACGTGCATCCGACGCACTACGGCCGCATCTGTCCGATTGAGACGCCGGAAGGTCCGAACATCGGACTGATCAGTTCGCTGAGCTGCTTTGCGCGCATCAATGAATACGGCTTCATCGAGTCACCTTACAGGAAGGTGAAGGACTCGCGCATTCTGGATTTTGTGGAGATTGCCAACGCCGGCGAGAGCGGCCTGCGCGTGGGCGACCACATCGAAAAGGATGAGGCGGCGCGGCTGAATGAGAAGCTGAAGAAAGAGGGCAAGCGGCTGATCGACAACATTCCTTTCAGCTTCTATCTCTCGGCGTGGGAAGAGGACAAGCACACCATCGCGCAGGCCAACATCGAGTTCAACGATGAGGGCTTCATCACCGAAGACTTGGTGAATGCGCGTCGGCAGGGCAACTTTGTGCTGGTCAATCGCGGCGATGTGGATTACATCGACGTCAGCCCGAAGCAGCTTGTCTCGGTGGCTGCGTCGCTGGTGCCGTTCCTGGAGCATGACGACGCCAACCGCGCGCTGATGGGCGCGAATATGCAACGGCAATCCGTGCCGCTGCTGGTGGCCGAGGCGCCGCTGGTGGGTACGGGAATGGAAGGCGTGACGGCGCGCGATTCAGGCGCGGTGATTCTGGCCAAGCGCAACGGCATTGTGGATTCGGTGGACTCGCAGCGCATCATTGTGCGCGTCGATGGCGAGCATCATCCGACGCAGTTGTCGCGCGAGGTGGGTTCGGACATTTACACGCTGATCAAGTTCAAACGCTCGAACCAGAACACCTGCATCAATCAGAAGCCGGTTGTCCGCGAGGGCGAGCGGGTGATCAAGGGGCAGGTGATCGCCGACGGACCTTGCACGGAGCAGGGTGAACTGGCGCTGGGACGCAATGTGCTGGTGGCCTTCATGCCATGGCGCGGCTACAACTTCGAGGACGCGATTCTGATCAGCGAAAAGCTGGTGCGGGAGGACTATTACACTTCAGTCCACATTGAAGAGTTCGAGATTGAAGCGCGCGACACCAAGCTGGGGCCGGAAGAGATTACGCGCGATATTCCGAACGTGAGCGAGCACGCGCTGCGCGATTTGGACGAGAGCGGCGTGATTCGCATCGGCGCGCAGATCAAGCACGGCGACATCATGGTGGGCAAGGTCACTCCCAAGGGCGAGACGCAGTTGACGCCGGAGGAGAAGCTGCTCCGGGCGATCTTCGGCGAGAAGGCCGGTGATGTGCGCGACGCTTCACTGACCACGCCTCCGGGCATCGAAGGCACGATTGTGGATGTGCGCATCTTCAGCCGCAAGGGGCAGGAGAAGGACGAGCGGGCCAAGCAGATTGAAGGCGAGTACGTGGCCAAGCTCGAAAAGAATCTGGGCGACGAGATTCGCATTCTGACCGACGAGCGGTTGAAGCGTTTGGAAGGAATCCTGGGCGGCAAGGAAGTGCTGGCCGATCTGCACGACGAGCGGACCAACAAGCGTTTGCTGACCAAGGCTACGATTTTGGACCGCGAAACGATCGAGCGCATTTCGACGAAGAATCTGAAGCTAATCCGCTACGCCGACAAGGATCCGCGGGTCAACGAGCAGATCGACGAAATCGAAGAGATGACCTCGCGGCAGATCGAAGTACTGCGCAAGATCACGAATGAGAAGGTCGCCAAGCTGGCCAAGGGCGATGAGCTGCCTCCGGGCGTGATCAAGCTGGTGAAGGTTTATGTGGCGATGAAGCGCAAGTTGAGCGTGGGCGACAAGATGGCCGGCCGCCACGGCAACAAGGGCGTCATTGCGCGCATATTGCCGGAAGAGGATATGCCTTATCTGCCCGATGGAACGCCGGTGGAGATTGTTTTGAATCCGCTGGGCGTGCCTTCCCGTATGAACGTGGGGCAGGTACTGGAGACGCATCTGGGATGGGCGGCGCACGTTTTGGGCGAGAAGATTGCCGCGCTGATCAAGGCCAACAGCGACGTGGAAACCACCCGCGCGCTGATGCGGAAAGAGTTTGCCGGCACGGCGGCGCTGCGTCAACTGGAGGAGCTGGACGACGAGATGCTTCTTCGCGTGGGCGCGGGCATGAAGCGCGGCATCTGGTTTGGGACGGCGGTTTTTGACGGCGCGCGCGAGAACGAAATCAAGGCGCTGCTGGCTTCTGCCGGACTGCCTAGCTCGGGCAAGACGCCGCTGTTTGACGGCATGACGGGCGAGCAGTTTGAGCAGCCGGTGACGGTGGGCTACATCTATATGCTGAAGCTCTCGCACTTGGTGGACGACAAGATTCACGCGCGTTCGATTGGACCGTACTCGCTGATTACGCAGCAGCCTTTGGGCGGCAAGGCGCAGTTCGGCGGGCAGAGATTCGGCGAGATGGAAGTGTGGGCGCTGGAGGCTTATGGCGCGGCTTACATCTTGCAGGAGTTGCTGACGGCGAAGTCGGATGACGTCTATGGCCGGACAAAGATTTACGAGGCCATTGTGAAGGGCGAGGCGGCGATTGAGCCGGGCGTGCCGGAGTCGTTCAACGTGCTGATCCGCGAGTTGCAGTCACTGTGCCTGGATGTGGAGCTGATCAAGCGCGCGGACTTGGTGAAGAAGCTGCCGGCGCCGGATTTGGCAGCGGTTGCGGATTAGTTCCGTGGTATCCCAGGTCTCAAAATCGAGACCTGGGGCACCCAGCATGATCAATGAGCAGAACAGCCGAACTGAAAACTGACCACTGATCACTGACCACTGTTTTTTGGGTTCTTCTTGAGAGCGGCCAACGCCGCTTCCCGGGAAGGAAGAACCTGATAGGAATCCCGGGAAGAGCCGCGGCAGAGGCCGTTGAGGTCCGCCAAGGAGGGTCGCCTTGTTCCGTTCTAATCCATTTGAGCTTTCTGGTCCCATTACCGATTTCGATGCAATCCGCATCATGCTGGCCTCGCCGGAGAAGATCCGCAGTTGGTCGCATGGCGAAGTGACCAAGCCGGAGACGATCAACTACCGCACCTTCAAGCCGGAGCGCGACGGCCTCTTTTGCGCGCGCATCTTTGGACCGGTGACGGACTGGGAATGCTTGTGCGGCAAGTACAAGCGGATGAAGCACCGCGGCGTGATTTGCGACAAGTGCGGCGTGGAAGTGACGGTGAGCAAGGTGAGGCGCGAGCGCATGGGGCACATCGAGCTGGCGTCGCCGTGTTCGCACGTGTGGTTCTTCAAGGGACTGCCCTCGCGCATCGGCCATCTGCTGGATATTTCGCTGCGCGATCTGGAGGCGATTCTCTACTTCGAGTCTTATGTTGTGGTCGATCCGGGCGACTCTCCGACCAAAGAGCGGGAGATCATCAAGGACGAGACGAAGTATCGCGAGTTGGATGCGCAGTTCCGTCCTTCGGGCTTCAAGGCGATGATGGGCGCCGAGGCCATCAAGGAACTGCTCAAGCGCGTGCAGATGGACGAGCTGGGCATCGAATTGCGCGAGCGCATGAAGACTGAAACCTCCGCGCAAAAGAAGCTGAAGTACGCCAAGCGGCTGAAGGTGGTCGAGGCCTTCCGCAAGAGCGACAACAAGCCGCAGTGGATGATTCTGGATGTGCTGCCGGTGATTCCACCGGAGTTGCGCCCGCTGGTGCCGCTGGATGGCGGGCGCTTTGCGACTTCGGATTTGAATGATCTTTATCGCCGCGTCATCAATCGCAACAACCGCTTGAAGAAGCTGATGGACCTTCATGCGCCGGAAGTGATTGTGCGCAACGAGAAGCGCATGTTGCAGGAAGCCGTCGATGCGCTCTTTGATAATGGTCGCCGCGGCCGCGTGCTGCGCGGAGCCAACAATCGTCCGCTGAAGTCGCTGTCGGATACTTTGAAGGGCAAGCAGGGACGTTTCCGGCAGAATTTGCTGGGCAAGCGCGTGGATTATTCGGGCCGCTCGGTGATTGTGGTCGGTCCTGAGCTGAAGCTGCATCAGTGCGGCTTGCCGAAGAAGATGGCGCTCGAACTCTTCAAGCCGTTCATCTATCATCGCCTGGAACAGACGGGCCACTGCACCACCATCAAGCAAGCCAAGGAGATGGTGGAGATGCAGGAGCCGGTGGTTTGGGACATTCTGGAAGAGGTCATCAAGGACCATCCGGTGCTGCTGAATCGCGCGCCTACGCTGCACCGCCTGGGCATTCAGGCCTTTGAGCCAGTGCTGGTGGAGGGCAAGGCGATCAAGATTCATCCGCTGGTCTGCACGGCCTTCAACGCGGACTTCGACGGCGATCAGATGGCGGTACATATTCCGCTGTCGCCGGAGGCGCAGATTGAAGCCAGCGTGCTGATGCTGGCGTCGCATAATATTCTGTCGCCGGCTTCGGGCCAGCCGATCACCGTGCCTTCGCAGGATATGGTGCTGGGGCTTTACTACCTGACCAAGGCCAAGAAGAACGCCAAGGGCGAGGGCCGGGTCTTCGCCAACACGGAAGAGATTCTGATGGCGCTGGAGGCCAAGGAGGTGGAGACGCTTTCGCCGATTCGCCTGCGCTATACGGGCAAGGTGCTGGACATGACCACGGCCTACGACGATCAGGATTTGACGCACAACGAGCCGGTGGATTTCAACAAGCAGTACATCTCGACGACGGTGGGCCGGGTGATTCTGAATGACGCGCTGCCGGAGGGAATGCCGTTTATCAACGGCCTGCTGAAGAAGAAGGGAATCGGGCAGTTGGTGAATTATTGCAACCAGAACCTGGGCCTGGAAGTCACGGTGGGAATGCTGGATCGCATCAAGGAGATGGGCTTCAAGTACGCCACGCGCTCCGGGCTTTCGGTAGGCCTGGACGACATGGTGATTCCGGAGAGCAAGTACACGGTGGTGCGCGAGGCCGATCTGAAGGTGGTCGAGGTCCAGAAGCAGTACATGGACGGCGCCATCACCAACGGCGAGCGCTCCAACAAGGTGATTCAGATGTGGTCGGCGGTGACCGAGAAGGTGGCCGACGAGATGTTCGACAACATGAAGCGCGCCGACGACGAGGGTGCCTTCAACCCGATCTACATCATGGCCGACTCCGGCGCGCGCGGATCGAAGCAGCAGATTCGCCAGCTTTCCGGTATGCGCGGACTGATGGCCAAGCCTTCGGGCGAAGTGATCGAGACGCCCATCACAGCGAACTTCCGCGAAGGGTTGACGGTGCTGGAATACTTCATTTCGACACACGGCGCGCGCAAGGGATTGGCTGACACGGCATTGAAGACGGCCGACTCCGGCTATCTGACCCGGCGCCTGGTGGACGTGGCGCAAGACGTGATTGTGACCGAGTATGATTGCGGCACGGTCGAGGGCATCTACGTCGGATCGATTGTCGAGTCGGGCGAGATCATCGAGGAGCTGCGCGACCGCATCATCGGGCGTGTCTCCTTGGAGAGAATCAAGGATTACGATGGCAACATCATCGTTGATTTCAACCAGGGCATCGACGAAGACATCGCCTCGGCGATTCAAGGCGCGGGCGTGGAAAAGGTGCGAATTCGCTCGGTGCTGACCTGCGAGTCCAAGCGCGGCGTTTGCGCGCTGTGTTACGGGCGCAACCTGGGATCGGGACGGATGGTGGAACTGGGCGAGACCTGCGGCGTGATTGCGGCGCAGTCCATCGGCGAGCCGGGTACGCAGTTGACCATGAGAACCTTCCACGTGGGCGGCACGGCCAGCCGCGTCAGCGACAAGTCGCGTTTGGACGCCAAGAACAACGGCTATGTGCGCTTTATCAATTTGAATTACGTGGAGAGCAAGGACGGCACGCTGGTGGCGATGAACCGCAGCGGTTCCATTGCGGTTCAAGACGAGCGCGGCCGTGAGAAGGAGCGCTATCAGGTGGTCTACGGCGCGCGCATGAGGGTGAAGGATGGCGAGCACGTTGTGCTGGGTCAGTTGCTGGCCGAGTGGGATCCGTACACCTATTCGATCCTCACCGAGATCGGCGGCACGGTGCAGTTCAAGGACTTGCAGGAAGGCATCACGCTGAACGAAGAGGTGGACGAAGTGACCGGCCTCTCGCGCTGGGTGGTTGCCGACGCGGCGGACGAAAAGCGCCAGCCCACCTTTGTGGTTAAAAATGCGAAGGCGCACAAGCGCTACCTGCTGCCGCGCGGCGCTCACTTGATGATCCAGGATGGCGAAGAGGTTGGTCCGGGCGATGTGCTGGCGAAGATTCCCAAGGAGAGCACGCGCACCAAGGACATCACCGGCGGTCTGCCGCGCGTGGTGGAGCTGTTCGAGGCGCGCAAGCCGCGCGAGACGGCCATCATCAGCGAGATCGACGGCGTGGTCCGCTTCGGCGATGTGGTCAAGGGGCAGCGCAAGATTTACGTGACCGCGGACAATGGCGACGAGAAGGAATACTCGGTGCCGCGCGGCATTCATGTGAACGTGCAGGAAGGCGAGCGGTTGAGCGCCGGCGACCCGCTGATGGATGGTCCTCTGAACCCGCACGACATTCTGGATGTGCTGGGCGAAAAGGCTTTGCAGGCTTACCTGGTGAACGAGATTCAGGAGGTCTACCGGTTGCAGGGCGTGGCCATCAGCGACAAGCACATCGAAGTGATTGTGCGCCAGATGCTGCGCTGGGTGAGGATTGACGAAGTGGGCGACACGAACTTCCTGATGGAGCAGCAGGTGGACCGCTTCCGCTTTGCCGAGGAGAACGAGCGCGTGCTGAACAACGGAGGCCGTCCGGCGATTGGGCGTCCGCTGCTGCTGGGCATCACCAAGGCCTCGCTTTCGACCGACAGCTTCATTTCGGCGGCCAGCTTCCAGGAGACGACGCGCGTTTTGACCGAGGCCAGCATCAACGGGGCCATCGACAACCTGCGCGGATTGAAGGAGAACGTGATCGTCGGGCGGTTGATTCCCGCCGGCACGGGCCTGGAGTACTACCGCAACGTCAAGCTCAGCCCAGAGCTGGAAGAGGCGGCGGCGCGCGTGCAGCAAGAGGTGACGGCGGAGATGGAAGCCGCCGAGCGCGAGTTGGAACTGATGCGCCAGGAGGGCGAAGCCGAGGAGATGGCCTCCGAATAGGCACAGAGAATCCCACCCTTTCCGTAATAAAAAGCACAGGTTCTTCGACTGCGCTCAGGAGCGGAAAGGGTGGGGCAAGGAAGCAGGCACATCAAAGGCGTTTGACAAGATCGGGAAACCCGGAAGTTACGGGTTTCCCGATCTTTTATTTTGTTCAGGCAGTTCAAACCGGGATGCCTGCCGATAAGTAAGTGTGTGGGGGCTGGTAATCTGGCACGGGTTTTCCTGATGAAGAGACTTTTCGCAGCGATCTTCGTTGTTCTTGGCTCAGCCGCGATGGCGTGGTCTACTCCGCTGACCACGCTGCACGCCGTTCATACCCTCACCAACGCCGAGGCAAACCAGGGGCTGCCGGTAACCTTTGAAGCTACGGTCACGTACATCAACCTGGATATGTATACCCTCTTTGTGCAAGACAACGGCGAAGGCATCTATGTTTATCCAGATGTGAAATCCGAACTCCTGCCCGGCGACCGAGTCCTGGTCCGGGGAACGACCCAGGGCAGTCTGCGCCCCATTGTCAACGGCAAGAGTTTAACATTTATCCGCCACGGCAGCTTGCCCAAGGCGGTCCCGGCCACCTATGAGGATATGATCCATCTGCGGCGCGACAGTTTGCTGGTCACCGTGCGCGGCGTGGTGCGTACCGCCGATCAAAGCGTGCTTTCGGTCCTCAAACCCTCCGACCTGCTGCTACTTACCACGGCCGGGTATGTCGAAGTGGAAGTGGACAGTATTTCCTCACAGGAACTTGCCGAACTTCTGGATGCGGAGGTTGAGATCACTGGCGTCGCCGGGGGGCAGTTCGACGGCAAGATGCAGATGCGCGGCGTTATCCTGAGCGTTTCCTCTCCCGCGAGCATCCGGATACTCAAACGCGCGGCCACCAGTCCCTGGACCCTTCCGATCACATCAATGGACCAGATTATCACTGGATATCATATTACGGATCACACCAGCCGGATTCACGTGCATGGAACGATTACCTATTACCTGCCGGGGGTTTCGGTGGTTTTGCAGGACGGCGCCAAGAGCGTATGGATCGCGACCCGTGTTCATGATCCGATGCAGATCGGCGATATTGCGGATGCAACCGGCTTTCCTGAAGTGCGCAATGGTTTTTTAGCCCTGACGCGGGCCGAGGTGAAGGATACCTATGCGCGAGCGCCGATTGAACCGTTGGTGGCGACAAGGAAGGAACTGACCGCAAGCCATCACATTATCGATCTGGTATCCGTGGAGGGGAAAATTGTTACGGCGGCCCGGGGAGGCATGGAGGACGCGTATGAATTGAGCGCCAACGGCCAGCTCTTTGCGGCTGTATACCGCCATCCCCTGCTTGGAAGCCCTCTGCCGATGAAGGAGATTCCAGTCGGCTCCATGGTCCGAGTGACCGGCATCTGCATCACGGAAGACTCGAACCCCTACAACTCGAACGTGGCCTTCGATATTCTGATGCGCAACTTCGACGACATTACGGTTGTCGCCAAGCCCTCGCCGGTGAACACGCGCAACCTGATTCTGGCGGTCATCGTGCTCCTGCTGGCGGTGATTGCCGCGGGCGGTTGGGGATGGATCATGATGAAAAAGGTCCATCGGCAAACAGTGGCCATGGCGGCTAGAACCGAAGCCGAGGCGGCGATGGAGCGGCGGCGCAGCCGCATTCTGATCGACATCAACGGCTCCCGGCCGCTGATCGCCATCATGGAACAGGTTGTGGAGATGGTCTCCTTTGGGCTGAATGGCGCTCCCTGTTGGTGCAGTCTTGCTGACGGCACGGCCATAGGAGAACGCCCGTGCGATGAGAAGACCTTGCGCATCTTGCAGAAATTGATCGCCGGACGATCCGGCACAATGCTGGGGACTCTCTTTGCCGGACTCGATCCAGCGCATCCGGCTCTGGAAAGCGACTCCGAGGCGCTCTCGGCGGGGGTTCGGCTAGCTACGCTGGCCGTCGAGACGCGCCGGCTTTACTCCGATTTACGCCGCCGCTCGGAGTACGATCTGCTGACTGAAATTCCCAACCGCTTTGCGATGGAAAAGCGGTTGATCAAGTTGATTGCGGATGCGCGCCAATACGCGAGCGTCTTCGGCTTGATTTACATTGATCTGGACAGATTCAAGCCGATCAATGACCGTTACGGCCACCACATCGGAGATCTTTACCTTCAGGCTGTGGCCGAACGCATGGCGCGGCAGTTGCGCGGCGGAGATATGCTGGCCCGGCTGGGCGGAGACGAATTTGCCGCGCTGGTTTCAGTGGTGAATAACCGCGCCGATGTGGAAGAAGCTGCCAACCGCCTGGAACGTTGCTTCGACGAGCCGTTCACAGTGGAGGAATATTCGCTGCGCGGCGCGGCCAGCTTGGGCATCGCACTTTACCCAACAGATGGTGCCACGAAAGACAGCCTCTTGAGCGCCGCCGACGCGGCCATGTACGCTGTAAAGAACCGGAAGAAGCAGTTGGAAATCCTCGTCGCCTAGAGTTTTTATCCCATTGCTATAGAGTACGGCGTGGACCGGGAGGTCCACGCGACAGCCGGTCTGGAGACCGGCGCTACACTGGTGCATTTCTTGTTCCTCAGAAGCTGGCGGGAACCAGCACCATGACTTCATTGTCGATGGCTCCGGCGCGCGAGAAATTTTCCAGCTTGATCAGAAGAGCGGGCGTGATTTCCTGCCCCTTGGGGACCATCAGCGTTCCCGTCTTGGTTCTGATCTCCTGCTGCAGGATCATGCCTATCGTCAGCCTTGCCGTAGAGATCTTGCGCAGTTGCATGGTTGCGCTTTCGCACTTGATATCCGACAATGCCGCGACCAGATCCGCTCCAAATTCATCGCGCCGGAAGCGCAGCCGCGCCAGCGCCTCCTCATCCGTGAGGCCTCTCATCTTCAGGTTATCGAAAGCTACGGCGAGCCGGAGAATTCTTGCTCCTAATACGATCTCTTCCGGGTGGGAATCCGGCATTCCGGAGTCGTCTGCCCAGGGTTCCTTGATGAACTGCTGCCCGATCATCCAAGCGATAGGTTTCATCCTGGGAATATGGACGAGGAGGTCTTTCGCCACCTGCGGATGAGCCTCAAACCTGGCCTGATCTTCAGTTGAGAGGCGTCCCCCGACGAAGGCCGCCTGCATCACTTCGGGATCGAGCGTTACGCAGCCCAGTTGCGAGAGCATGGCCGCTGTCTCGAAGCGCCACGGAGAAGACAGGTTGAACTTGGCGATCATGTGGCGAACGTAGCGCGTGATGCGCATCGATCTCCCAAATGCCTCAGGGCTGGCGGCGCTCAAGACATCCGTCATCACCTTGATGCTGCCCATGAGCGTGTCTTCCAGAAGCTCCTTCTCGACCATAACCAGCCGATACTGATAGACACCGGCGTTGATGGCGTCGATCATCGCCTCCTTTTCGCACGGCTTGGCAAGAAAGCGGAAGATGTTTCCCTGATTGACGGCCTCCATGGCCGCGTCGATGTCTGTGTAGCCGGTGAGCAGCATTCTTACCGTGTCCGGCGCCGCTTGCCGCACCTGCGATAAAAACTGTGCGCCGTTCATGCCCGGCATGCGCATATCGGAGATCACCACGGAGTACGGGCCGTCATCGCGGATCAGGGCCAGCCCTTGCAGGCCGCCCACCGCCGTGTCCACCTGGAACTCCCTGTGCAGCATTCGCTTGTAGCCCTCCAGAACGGAGGGTTCGTCGTCTACGAAAAGAACCTTGTTGATCATGCTCCATGCTCCCTGTTGCGGCATTCCGTTTTTGCGCATTATGCGGCGCACAACTGTTTCCCGTCCGGCACAGGCCGGGACGGAGCGCCGGTAATATTCCTATCATCGGCACAATCTCCCCAACAAATCAGTGCATTTCAACTCACTCAAGGCCGGTTTGAGATCATTCCAACCGCGGCTATCAAGAAAACCGCTATTTGTGCCGATGAATACCGAAGACGAGGCCCAAACGGCGTAATTGGCAAGGATGCAAACCCGAATTGTGCCCGGAGCGGTACTGCACACGCCAGGTCCGTTTGACCGGCGCAGGCCGAAAGGAAAGCGAGCCATGCAAAGCAGCGCTCCCGCATCCCGGATTTCGCTCTTGGGGTCGATTAAAAGCAGCATCGCTGTCGCCGTGATTGGGGCGGCTGTGCTGCTGGCAATTATCCAGTGGACCGCGCTCACTGTGCAAAAGCATATCGGGATTGTCTCCCTGTCTGTTTTTCCGGCGGCTCTCGACAGTCAGCAAGCGGGCACGGCGTTCGAGAGGATGAACAGCGAATATAGCGATGCTGTTGTGATGCAGGAAAAAAAGGCGCTGGCGAGTGCCGATCAAGAGGCTGCCACGGTCGTGTCGTCGCTCGACAGAGCTGCGGTCTCCATGGCATTCAATTCTGAGCGGCGCCAGCAGATTGTCTCTTTGAAGCTCCGGGTTGCCGACCTGCGGGCACGATCGAGAACCTTGTATGCGACAGCCGCCGAGGTCAATGCGACCCCGCCGAAAAAAGAGGACTTGGCGGGACTATCGCGGGAGAACAAAGAAGTCAAGGCCGCATTAGATACGTTACTGAGCGACCTGGCGAGCGATTTCAAGGCCGAGCTTGCGTTGATCAACAAGCTGTTGAGAATTCAGGGAATCCTTGAAGCCGTGGTGCTGGCCGGCGTGATTGTCGCGTTGTTTTTCAGTTCGCGCACCCTGATCAAGGCCACTATTCAACGGCGGGAAGATGAGGTTATGCGCCAGACTCATGCAGCGCTGGACAACGAGCGCAGAATACTGCGCACGCTGATCGACAACATTCCGGATTTCATGTATGTGAAAGACACCCGGAGCAGGTTCATGGTGGCCAATCTTCACCTGGCTCGCGTGGTTGGAGCAGAGACGCCGGAGGAACTGCTGGGAAAAACAGATTTTGATTTTTTCCCGCGAGAGCAGGCCGCCAGTTTCTTTGCAGACGAGCAGGGCGTGATTCGTTCAGGGAAGCCTTTGTACAACCGCGACGAGAAAGGCACCGACGGCGCGGGAAAAGAGATCCACCTTTTGACGACAAAAGTTCCGCTGCTCGACAGCGAAGGCCACATCCTCGGCATCGCGGGCGTCAGCCACGACATTACCTCGCGCAAGAGAATGGAGGAGGCGCTGCGGGAGGCGGAACAGAAGTATCGCGAAATTTTTGACAAAGCTGTTTTTGGCATCTTTCAGACCACGCTGGGAGGCCGCTTCTTGAGCGTGAACTCTTCCATGGCTCTCACCTTAGGCTACGATTCCCCAGGGGATATGATCGCCCAAGTCACCGACATTGGCCGGCAGTTTTATGTCGATCCCGAGCGCCGCAAGAAATTTATGCTCCTGCTGGAAGAAGCTGGAGTCGCGCAGAACTTTGAATGCGAACTCCGGCGCAAGGATGGCCGCAAAATATGGATCACCATGAGCGCGCGCGCCATCCGCGAGAATGGCGCGCTCGTCAGTTGCGAGGGAGTGATCGAAGACATCACCGCGCGCAAGAAGATGGAAATTGCGCTACGCGAGGCGGAACAAAAGTATCGCAGCATCTTCGACACTGCCGTAATCGGCATTTTTCAGAGTACGCCAGAGGGCCGAATTCTGAGCGTGAACCGCTACATGAAAGCTATTTATGGCTTTGGTTCCAAGGAGGAGCCAATCGAGCGAAACTCCAACATGGCGGGGATGACTTACGTTGATTCGAGCCGCCGCGACGAATTCATGTTTCTCATGGAAAATACGGGAAGCGTGACGAACTTTGAATGTGAACATTATCGCAAAGATGGAAGCAAGTTTTGGGTCTCTGTCAGCGCTGTTGCCGTTCGTGAGAACGGCGAGGTGGTCCGCTATGAAGGAATGTGCCAGGACATCACCGACAGCAGGAAGATGGAAGATGCGCTGCGCGAGGCGGAACAGAAGTATCGTGGGATTTTCGACAAAGCGGTGATTGGCATCTTTCAGAGCACGCCGGACGGCTACTTCCTGAGCGTCAACCCATCCATGGCCTTCACCCTAGGCTATAACTCGCCGGACGAGGTGATCGCCGGCATCACTGACATTTCCCGGCAGTTTTTTGTCAGCCCCAAGCGCGGCGTGGAATTCATGCTCGTCATGGACAAAGTGGGAGGCGTAAAGAACTTTGAGTGCGAGGTTTTTTGCAAAGATGGCCACAAGATATGGCTCACCATGAGCATTCGCGCCATACGACAAAAAGGAGTGGTGGTGCGCTACGAAGGGATGTGCGAAGACATCACCGAGCGCATCCTGCTGCGGGAGCAGCTCCTTCAGGCGCAGAAACTGGAATCGGTGGGGCAGCTTGCCGCCGGAATTGCTCACGAAATCAACACGCCGACGCAGTATATTGGCGACAACGTGCGCTTCCTAAAGGATGCCTTTGAGGATATGAAGAGCCTCCTGGAGAATTATGAACGGCTGCTGTCGGCGGCCAAAAGCAATGCCTTGTCCAGCAAAATTGTTCAGGAAGTTGGCGAGGCAGTGGAAGGCGTGGATACCGGCTACCTGCTGGATGAGATTCCCAAGGCCATCGAGCAGACGCTCGAAGGTGTGTCGCGTGTATCGACGATTGTGAGCGCGATGAAAGAGTTCTCTCATCCGGATATTAAAGAAAAAGTCCCGACAGACTTGAATCGCGCCGTCAACAGCACGATTACGGTAGCGCGGAATGAGTGGAAATACGTAGCTGACCTGGAAACCGATTTCGATGCCTCCCTGCCTCCGGTGCCTTGTCTTCCGGGCGAATTCAATCAGGTGATTCTGAACCTTATCGTGAATGCCGCTCATGCGATTGGCGATGCCACCCGCAAGGGAGGTCCAGCGATGGGCAAGATCAAGGTGCAAACAATAAATTGCGTGAAGTGGGTGGAAATACGCATTCAGGATTCGGGCACCGGCATCCCAGAAAAGGTGCAATCCAGGATCTTTGATCCCTTCTTCACCACCAAGGAAATCGGCAAGGGAACCGGGCAGGGCTTGGCTATCGCGAGATCCGTGGTGATCACCAAACACGGTGGCAGCATACACTTTGAGACCGAAGAGGGAAAAGGCACAACCTTTATCATTCGGCTGCCTTACGACGGAATGGCTCTTTCAAACCAGGGGGTAGCCGCGTGAAACGCATCATGTTTGTGGATGACGAAAGCAGGATTCTGGACGGACTCCGCCGTATGCTCTACGCGGATCGAAAACAGTGGGAGATGGAGTTTATCCTCGGCGGCGAAGCAGCTTTGAAGGTCTGCGAGGAGAAGAGCTTCGATGTGGTGATCTCCGATATGCGGATGCCGGGAATGGATGGCGCCACGCTGCTGGGCCACATTCGCGACCGCTATCCGGCCACCGCGCGCATTATCCTCTCAGGATATTCCGAAGACTCGCTGGCAAGGCGCGCGGTTCCCGTAGCGCACCGCTTTCTGGCCAAGCCAAGCAGCTCGGTCGAACTGCGCGCCATGATCGAACGCGTCTGTTCACTGCAGGATGTGCTGCGAACGCCGGAGATTCGCTCGCTGGTTGGAAGCATAGGTGAGCTTCCATCGCTCTCCACCACGTACACGCGCCTTACGCAGGCGGTGAGCGATCCGGACAGCAGCATCAACGAGATAGCGAAGATCAT
>Ga0224559_1001008_pt1 | contig 16305 bp, 16 predicted proteins | sample 714S33034metaG_FD_180676 | JGI IMG/M metagenome (GOLD analysis project Ga0224559, IMG submission 180676) | Peat soil microbial communities from Stordalen Mire, Sweden - 717 S3 30-34 | ecosystem: Environmental > Terrestrial > Soil > Wetlands > Peat | place: Sweden: Norrbotten County, Stordalen... | reverse complement strand
TCGATCGTAGTAAAGTCAAATTTGCCAGTGAGGTTACCCCATTGATTAAGCAGGACATCGTCCATCATGTAATCGAGCGCACGGGCCTGCCCCGCATCAAGGCAGAAGCCGCGGTGGATACGGTCTTCGAGGGCCTGAAGCAGGCTCTTACCGCCGGTGAGCGCATCGAACTGCGCGGATTTGGCGTTTTCAGCGTCCGCGCGCGCAAAACAGGCATTGGCCGCAATCCCAGAACCGGCACCGAGGTCAGCATCACCCCCGGCAAGGCGGTCCGCTTTAAACCGGGCAAGGAGTTGCACTCGCTCGAGTCGGGTGAATCCCCTAAGACTTAAGCAACCTCCGGCTGAGTTCCTATTCATGCGCGAACATCCCCAAGGGGCTGATGCCCGCGCTGCTCTTGCTGCATCTACGGCGCGGCTGGAGTTTCATCGGCGTCGCAGTCTCGCATAGAAATGAAACTTCGGGTGCCCCATCCTCGCCGCGTTCTTGTTTTTGCGGCTAGGGTGGAGTGGAATTCACGTCTTGCGAGTTGTCTTCGTTTTGTTGAACTTACGTTTGTGTTTCTTTTTAGGTTCGTTAACGCAAGAGGAGTTCGGTGCGCTCAATCTTCCGGGAGTATGGCCTGCCCTTGCTGCTGCTCATGGCCAGCGTGGTTACCACAACCGCCAACGGCGCACGCTTCATGCAGAATTTTGTCGAAGGCATGCCGCCCGTCGTCCGCGACAGCGACCTCTGGCCCTGGGGATGGCTGGCTGCCCATCCTCAACTCTTCAAGACCGGCTGGGCCTTCTCCGCATCCCTGCTCGGCATCCTGCTCATCCACGAGTTCGGCCATTACTTTGCCTGCCGCTGGCACCGCATTCACGTCACGCTGCCCTGGGTGCTGCCGGCGCCCACGCTGAGCGGCACGGCCGGCGCCATCATCAGAATCCGCTCCCACATTCCCAACCGCGACGCCCTGATGGATGTCGGCATCTATGGCCCGCTGGCCGGTTATCTGGCTTCAGTCCTGGCTGTGGGACTGGGCTTTGCCGTGAGCCACCCCGCGCCCGCCAACGCGCCGGAATCTCTGGTCCGATTTGGCGGCGAGCCACTTACCCTGCGCATGGTGCATGCGGTCCTGGCGCACTGGAACCCAAGCCTCCCCACATTCGAGCACCTCACCCCGCACCCGGTACTTGTAGCCGGGTGGATTGGCCTGTTCATGACGTCGCTGAACCTGATCCCCGGCGGCCAATTGGATGGCGGCCACGTTCTCTACGCTCTTTCGTCCCGGCTGCACCGGAAGATGACCTGGATTCTGCCCGTGCTTCTGTTGATCGCGGGCGCGTTTTACTGGGTGGGCTGGATTCTATGGGGACTGATCCTGCTTCTGCCCGTGATGCGCCACCCGAAGGTTCCTCTGCAGGGCGGACTGCATCGAGCCCGCGTAATCCTGGGCATCCTCGGCGTCGCGATCTTCCTGCTCACGTTCACGCCCACGCCGTTCTACGACAACTCCCTGCTGCAAATCCTGCACGTAGATCTGTTTCGGGCCGCGCCGTAGCAGCGAGTCAGCGGCTCGCCGGCAAGAGGCGCCCACAGATGGCATTGTGTCGTTATGATTGGGTGCGCTTACGAAGAAAAGATGGGATATCTCGCGCGCCCTGAGTTACGGCCACGATCTCCAAGAACTCAGTCTGAACGCGATAGATGACCAGGTACGCGCCCACTGGCCAGAAGAGGACAGGGTAGGCTGTGAGGTTTTCCCGCTTATGTCCCATTCCAGGCGTTCTGGCAAGCTTCTCGAAGGCGTCAAAGAGTTTGGCAATCCAGCGGTCGGCGGCTTCGATGCTGTCGTTGGCGATGTATTCCCAAATCTCGTCCAGGTCGAGTTCAGCGCCAGTGCCGAGAACGTACTCCATCATGCGCCGAGCTTTCTCCGCTCCCGGTACTTCTGTTGCAGCCGTTCCCGCACTACGCTGGGCTCGACGTGCTCCCCTCGGTCAAGCGACGCCAGCCTTGCCCCGAGTTCCTGGTTGAAACCGGCGATTTGGGCAGTTCGCGCCCGGTCGTGTTCTTCGAGCAGGCGCAGCGCCTCGCGCACCACCTCGCTTGCCGAAGTGTAGCGGCCGGATTCCACTTTGCCGATGACAAACCTGTCCAGTTCGGGAGTGAGCGAAACATTCATGGGGAACATCTCCTGCTCTTGATGCTGGACTGAATAACAGGGTTTGTCAATCTATGGCATTTTGTGCTGACGAAATCCCAGGTCTCAAGGGCGAGACCTGGGGCACCCGGCGGCTGCACGAGGAGGGAAGTCAGTTGGTGACAAATTGTCACCAACTGAAGCTGCCAGCCTCCGACGGCAAGAGTTATCTCACCGATGTCGCCAATGCGGAGACGTTGCTACGGCTGGTTCAATCTGTTCCCAGCCCCAAGACCGAACCCATCAAACTCTGGCTTGCGAAGGTGGGCTATGAGCGGCTGCGGGATATCGCCGATCCGGCCTTGGGGTTGGAGAGGACGAGGGAAAACTGGCGCAAGCTGGGGCGCAGCGATAAATGGATCACCCAGCGCATGACCGGGCAGGAGACGCGCAACAAACTGACCGACTACTGGGCCACCCACGAGGTCAAGCAGGGACAGGAGTTCGCCATCCTCACCAATCTCATTCACGAGGAGTGGTTGGCGGTTGCATCGACGATTGCTTTCGATGTATGATTTGGAAGTCGGAATATAAGTGCAGCGGCTCGACACCGTGGTTCCGATCCCGCCAGCAATGGCCCCCACGAGCGTAGGGATTCAAAAGAGGCGCATGGAAATAGGAAAAGGCTCCCTTCATCCGGAGCCTTTTCTCATTTATGCGCGAATCCCGATGTTGTTCAGGGTGTTGTGCAGGATGATCCAGAAACGTATCGGCTTCCCGGCCGGCCGGATCGAATTGTACTCCGGATCGCGGACAAAGGCCGTTTCGACGATCATCTCCAGCCTGCCCCTGGCCGTCTTCCTCAACTTGAAGAAGATGTCGTATTCGACGAGCTTGCCGCTTTCGGCCAAGACCTCAACTGTGAAGAAGTTGCGTCGATTGCTATTGTGATAGGGCTTTCTTGCCGGCATGGTCTGGACGATCTCCGGCAGTTGCTTCGACAACTCGTACCGGCGAAAGTCGAAGAGGCGATTCTCGTAACCGTCGGAGTAGAGCAGATTCTTGTCGTAAGATTCCGCTTTCTTCGGCTGGCGAGTGAAGCAGTGCGAGGTAAATATGGTGTCAACCTTGTAGACCTCGGCGGGCCTTGTCTCCTCAGCGGGCCGTTCAAACCGGAACGTGCGCGGATGCAGGTGGGTCAAATCGTAGGTTCTTCCGTCGTGCTGGAAGGCCTTCCATTTCACCTGTTCCTGTGCCTCTCGCGGTACCTGCGATTTCTTCTACATCCTACGCTCCCGGTCTTGTATGCGAGAGGACTGCGCGTTTCAGCAAGCTCAGGGTAAGCTGTCATGCAGAACTCACAGGTCTCAGAGGCGAGACATGGGGCACCTGCAAAAGGCGTCAGCAGTCGGAGTTCATCGCGTGCTGTGGCCCAGGTGGGCTACAATCTGCACATGGCTACAAATGCCGTTGTCCGCTCCAGAATCAGCGCTGAAGTGAAAGAAAGGGCCGCCGCCGTCCTCGAAGAGATGGGCCTCACCGTCTCCGACGTGATGCGCATCGTTCTGACCAGGGTGGCAAAGGAAAACGCTCTGCCCTTCGACCTGAAACCTAACAAGCTCACGCGAGAGACCATGCGCAAGGCTGCCAAGGGCGTGGAAGTACATGAGGCCAAGGACGCCGCCGATCTGTTCAATAAGCTGGGAATTTGATGCGCTCACCGAGCTATTCAAGCCAATTTCACCGCGACGTGAAGCGGCTTCAGAAAAGAGTCAAAGACCTCGAAAAACTCAAAACATTGATTGAGATCCTGCTCGCGGAGGGGCCCTTGCCGGCGCAATACAAGGACCACCCCCTCAAGCTCAATTGGGCCGGATACAGAGATGCTCACGTTGAACCGGATTGGGTGCTGATCTACTCGGCTACCGCAGAAAAGATTCACCTGGAACGTACCGGGACCCACGAAGAACTCTTTGAGAACGACTGAAGCCAATGGAATCCCCAGGTCTCAAAGGCGAGACCTGGGGCACCCGGCGTAATCGAAGAGAATCTCCAGCTTCAAAGAAGAGACCTAATGGCCCGGTAATATGGCTAGTTTGGTAATGCGGTTGCGAATAATTCGTATCGAATCGGAATAGCCTTCTGAGAACTTATCCTTGTTTTCTTTAGACCGAAGGTATTCCGTATGTTTGATAGAATCCGGTCCAGATTCTACAATTGAAATGATCTCCATCCCTGCCGCACACCTACACACGTCTACTGATTTGTATAGCTCCTCAGGATAGAAAGGTTCTTTAGCTTCGGCGGTATTAAGGAGCTTGTTATTAGCGTTCTCAAGTACTTTAAGTCGCTCCTTTAAGCGTTTAAGCATTTCATCCTGCGCTTCGTGAGCGGGTTCTTTGGAATAGGTGGGACGAACACCGTTCAATGCAAGCCTTAGTTCAGAGAGACAGCTGAAAATCTCCTTCATTGCTTCAAATTCGGTTTCAAAATGCGCACGAGTAACGAACACCGAACGATCAATTTCAGCCTGATCCCTCTTTTGTAAACTCTCCAGAGAGTGTTCGACTTGGGCAAGTTTCTCTGCTGAGCTCGCCTGATTGCGTTGAAGCGACAGCTTGCTGAAGTAATTCCACAGCACAGATATTACAGCTCCAGTAACGCCGCCGGAGAAAACTCCTGTCAGAGAGGAAGTGATGTCCATATGCAAGATTATACGTCCGTAAAAGATGGGATGTGACAGATTGGATTCAAGGTTGTGCCATTTCTCACATCAGCCGCAGCGCATCCACATCGACAACTACGTTGCGGCGAGGAACACCGGCTTCATCCGCGTGCGCCAGCATTCCCCGCAGAGCGGCATTCAGCATCTTGCGCGATGCGGCCTTCAAAATCAAATGAAACCGATATGTCCCCTTGATGCGGGCGATGGGCGCGGTGCAGGGGCCAAGCACGCGCACGCCTTCAGGCGCGGCCTTCTGAAACCACTTGCCCAGCTCCGCCGACCAGCCCGCGGCCTCTTCCAGCTTTTGCGATTGCACCAACACGTTGGCCAGCACGCCGAACGGCGGATAGTGCATCCAGCGCCGGTATTTCAGCTCGCGCTCCACAAAGCTGAAGTAGTCGTGCTTGCTGGCGGCCACGATTGCATAATGGTCCGGATAGTAGGTCTGCACCACCACGCGACCAGGAAGATCGCCGCGGCCGGCGCGCCCTGAGACTTGCGTCATCAACTGGAAGACGCGCTCGGCGGCGCGGAAGTCGGGCATCGAGAGCGCGTGGTCGCATCCAACGACGCCCACCAGCGTGATGCCGTGAATGTCGTGTCCCTTGGCGATCATCTGCGTGCCCACCAGCAAATTGATCTCGCCGGAGTGCAGACGCGCCAGCAGGCGTTCAAGATCGTAGCGCCCGCGAACGGTGTCGCGGTCCATGCGGCCGATGCGCGCCTGGGGAAAGATTTCGCCCAGCCTGGCTTCTCCTTGTTCGGAACCCGCGCCCAGGTAGTAGAGGTGCTCGCTGTCGCACTTCGGGCAGCGTGCCGGCACAGTGCGCCGATACCCGCAGTAGTGGCATTCCAGCCGCTGGCCCGCGCGAGCAATCCCCGCATCGTCTGCCGGCGGTTTATGGTGCGTGAGCGAGATGGCGCAGTTCTGACACTCGAGCTTTTCTCCGCAAGCCCGGCAGATAACCGCAAAGGAGTAGCCGCGCCGGTTGAGCAGAATCAGCGCCTGCTCGCCGCGATCCAGAGACTCGTGAATCTGAGCAACAAGCGCCCGCGAAAATAGCTGGTCCTGCCCGGTCTGCTGGAATTCCTGTCGCATGTCGATCAGCTCGACCTCAGGCAGCGGGCGGTTCATCACGCGGTCACGCATCTCAATGCGCATGTACTTGCCCGACGCCGAATTCTGCCAGCTCTCAAGCGACGGCGTCGCCGAGCCAAGCACCACCACAGCGCCCTCGATTTTTGCGCGCATCACGGCCACGTCGCGAGCGTTGTAGCGCGGCGTCTCCTCCTGCTTGTAGCTCTGGTCGTGCTCTTCGTCGACAATAACCAAACCCAGATTGGGCGCAGGCGCGAAGATAGCCGACCGTGTGCCGACAACGATGGGCGCATCGCCCGAGCGAATGCGGCGCCACTGTTCGCTGCGTTCCTCCGGCGTAAGCGCGGAGTGGAGCAGCGCCACCCTCTGCCCGAAAGCCTGGTCGAGCAGCCCGGCGGTCTGCGGCGTGAGCCCGATCTCAGGCACCAGCAGAATCGACGAGAGCCCGCGGTCGAGAGCGCGCTGCATGGCCGCAAGATAAACGGCCGTCTTTCCCGACCCGGTTACGCCGTGCAGCAGGAAGGTTTTGAATCCGCCGAGCGCGGTTGCAACGTCGGCAAGCGCGGCCGTCTGCGGCTCATTCAATTTGAACGGCGAGGTTGCCGGCTGCAGGCCGCCCAGTCGAAAGGTTGCCGGCCGCTCGTCGATGCGGACCAGCCCGCGCCGCACCAGAGTTTGCAGCGTCGAAGACGGCAGATCGCGCTTGCGCAACTCGGCCAATGGCAGTTCGCCGCCGCAAGCCGCCAGTTCAGCCAGAATGCCCTGCTGCTTCTGCGTCAGCGTGGGCAGACGCGTCTCGGGAACCAGAACTGCGAACCGCTCCGTGCGCCGCGCATCGCGCTCCACGGCCGAGGTCTCGCGCGCAATCCATTTTTTCCGCAATAGCGCGGCGAGGACAGGCAGCGGGGCAGCAGTGGCTGAGCGCAGCGTCGAGACCTTCACCGGCTCACCCTCAGCCAGGCGGGTCAGCACCCGGCGCTCCATATCCTGCTCTTCCGGTGAAAGCTTGCCCCGCCGCCTTGCACTCCGTTCCGAATCCCCGTCCATACTTCCCGCAAGCACGTCGCGCCCCAGATCGGTAATCCGGTAATGTACGGTGCGGCGCACCTCGGCCATCAGCGGCAACATGCCCCGCAACACCTCGCCCAGCGGAGCCAGATAATACTGCGCCATCCACTCCGCGAGCGCCAGCAGGCTGTCGCTCAGCAGCGGCTCTTCGTCGAGAACCGCCTCAATAAAACGAACCTCAAAGTCCGCGGGAGCGACAGTGCTGAGCGCGATGACCACGCCGATCAGCTTCTCATTCCGAAACGGCGCGATCACCCGCGTGCCCCGCTGCGCAAGCTGGCCCTCACGGACCGCGTAGGTGAAGGTGCGGTCCAGCGGCACAGGCAGCGCGACTTCGCAGTAAGCGGGCATGGGAGGCAACTCCCAGTGTAATGGGATCGGCCTTCAACAGGTTGAGATGATCGGCGGTTGGAAAGATGGCTCTTAGTGTCCACTTAAACGGCGTTGCATCGAAAACTTAGGGGTTCGGATGGTCCTGGAGAACGCCGCCGGTATCGGTTCGTGTGCGAGTGGCCGGCGATATTTAAGTCAGAGGTATCGATGCACCCCGCACGTTGCCTCGAAAGGGTATACAGTTAGGCTTCTCAGGCAGGCGTTTGGACGGTGTTTCCAGTGGGTACTGGACGCCGCTTGAGAAACGGTCGAGTGGCCTAATCAGCCACTAGGGTTCGACTCCCTTGCCCTCCGCCCGGCGCTCGACCCCAAAATCTAATCCGCATGCCTTTGTCCGATGTGTTAATATGTTCCTAGTTTCTCAGGCGGCGTCCAGATTCTTGGATACTATGATATGTAAAGGCTCCGGATTGATTACCCGGGGCCTTTGTATTTCTCATGGGCAACTTTCCCGCTATCCTTTCACCGTCAAGGCACAGGTAAATCTCGCGGATCAAGGCCGCGACCCTAAAGTCAACGACATAAGCTCGATTAAACGGATTCTGAAAAAGGTCTCTTTTTCCAACGCGCATCGGCGTGAAATACTTCCAAAATGAGCTTTCACCGTGGAAATGCCTGCGTTCTTGCCGTAATGTTGACCGCCTTCGCTGCCAACGCGCTGAAGGTCGCCGGGCAATCACCCGCCCAATCCCCCGCTCCCACCATTGACCCGCTTCATGCCTGGGTATCGGGCAACGATCCGGCGGGGCTGGAATCGTGGGTAAATCAGCGACTGGCCGAGGAACAGGCCGACATCGACAAGCTGTTGGCGGTCACTGGCCCGCGCACGGTCGAGAACACGCTGCGGCCCTTCGACGACGCCCAGAACCAACTGGCACTGGCCAACAACAATGCGTTTCTGGACTACTCGCTGGCCGACGCGGCGGCGCTGCGCGACAAAGGGCAGGCACTCACGGCGAAGATCTCATCGGTCGCCACCGAGTTGAGCTTGAACCCCAAGGTCTACGCCGCGCTGGCCGCCGTTCCCCTCCCTGCCAACGACCCGCCGACCCGCCACTACCTTGAGCGGACGCTGCTCGAGTACCGGCTCTCCGGCGTGGACAAGGACGATGCCACGCGAGCAAAGATTCGCGCCCTCAACGACAAGATTACCGATCTGGGACTGAAATTCGGGCGCAACGTCGCGGATGGAACGCTGAAAATCACAGCCACGAAGGCCGAACTCGACGGTCTGCCCGCCGACTACATTGCCCTTCACAAGGCGGCCGCAGACGGCACGTATACGCTGACCACCGAGCAGCCCGATGTGCAGCCGGTGATGACCTTTGCCAAGAGCCCCGAGCTGCGCCGCAGAATGTTTCTGGCCTACAACGGTCGCGCCTATCCACAAAATGTTCAAGTGCTCAAGGACTTGCTGACCGCGCGGCAGGACCTGGCAACCATCCTTGGCTATGCCCACTTCGCGGATCTGGCGACGGCCGATCAGATGATCGGCTCGGCGGCTAACGTTCAGGCCATGCTCAACCAGGTGGACGAGGCCTCGCGGAGCGCCGCACACACCGAGTTTGCGCAGTTGCTGGCCTTTGCGCAACAGCGGGAGCCGGGCCTAAAGAGCATCAGCCAGTCCGACGCTGGCTACTGGAACGAGCAGTACCGGCGCGCGAAGTACGACTTTGACGCGCAGAGCGTGCGTCCCTACTTCCCCTACGACCAGGTGCGGACGGGAATCCTCAAGACCGCCGCGCGCTTCTTCCATGTCGAGTTCAGGCAGGTAAAGGATGCCGTCGTGTGGAACCCTGCGGTGGATACGTTCGACGTCTTCGATTCGGCGGAAGCCAGCAAGGGCAAGCTGCTCGGTCGCATTTATCTCGACATGCACCCGCGCGAGGGCAAGGACAAGTGGTTTTCAAGCGCGCCGGTTATCCCCGGAATTCGCGGCCGGCAGCTTCCCGAGGGAATGCTGATTTGCAATTTCTCCGGCGGCAATGCAGGGGATCCAGGGTTGATGCAGTACAGCGAGGTGGTCACGTTCTTCCACGAGTTCGGCCACCTCATGCACCACATTCTCGGTAGCCAGGGCGGGTGGTCCGCAGCAGGCGGCTTCAACGTCGAGGGAGACTTCATCGAATCCCCTTCGCAGATGCTGGAGGAGATGTTCCACGACACGGCGATCCTGCAATCGTTTGGCAAGCAATACCAGACGGGCGAAACGATCCCAGCGAGCCTGATTGCCAAGATGAACGCGGCCAGCGCGTATGGCCGCGGATACTGGTTGCAGCGGCAGCTGATCTTCGCGAGCTACTCGCTGCAAGTTCACAACACGGCCCCGGCCACCCTCGACTTCGATGCCCTGGCCAAGCAGGACGACGCGCGATTCAACCTCTTCACGCCGGTAGAGGGCGACCGTTACTATGCGTCGTTTACCCACCTTGTCGGCTACACATCCAACTACTACACTTACGTGCTCGACAAGGTGATCGCCATCGACTTCTTTGCCCAGTTCGACAAACGCAACATTTTGGACGGACCGACCGCCATGCGCTACCGCCGCGCGGTCCTTGAGCCGGGCGCAAGCAAGCCCGCCGCAGAACTGGTGAAGGACTTCCTCGGCCGTCCGCAAAACATGAACGCGATGAAAAGCTGGATGAATGAGGAGTTTCAGCCGCCGCTGGCCGCGGCAAAATAAGGGACGCGTTTTCCGAACATCCCAAAACCGGTCGATGGCAGTACAATTCAATGCTGATGACTCCCAAGCCTGCTACGCCCGCCTCTGCCGCGCCCGTTACTTCGCCGGGCGCTTCGTCCAAAACCAATGGCCCCGTCACGCTTGCCATCGACATTGGCGGCTCGGGGCTGAAAGCCATGCTGCTCGACCCGGACGGCAAACCCGTCAGCGAGCGCCAGCGCGTGGTCACGCCCGAGGTGCCAACGCCGGTTGCGGTTCTGGCCGGTCTCGAGGAGCTGCGCAAGCTGCTGCCCAAATTCGACCGCGTCTCCGTTGGATTCCCCGGTGTCATCAAGAAGGGAACCACCTGGACGGCGGCCAACCTGAATCCGGAATGGGTTGGTTTCCCGCTGGCCGCGGAGCTTGAGAAGCGCTGGAAGAAGCCGGCCCGCGCGTGTAACGACGCCGCCATCCAGGGTTACGGAGCCATCAAGGGCGTGGGCGTGGAACTGGCGCTGACATTTGGCACCGGCCTGGGCTCTTCGCTGTTCACCGATGGCCACCTTTGCCCTGGCCTCGAGCTGGCCCACCACCCCTGGCGCAAGAAGGGCATGACTTACGAGGACTACCTCGGCCGCCGTGGCCTCGACAAGTTTGGCAAGAAAGTCTGGAACAAGTTCCTTCAGGCCGCGATCGCGCAGACCTCGGCCACCTTCAACTGGGACTATCTCTACCTCGGCGGCGGCAACACCAAGAAAATCGACTTCGTGCTGGCCAAGAACGTAAGCATCGTCTCCAACGAAACCGGCCTGCTTGGCGGCGTAGCTTTGTGGCGGGACACTAAGTAATCAATCTTCGCTTCGATTCGTGTAGGTGCGGCAGAGGCCGGGTGCCCAGGTCTGGCCCCTGAGACCTGGAACTGACGGATACCCCCATTTATTCAGGACAACCGATCGTCTAGTGATGAAAGCCCGTCCCATCCAGCGTCGGGTTGAAGCCCGGCTGTTGTGCGAACCAGTCCAGATGGCGTCGAACGTCGCGCAGCAACATGCCGGCAAGATCGTGCGTGAAACCGTTGCGAATGACGGCCCGCTGAACGATCAGATCCTGGCGGTTGGCCGGCATCTTGTAGCTTGGCACCTGCCACCCGCGGTCGCGCAGCCGGTCCGATAAGTCGTAGAGAGACCAGTTCCATTTCGATGGTTCTTTCAATGTCCACGCGATGACGGGGAGATCGTGCCCAGTGGACAGCATCTGGAACGGGCCAATCTCCTCGATCTTGGCGGCAAGTTCGACGGCAACCTCCTGACAGGCCTCGTGGATGGCGCGATAGCCCGTCTTGCCGAGCCGGATGAGGTTGTAATACTGGGCCACGATCTGGCTGGCCGGCCTGGAGAAGTTGATGGCCAGCGTGGGCATGGCTCCGCCGAGATAGTCCACATTGAAGATCAGGTCGGGGTCCAGGTCCGCCAGTTCGCGCCACACGATCCAGCCCACGCCCGGATACACCAGGCCGTATTTGTGACCCGATGTGTTGATCGACTTCACGCGCGGCAGGCGGAAATCCCAAACCAGTTCCGGCTGCAGAAAGGGCGCGACAAATCCGCCGCTGGCGCCATCGACGTGAATGGGAATGTCGAGGCCGGTTTTCTCCTGAACCCGATCAAGTGCATTGCTGAGCGCAAGCACGTTCTCATAGTGGCCGGTAAAGGTGCTGCCCAAAACGGAGACAACGCCAATCGTGTTTTCATCGCATGCCGCGGCAGCACGCTCCGGGTCGGTGATGACCTCGTTTCCCTCAAGCGGCACTTCCCTGGACTCGACGTCCCAATAGCGGGCGAATTTGTGCCAGCAGACCTGGGTGTTGGTGCCCGTCACCAGGTTCGGCCGATCGGTGGATTTGCCCAGCTTCTTCATCTTTTTGCGCCAGCGCCACTTGAGAGCAAGTCCGCCCAACATGCAGGCTTCGCTCGATCCGATCGTGGAGGTACCAATCGTGCCCTCCGGCTTGGGAGCGTTCCACAACTCCGCCAGCATGTTCACGCAGCGCATCTCCAGTTCCGCCGTCTGCGGGTACTCGTCTTTGTCGATCATGTTCTTGTCGAACGTCTCGGCCATGAGGCGGTGCGCCTCCGGTTCCATCCATGTCCCGCAGAACGTGGCCAGGTTGAAACGCGAACTGCCGTCCAGGATCAGTTCGTCGTGAATCAGGCTGTATGCGGTCGAGGGCGACATGCTCGCTTCGGGAATGGAATGGCGCGGAGCCGGCCCCAGCAGCGAGTGGCGCGCGTACATGGGGCGGACAAAGTCGGGATTGTGGTGTTTCCGGATGGGATGCCGAACGGGAGTGTCAGTAGACATAACGATGCAGATCCTCCGAAGTCCTCATGGTAGATGGAGAAATTGGGATTCACATATCAAATGTCGGCGAATACGATCCAATGCGGCGACGGGCGCGCCGGGGAAGCAACCGCAACCCAATTTCCGCTGCACGACACCATGCCGAAGTTACGGCTTCGGACGAGTCGCCTTGAACGCGCCGCCGTACGCGGAGAATTCCCAAGTGCCGACCAGGGCGCCGGTGTCGTCCAGCTTGCCAACCAGCTTGAGCGGCGCCGTCTGGCCGGACTCCTCGGACGTCGTCTGAAAACTCAGGTCCAGCTTGCCATCCTTGTAGGTGCCGGCCACGTCGGTCTTCCCCCATTTGCCAGTCACATTACCGTCCGCGGCTACGGTGAATTCGGCATCCATCAGGCGATCGCCGCCCGGAGTATCCATCACAAAGTGCCATTTGCCATTGATCCCGGCGTCTTGGGCATTCACCAGTTGCCTGCCCACGATCAAGCAGACCATTGCTACTGCGACCACCAGAAATTTCTTCACGCTTTATCTCCTTGTCAGCGGGCCTTAACAGCCCGCCGTGAAAGTCGGGTTTTGAAAGGGCACGACTTCAGTCGTGCCGTAAATGCTTGATTACAAATGATGGGCTTTAGCCCTGAGGGATGTTTTTCGGCAGTTTGGACTTTTACCACAGGCTGTTAATGGCCAGTGTACCGCATGAAGGGGTGTCACCCTTCCATTTCACTCAACCCTTTGCGGGTGCTTTCAGGCCCAGCTCCCGCATGGCAATCTGCAGGTCGGCCCACGCTTCTTTCTTCTGCCGCGGATCGCGCAGTAAGTAAGCCGGATGATAAGTCACAATGAGCTGCATGCCGCGGAACGCATGTACGCGCCCGCGCAGGCCGGCTAGGGGCTGCCGCTGCCCCAGCAGATAAGTTGCGGCCGTTGCTCCCAGAGCTACGAGCACCTGCGGCCGCACCGCATCGATCTGGCGAAAAAGAAATGGCGAGCAAGTATTCGCTTCCTCCGGCTCCGGAGTCCGGTTCCCCGGCGGCCTGCATTTGACCACGTTGGCAATGTAAACTTCCTCGCGCTTGAGCCCCATCGCGGCGATCATGTTATTCAAGAGTTGCCCGGCCTTGCCGACGAAAGGCAGTCCCTGCGCGTCTTCGTCCGCGCCTGGTCCTTCGCCCACAAACATCAGGCGGGCGTTGGGCGAACCGTCACCGAAGACAAGCTTGTTGCGGCCCGTGTGAAGCGCGCAGCGAGTGCAGTCGCCGATCTCGTCGCGGATAAGTTGCAGGGCGAATGCGCGGTCGGTTGAAGGCGTTGCGGCGGCAACCTGAGGGGGCGCGGAGATGGGCGTGCGGGGCGGAATTGGTGGGTCCTCCTGAGAAGGAATGGACTGGGGAGCTATATCCCAGGTCTCAGAAGCGAGACCTGGGGCACCCAGATTCGTAATGTGGTCGACCGGGCGGCGGTAGAACTCGGTCAGTCCGAGGTCGCGATAGAAGCGCACGCGCGCCACTAAAGCTTCGCGAGTTGCGGGGTCGAGCGATTGCGCCACGCGTCGTCACTCCACAATCAGTTGCCGGGTTCGACCCGGCGCGGGAGCAGCCTCTTCCCGCACCATATCCTGCCGCGATTTGTCCGTCTGGTGATCATCCATCTCTAGCAGCATCGGGCGAGGACGGCGCAGGGTGACGATCTCGTCGAGAATGCGGTCGGCTAGCTTGCGCTTGTGCATCGCGGGCAACTCGATCGAGGTGGTAAGCGTAAGAAAAGTGGCTGCATTTCTGTCCGCGTCGATGCCTATACCATCGCCCGACACATCGTTGACTACAATCGCGTCGGCGCCCTTGCTCAAGAGTTTGGCGCGGCCGTTGGCCATCACGTTGTTGGTCTCCGCGGCAAAGCCGACGATAAGCTGGCCGGGACGGCGCCGGCGAACCACCTCCGCCAGAATGTCTTCCGTGGGCGCAAGTTCGAGTGTCATCGAGCCGGTGCGCTTGATCTTCTCTTCCGACACCGTGATGGGTCGATAGTCGGCCACCGCCGCGGCTTTGATCACTAGCGTTGCCTCGGTCATGCGTTCAAGCACGGCCTGGCGCATCTGATCGGCGGTGACGATCTTGACGAGTTCACAGCGCGCCGGTGGATGAAGCGCGGACGGGCCGCTGATGAGAATGACGGTTGCGCCGCGGCTCTGTGCGGCCTCCGCCAGCGCGTAGCCCATTTTTCCACTGGATCGGTTGCCAATGAAGCGGACCGGGTCGACGGCCTCGCGCGTGCCGCCCGCGGTAATCAGAACCGTTTCACCTGCCAGGTCGTTGCGGCGGCTCAGAATGCCCAGCACAGCGTCGGCGATGGCCTCAGGCTCAGCCATGCGCCCCGTGCCAACCATGCCGCAGGCCAAGTCGCCCGTGCCCGGTTCCACAACGCGGACACCTCGCTCACGCAGAATTTCGAGGTTGGCTTGCGTGGCCGGGTGGTTCCACATATTCACGTTCATGGCGGGCGCCACCAGCACCGGCGCCTGCGTGGCCAGGTACATGGTGGTAAGAAAATCGTCGGCGATTCCGTGGGCAAATTTGGCCAGGATGTTGGCCGTGGCCGGAGCAACCACCAGCGCATCGGCCCATTGCGCCTCGCCGATGTGCTCAATGCCATTTTGTTCGCTTGAGGATTCGTAGGATCCGTCGTCCGCGCCCGCTCCATCCCACAGGCTGGTGATGACCTTGTGTCCGGTGAGCGCGGCAAACGTGAGCGGCTGCACAAACTTGCATGCCGATGCGGTCATGACGACGTGGACTTCGAGGGCCTGGCGCTGCAGTGCCCGCACCAGTTCCGCCGCTTTGTAGGCAGCGATCCCGCCGGACACGCCCACGCACACTCTCATGGTTCGATTGTAGACGGTTTCGATTGTCGAGGGCACGATGCGGAATGTGGAGAATTGGGGCGCTTGAACTCCATCCGGCGTGACAGCCGGACCAGCGAGTGCGAAAAGGCTCATCGGCTGTATAATTTGGGCGGTTGAGAGCAGAGGAAGAATGCCCCAATGATTGGGAGCAGTCCTCAGGTATATCTAACTCGATTCTTTGAGGGGGCAATAACGTGCAAGGTAAATTGGAATTGATGCTGGGACCGATGAGAAGTAATAAGACCGCGGAACTTTTGCGGCGCGCCGACATGCGCCGCCAGTATGCCGGCCAATACGTCATGGTTCTAAAACCCAGTGACGATACCAAGGGCGGACCCGGCGTGGTTGAGAGCCGCAACCCGAGAGGTCATGGCAAGATGCAAGCCGTGGAATTCAAATCGAGCGAGCCATGGGAGATTTTTCACGCAATCGCGGAAAAGGAATTGGAAATCGGGAAGAGAGTGGAATGCGTTGCCATCGATGAAGGGCAGTTTGTCGATCAGCTATTCCCTTTGACGCGGCGCCTGCTCGATGAGAACCACGATGTCCTCGTGGCTGGGCTCGATCTGGACTTTCGCGCGATTCCCTTCGGCGAGATGCTGAACCTGACATGGTTTGTGACCGCCTATGGCGGCAGCATCACCGAATGCATTGCATACTGCGCATGCGGAAATCGTGCCCTTTACTCGCAGCGCCTGATCGCAGGCGAACCTGCGCCCTACGACAGTCCTATCAAGATGCCCGGCGACTCCTACGAGCCGCGCTGCGCAGAACATTTTGTCCTGCCGGGCCGTCCCCACTGACCCCCAAACATTCGATGGCGCGCCATGCCGGTGGGCCATCGAAAGCAGGACGAACTAACTCAGCAGAATCGGAACTGCCGGGCCTTCAACTAGCGGCTTCACCACCGGAACCTCGGTTTTGACGTAGGCAATCTTGCCCGCGTTAATATCATCCTGTGCGATTC
>Ga0224559_1001007_pt1 | contig 16305 bp, 19 predicted proteins | sample 714S33034metaG_FD_180676 | JGI IMG/M metagenome (GOLD analysis project Ga0224559, IMG submission 180676) | Peat soil microbial communities from Stordalen Mire, Sweden - 717 S3 30-34 | ecosystem: Environmental > Terrestrial > Soil > Wetlands > Peat | place: Sweden: Norrbotten County, Stordalen... | reverse complement strand
AATTGTGGAAAGGGTGTTTATGATTAGACAAAAGAAGGTGCAAGGGTAGGAAGACCAAGTAAATGTGTCGTTGGATGTTCAACATGTGCTCACCTCTGTCAAGGAAATGCAATAACCTTCCCTGATGTAGATGAACTCCGAGAACTATACAAAAAAAATAGGATCTGGGCAAACGTCAAAAAACAACTCGAAGAAGAGGAAAAACTCCAAATTAAAGAATAAATAAATCATAAACAATAAACAAATATTTCAAAATTAGAATACCCTCATTTAAAGCATAAAGAACGGTTTATCAGTGTTAATATTGAATTATGTAGAGATGAGCAAATGGAACAAATTTGAAGATTATAATATGTATCTCATTGCAGAACATCTTGAATTTTTAAACAAAAATATAATCCCTCCATCCACGCTCAAAAAAAAGCACTAACAGCTCTTAAAAATAAAGGATTGCTCAACAGTCTAAAGGGACTAAAAAATAATTATATGTGGATAAAAAGAGGTTGAAAATTTATGGAAAATAGAAATTGTGGTTGTGAATCAAAATCTGTTGACAAATCCAAAGAAAGTGGATTTTGTGAATCAGAGTCTATTGATGAATCAGTTAAAGATAAACAAAAAGAAGAAGGTGAATGTGGTTGTTTGTGTGGATTAGATAAGGAATATCCTGATAAATCAATTATAAACAACCCAAATAAACCTAAATTCATTGCTGAAGATGATTTCATTGATGAACTTGAAGAATATGCTCATTCTATAGGTATAAAAGAGATAGGATATGCACAGATTACTCCTGAATTGTTAATCAAAGATAAATTTATCCAATATCCTAATGCTATTGTATTAACTATGGAAATGGGTAAAGAAATTATCGAAGCAACTCCTGGCCCAGAAGCAAAAAAACTTAACGATTCTGCATATGAAAAGTTAGGTAATATAAGTTACAAGATATCTGATTACCTTAGAGAACATGGTTATGCAACTGAGGTTGCTCACCCTTATGGGAGTATTGTGAAGTTTTCTCAACTTGGTCAAAAAGCTAATTTAGGATGGATAGGGCAAAGTAGTCTTTTAATAACTCCAGAATTAGGTCCAAGACAAAAAATTTCAGCAATATTTGTCAGTATAGTCAATTTACCAATAAAAGAAACTAACGAACATTCATGGATCACAGATTACTGTGAAAAATGTGGAAAGTGCATCAAAGCCTGCCCTGAAAAAGCATTAATAGAAAAAGAAGTTTGTTGTGGAGAAAAAGAAACTGAATTTATACAAGAACATTGTATAGGTTGTAGTGAAGGATGCACATACTGTATAGAAGGCTGTCCATTTGATCAAAAAGAATACAAATACATTAAAGATAGATTTGATAAGATGAATGCTAAATTAAAGCAATAGAGGGTTGTTTGCTTCTTTAGTAAAATTATGTACATCATAAAATAAATAAAATTATAATGAGATGATGATAATGAATACAAGAAATAAGATAGCTTTAGCAGCATGTAGTGGAATGAGTCCATATGGTTTAGTTTCACGAATCACATCAGCAGACATAGTTGCAGAAACAGATAATACCATATCCATATGTATGGGAGCTACTTCAGCAGATAGAGAAGGATTTAAAAATTTAATTAAGAAATATCCAATTATAGCGATCAGCGGTTGTGATGGTGACTGCACCCGCAAAATATTGGAACAAAAAGGAGTAAAACCAATCAAAAATATAAATGTGATGGATGAACTTAATGAAAAGAATTTAAAACCTACAGATGTGTCCAGACTGGATGATAATGGAGAAATTTGTGTTGAATATATGAAAGACAAAATTAATAAAGAAATTGAAAATTTGGAAAAATAAATAACATCTTTTATTGGATAAAAAATTATAATTGGGTGATGATGATCAAAATTGAGGATATTCTTTCTTACAATGAAATTAGTCGGAATGATCTTCTTATTTTGCTGAAAAGCGAAGCAAAACTCATTAATATAAATGACATAATGAAGGCTACTTCTTTCCTTATTAGTGATTCTAAATATGTGCAGGGAAATTATCGTAAGGAATATTTAAAAACTTATACAAGTGCCTTTATTTCCCGCATCAAGGAAGTAAAAGAATACAAAGCACATGATAACGAATATTTAGATATAAAAGAAGTTCAAAAAGCAATTGGATTACTTTTGAAACAAGATACTGAAATAACAGGTACTGAGGGATTTGATCCAGCCTTTTTCCAGATATACAAAATCATATCATTATACACCACATTTATACTCTTAGAATCAGTACCCACTGTAGGTACACCATTCCCAGGAGGTCTAAAGGTGAAATACAATGGGAAAAATTATCTTTGTCCTGTGAAAGAACGACAAAAAGATAATCCCGGAGCGGTTTGTGGTTTTTGTATATCAAAACAAGACCCTAAAACAATTTAAAAGATATTATTATCTTGATTTATTCTATGAACGTATTATAGATTTTAGTTTAATAAATTAGGTATCAAACAGTATTTTATTTATCAAATGTCCAAAAAATGTTATAGGGCCATAGAACAATTATAATTTTTAGCATCACTAAATCTCATACTTTGAAAGTTTTCTCTATCCACTCTTTAATTTCGTCTCTTGTTCTTCTGAAAGCGTCAGTTTTTTCTTGATCTGTTCCATCAACCTTTGCAGGATCTTCAAATGATTCATGAAAATATGTTTTCCCTCCGGAGAAAAATGGACATGCTTGAGTATCTCCACCACATACTGTAACCACGTAATCAAATTCTAAGCCTTCAAATTCTTTTAGACTTTTAGATCTATTTTCGGATATATCAATACCAATTTCTGCCAGGACTTTTATTGCATATGGATGCACTGTAGTTGGATCGATACCAGCACTATAAACATCATAATATTCACTATATAATGATTTTAATAGTCCTTCTGCGATTTGTGATCTGGCTGAGTTGTGGTTGCAGATAATTAAAACTTTTTCTTTTAATTTTTGTGTAGTCATTTTTATCTCCCTAAACACTATTCTCAAATATATTATTTGTATCCATATATTTAAATATATCATTGTAGTATAGAATTATTTATGAAAACATGTGAAATTAATGGAGAAGGTAAACCTAACTGTAACCAGATTAATAATTTGGAAAAAATACTGTCCGATATGCCTGAGGAAGATGAAATACAAAAAAATGCTGACATAATCAAAGCACTCGGAGATCCTACGAGACTAAAAATAATTTACTTACTAAAACATGGCGAATTATGTGTCTGTGAGATAATGACCGTACTAGACAAACCACAACCTACTGTATCCCATCATTTAAACCTTTTAAAAAATGCCGGTTTATTAAAATGGCGTAAAGAGGGAGTATGGATACATTACAAACTATCAAATCCTAAACTATCTGAAAGTATAGAAAAAATAATAGAAACCCCTTAGAGGAATAGATCAAATGAAGGAGGATATTGCAGGTCAGATTACCGAACAAATTTGTGACACTCCTAAACTTGGATTTTTAGACAGGTTTTTAACCATTTGGATTTTCTTAGCTATGGCCATTGGAGTTTCTATTGGTTACTTTATTCCTGGTGTTGAATCATTTATTAATAGATTTTCTGTTGGTACGACCAGTATTCCTATAGCTATAGGTTTAATTTTGATGATGTATCCTCCTTTAGCGAAGGTTAGGTTTGATAAATTGGGTGAAGTTTTTAAGGATACTAAAATATTAGGTTTGTCATTATTCCAGAATTGGGTAGTAGGGCCTATATTGATGTTCATTCTCGCAGTAGTTTTTCTACGAGGTTACCCTGAGTATATGGTTGGTTTAATTTTAATGGGTCTTGCACGTTGTATTGCGATGGTGATTGTTTGGAACCAACTTGCAAGAGGGAATAGTGAATATGTTGCGGGTTTAGTAGCATTTAACAGTATTTTTCAAGTATTTTTTTACAGTATTTATGCATGGATATTCATCACAGTTCTACCACCATTATTAGGGATACAGGGAAGTGTTGTAAACATAAGCATATTACAGATAGCTGAAAGTGTTTTTATATATCTTGGAATTCCATTTATTGCAGGAATATTAACCAGATATTTCCTAGTAAAACAAAATGGTATTGGATGGTACAATGAAAAATTCATACCTAAAATCAGCCCCATAACGCTCATAGCATTATTATTTACTATCATACTTATGTTCAGCTTAAAAGGAAATGTTATAGTCCAATTACCTCTTGATGTGGTGATAATAGCCATTCCACTGTTATTATACTTCGTAATAATGTTTTTCACAACTTTTTTATTGGGATATAAAGCAGGTGCGGACTACTCTAAAACATCTGCATTATCATTTACAGCTGCCAGTAACAACTTTGAACTTGCTATTGCAGTTTCAATAGCAGTCTTTGGAATAGGGTCTGCAGTAGCATTTGCAACTGTAATAGGGCCATTAGTAGAGGTTCCAGTACTCATAAGTCTAGTTAATGTAGCATTATATTTCCAGAAACGATACTATGCAACATAAAACACATTTTCATTTTTTAATATAATGAGAACGCAGGGAAATTTGGAGAATTTCTTGTAATCTTATGAATTTGAACTTCTCAAATTAACAGCACCTAATAGTAAATTACATATTTACTATCTAACTATAGGAATAATGAATCTAAATATGAGTAAATGAATTCTTTTATATATAAAATAAATATGACAATGTTTAGTCTATCACAAACCATATGATGAAATGTGATAAGTCTAGACCCTATTATCATAGAAAGTATTAAATTAGTATTAAGTTAGGATGAAAGTTGAAATTAAAAAATTTAGAATTTTCGAATAGTATTCAAGCAACACACCTTCATGATTTGGTTAGTATCCACCTATTGATTAATTTTTTTTTATTTTGATGATTATTCCAGAACTTTTTTATTTTATTCTAAAATCATTGCAAGTATCTAGTTTTTACCATTTTGAAAAATAATAACAATTTTTAGTGAAAACATAGTGTTGAATTATCCATTAATAGATGATTAGTGCGGTAATAAATCAGTAACAGGGTATTAGAACATCTATTATCCACAATATGATAATTAGAATTTTAAAGAGGTAATACTCCCTTTAAGACTGATTCTCATTTACATATGCAATATTTACATAGAGAATGATTTTCTGTTATAAAAACACTTTTTCCAGTGCAATGATATGAATCCTCGCTTTGGTATACTGTAGCTCCGTTTGAAAAAAGAATTCCGGGAGGATGTAAAGGTTTTTTCGCAATGAACGTCAAGTATATAGAAATTATTTTAATGAATTCCCTAAATTTTTTATCTTCTGGAGCATATAAATCAAAATACTTATCTATACACATTTCAAAATCTTCTAATTTCTTTTCATCAACTTCGTCATCCGATCCTTCATAGGATGAGTTGATTATCTGGTTGAAATTTTCCAGATTATATTTTGACATAGTATTGTGGATAGAATTGTTTTCACCACCCATAAGTGTCTTTTTAGCTTTCATTTTAGATTGATATGGTTTTATACTTCTTTTAAGCTTTAAAAATAATTTTGAACTTTTAATTTTCAACACCTTGAATAAATATTCTATAGCAAAAACAAAAAAAATTACATCTTTTACTGCCGGAGATTCTCACTTTATAATAGTAATCATATTAGTAATTTTTTTTCTTTTTCATATCATAATGGCAATAATTTTAATAATAATTGAGATTTGAAAAAGGTGAAAGATTGTAATTATATAATAATAGAGTATAATTTAAGCTTCAATTTGTTAATTTGGGATGTTGAGACCATTAATTTGTATGTTGATTATAACACGGGTTCCAATAGCTTTTTCAGTAATCTCATTTTAGCATCTTTAAGATGAGATATTGCAGATTTATATTCTGTTACTTCAGTATCGGGAAGATAAACATCAATATTGTCTAAAAATTTTATACCTATATCTATTTCCTGTATTATTATCTTGTTGTTTTTCATTGTTTCTCTTCGATTTTAGTGTGGTATATATTAATTAAATTTTACTTCTCAAAAATATTTCATACATTGTTATACAATATGATCATTAACCTATTTAGTATTTTTCAAAAACCCACCAAACCGTTTTAAATTTTGAAAATGGACCTTGATGGGTGGATATCTTGATTCATGCATTTCAGGTGCGATAATAATCATCTAATGGTGGTATATTAGCTACAATCAAAACTTTATTATCTGGAATTCGATTTCCTTCAAAAATTGCGATTGAATTAGAATTTTTATATTTGACCATTATAAAAACTATCACCGAACCAACATTACCTCAAATCACATCACTAGCCGTAATAGTGGGCATACGTACACTAAGTGAATACTTCATGGTCAAAGAACTCAAAAAACAAATTCTGAAATAATTATCATAACTATTCCTCAAAAATTATAACTCATCGAAAATCTATAATAATAGATAGGGGTGATTTATTTTGTCTAAAATCGAATTTAATATGGAAAATTGGGATAAATGCATCTGCAAATCATGTCCAACTCAGGCCGAAAGTATTTGTGTGAAAGAAAAAAAGATGAAAGCCATGGAAATGATGCCAAAAATAAAAGAAAGCAAAATGATGCCCAAACCTGAAATGGTTCCCGGTATGTATTGCGCAAACGGAAAAGGTGTATGCGATGACGTAGACTTCAATAAAATGTGCATATGTAACGAATGTGACATTTGGAAAGAAAACAACCTTGCAAACGGACAACCCCTGGGATACTTCTGCAGAGACGGAGAAGTAAAATAGATAACATTCTCTACTTTTTTAATTTTCAATCATTTAATTTTCAGATTCGTAAATTAACACCACCTATCAGCAAATGATACAGTCAAGATCTAATTATATGAATAAATGAATCTAAATATGAGTAAATGAATTCATTTATATATAAAATAAATATGACAATGTTTAGTCTATCACAAAACATATTAACATGAAGGGATAATTTCTAATTAATTTTAATAGGAGGTGTTTTTCACGGATAATAAAATAATAGCTTTAATAGTGATTGTAATTGTTTTAGTAATTGGTGGAGCTGTTGCATATACATTCATGGCTTCTCCAGTGAAACCTAGTAATAATACAAGTGTAATTAATAGTAGTAGCAATGTTACAGCAACCACTTCCAATAAAACAGCAATTATCAAAATAGTCGCAAGTCAAACAGGGCCTGCAAATGCTGTTCAAGGAGACAACGTAACTATTAAGTACAGTGTATCAAACAAAGGTGGTCAAAGTGTTTACAATGTTAAAGCAACAAGTCAAGACTTTCAAACTACAATTGGAACATTAAAACCTGGAGAAACTAAAAATTATGAATACACATTGCACATCCCAACAAATCAAGAGGTTCAGGAAGACTTCGGTCCAAATGCTACCGTGTCTAACCCATTCTTTATCGGTGGTTTTGGTGTTAGCTACACCGACTCTAGTGGATCAACACATAACTTAAATGCAAATTCCATTGAAATAAAACTCTAAGAAACTTAGGATTTATTTTTTTTTAATTTTTTTTTATTGTTTAATTATCAAATTCGAATATTTTCTTCAATCTTCTTTTCGGGTATATTGTTTTGATTTTCTTTTTTATAAGCTACAACAGCTGCATAGGTAACACCCAAAACAAGTGGTCCAATTATAAAACCAACCAAACCAAGCACAAGTGGCCCACATAAGAATCCCAGAAGGAATATTAAAGGGTGGATATCTGCATACTTCCCAGCAATTTTTGGCCTAATATACACATCCAACAAGCTTAGTACAACACCCAAAAACATGACTTCTCCGGCACGTAAGTAATTTCCAATGATTAGGTCGTAGATTGCAAGACCAACAATAGTTGGCCAGTGCCCAACAATTGGCATTAATTGGAAGAAACCCGTTAAAGTTCCAAGAAATAACGCGTAGGGATATCCTAATAATGCAAATCCAATACCAGCCACTATCCCCGTTATGGTCGCAGTTACAAAGTGTCCATAAAAAATGCTCTTTAAAACTCTGTCAGTTTCATCTATTAATGTTGTGAAGTATTGTTTACGGCTGTCCGGCACTATGTAATCTATGTATTCCCATATTCTGTCACCATCCCGGGCAAAGTAAAATGTTGAAGCAAAAAATATAAATAACTGAAGTAAAACAGTTGGAACCGATTTTAAAAGCTCTAAAAGATATTCGGTTATGCTTGTTAAGATATCGGCTACGCCTTGGTTAACTGAAGTAAAAGCAGATGATACTAATGGAGATGTTGATTCTGTTGGGAAGTAATGTTGAATTGGGGGAAAACTCTGTATAGTGCTGCTGTTGATACCACTTAAGTTAAGGCTTTTAACAAACTCAATAAATGCAGGTGCTGAAGCAACAATAGTGTTGATAAACAGGATTAAAATTACAATTAATGGAATAATCACAATAATCATACCTAAAAATATGGTCACGGATTTGAATTTTAGATAGGGTTCCATTCTACTAGAAATAGGCTTAATAGCATATGCAAATATCGCCCCTAAAATTATCATACTAAGCATTGGAGTCAATACTAATGCGGAAAGAACCACAAGGATTAAAATTACAAAAATTGCAGATGTTACAGTACTTTTAAGATTATCAATCATTTTTTCACTCTTACTAAAAATTAAAACTCGCTATAAATGCTTTAAATACTGTTTCATCTGATTATAAATATTATATTTTATTGAACATTTTATTCTAAATCTATATTCTATGCTTCTGCCCTGATGAATCGCGTTTATATCTACCAAATTCGGTGATCATCCTAATTTCATCCTGCCAAAAAACAGGGCCCTCCACACATACTCTCCATCCTTCATCATCAACACAACACTGCCCGCATAAACCCATACCACACTTCATATATCTTTCCAGTGAAAATTGTGAAGAAATTTTGTATTTTTCTACCATTGTAAAGAGTTTTTTCATCATTATCTCGGGACCACAACTTACAACCATGTCGTAATCTTCTTCTGAGAGCGCTTTTTCTGCCAGATCAGTACCGTATCCACAGAAACCATGTGTACCATCATCAGTACAAGTTAATAGTTTAGCTCCAGATCTTTTGATTCTATCACTGAACAGAAGTTCATCCATTGTATTTGCAGCACTAACAATATGAACATCAACACCCATTTTTGAGGCTTCCTCAGAATATGCTATTATAGGAGCCATACCAATTCCACCACCGACTGCAAGAACTTTTTTGCCACTTATATCAAAACCTTTACCATAAGGGCCTCTTAAACCTAATTTATCACCTATTTGAAGTTTGTGAATTTTTTCTGTAAATACACCCACATTTCTTATTGAAATTCCTATTTCATTTTTTAACTTGTCAATCAATGATAGTGACATTGGCTTCTCATCTTTAAAATTCCATACCATCATAAATTGACCGGGTTTTTCACTATCAACCTTCCAATCAAATATAAATGTTTTAACAGTGGGTGATTCCTCTTCAATTCTTTTAATTTCTACTACTTTAGGAACTTGCATAAATATCAACCTTTTAATAATAATTCCACTCTTTTTAATTATTTATGGGCAATTCCCACCATCTCACTTACGGAGTCATAGCCCTTATCATCCATAAATCTTTCAAGTCCAGTTACTATCTTCCCAAATATGCCCATTCCATCATACATTATGGATGTACCTATTTGTATGCAACTAGCACCAGCATATAAGAATTCAATAACATCCTCATAATTTCTGATACCGCCCACCCCAATAAGTGGAATGTCAACAGAATCATAAACCTCAAAGATGCATCTGATTGCTATGGGTTTTACAGCAGGACCTGATAATCCTCCAAATTTGTTATTTAAAATGGGATTACCAGTTTCTATGTCAATCCTCATTCCGGGTCCTAGGGAATTTATCATTGTTAATGCATCTGCTCCAGCATCAGCAGCTGATCTAGCTATTCCTATTATATCCGTAACATTTGGAGTTAATTTAACAAAAACTGGAATATCTACACTTTTTTTAACAGACTTTACTATTTCCCTTGTCAATTCTGGATCCTGCCCAATGGCTGATCCACATCCACCCATTGCATGGGGACATGATATATTGAGTTCTAATGCATCAACTAAATCTTCAACTCTTGTTGCAATTTCTGAGAACTCTTCAGGATTAGCACCGTAAAGAGAAGCTACCGCCGGGACAGATTTATTTAATTTTTCAAGTTCGCTTTTGAAATTCTCAACACCAGGATTTGAGAGACCAATTGCATTGATCACTCCTCCAGTTACCTCTACAGTTGTTGGGTTTGCATAGCCTTTATTAGGATTCAATCCAAATGATTTTGTTACTACAGCCCCGGCACCACTTTTACCTGCCCAATTAAGGGATGATGCTGTGCTTCCCAATATTCCCGCAGCTAACATTGTTGGATTTCTCATTTTAATGCCACATAGTTCAATTTCCAGTATAGTCACCCCGTGAACGAAAGTTTAAATCTTGAAAATACACATTAAATTTATGAAATGTTATATTACATGTTCCTTTGCAGGATTCATATCCCTTGATGAAAATTGTACACTCTTAGATTATGAACTTTTCCCAAGGGACAAACAAAGGGAAAGATTTGCAAAGATGAGTGCAGGAGCCCTAACTAAAGAAGAAGAATCAATACTTAAGAGAATGGTAAAAAAATATGATTCAATAGTAATAGAAACTACAATTCCCCATTCTAGATATAAAAATCTTAAAGATAGTATTAAATTTAAATATGAAACTCCTAATATTGCTGGAGAATTTTTAAGGTCAAATATGGAGGATTTACTCCAAAAAATAGGATTTTTAAAACCAGATGACGATTTAAAATTAATCCTCCATGAAATTTCAATTTCTATGACCAATGATAGATTAAGAGAAGCATCACTAGCTGAAGATATGTTCCTTATACAATCCATCAACTCAATAGAAGAAATTGACGAAGCTAGTAGTAAAATGGTTGAAAGGTTGAGGGAATGGTATGCTATACATTTTCCAGAGTTGGACTCAATAAAAAATCATGAACGATACGTTGAGATGGTAGCTGATTTTGGAGACAGAGATTCAATAATCAATTCAGGATTGTTGAATTCGGAGAAGGATTCAAGAATTAAGAATACCCGCAGTGTCGGTGCACCAATATCAGAAACTGATCTTCAAATGGTTATGGAATTTGCATCTACAATTAAATCTCTATTAAATACTAAAAAATCCATCAACACCTATGTTGATAGTCGAATGGAAGAAATAGCTCCTAATCTCAAAGATCTGGCCGGTTCGTCACTGGGTGCCAAACTCATAGCCCATGTCGGAAGTATTGAAAGATTATCAAAAATGCCGTCTGGTACAGTACAGGTGTTAGGAGCTGAAAAAGCATTATTCAGACATCTAAAAACTGGTGAGAGGCCTCCAAAACATGGTCTAATATTCCAACACCCCGAAGTCAGAGGTGCTAAGTGGTGGATTAGAGGAAAAATTGCAAGAACACTCGCATCAAAAATATCATTAGCCGTCCGTAAAGATGTTTACTCAGGTGAATATGATCCAACTATATTAGAAAACTTTGAAAAAAGGGTTGAGGAAATTAAAAAGACCCATCCCTTCCCAAAAAGAAGTAGTAAGCCTAAAAATATGGACGATAAAGAAACTCGAAAGAAAAAGAAGAGAGATAAATACAAGAAAAATATTAAGGACTATATTTGAAGGTTCTTCAACAAATTTTCATATCAAATATGGGTAAACGATTGGGATATGGACGAGAGATGTAGACCATTATATCAACATTTATTCGTTGAAGTTTGAACTATATCCTCTGCATAGTATTGGATCAAAATTATATGAATAAATAGAATTAGTATCAATTATATCCACTGATATTTTAATTATTCTTATAGTTTTTTTCAAGTAGAGTTTAACAATAAAATTTTGGGTTAATTCAAAACCTGAAGATTGGAATAAATCAGTTTAGAATTTTCATAGATAATAACATTGGATAAATCAAGTATAGATAGGGTTAAAATAATTGTAAAATATTAAATTTCTTTTGAGGGGAAATAAAATGGAAAAATTAGAGAATTTCACTGGAGTTTATTTGGTTGAAGACCATATAGCAACTGAAAATTTAAATCCTACCACTAAGGTTTATGGTGAAAAATTAGTTGAATTTGAGGGTAAAGAGTACAGAATCTGGGAACAAAGACGTTCAAAACTTGGAGCAGCTATAATGAATGGGATGAACATGTTTCCATTTGAAAAAAATTCAAAGGTACTTTATTTAGGGGCTTCATCAGGAACGACCCCATCTCACATCTCGGATATATCAACTGATGGTATGATCTGGTGTGTGGAGTTTTCTCCCCGTATGATGAGAAGTCTTGTAGAACTTTCTAGATCTAGAAAAAACATGATTCCCATACTTGATGATGCAACCAAACCGCTAAATTACCTGCATATACTTGAAAAGGTGGATATTGTTTATTCTGATGTTGCACAACCAAAACAATCCGAACTTTTCATGGACAACATGCGCCTATACCTTAAACCAGGAGGTATTGGAATTATAATGGTAAAAGCAAGAAGCATTGATGTTACGAAAAGTCCTAAAAAGATATTCAAAGAAGAAGAGTCCAAGCTCAAAACAGGCGGTATAAGGGTAGTTGAAAAAATTAATCTCGAACCCTATGAAAAGGATCATATGGCAATTGTATGTGAATTAGCATTTTAATATCTAAAATAAAATTCTAATATTCGGTTTTTATTTAAAAAAATTAAATTCATAAACCTAATATCACTTCTAAGAGTTATATCTATGATTTGGATTATTTTGATGTAGAAATAATCATATTTCATTTAATATTTTCTACAATCTTTGCTATGATCTTCTGACCAATTTCAGTTTTAGAAGTTAAAGGTACGGTGAAGGTATCACCATCAACTATTATAACCTGATTTTTATCGGAACCAAATCCAGCACCCTCAACAGACACATCATTAGCAACTATAAAGTCTGCACCAGAGGTTTTAATTCTCTCGTGTGCCCGGATAATTAGTTCCTCCTCTGAAACATTATATTCTGCTTTGAAACCAACCAGGAATATGTTTGGATTGATCTGTTTAATAGAATTCAATATTTTAGGTAAAGGTTTTAATTGAAGAGTCAAATCTTCTCCAGAAGAAATCTTGTCGGATGTATTGTTTAATGATTTTTCTACGGTAAAATCTGATACTGCTGCAGCTGATATAAATACATCATATTTTGGAAGCAATATTTTAAGTTCTTCTCCCATTTGTTCTGTAGATTCCACACTAATATTTTCAATAATTTTAGGAACAGTTACATCCATCTTTCCTGTTATCATAGTAACATCCGCACCTTGAATAAATGCTTCTCGAGCTATTTCAAGACCCATTTTTCCGGAACTTCGATTTGTTATACCTCTGACAGCATCAATTTTTTCATAAGTGCCGCCAGCACTTATAAGTATTTTTTTCCCTTTTAATTGTCCTTTGGATGTTTCCCTCAAACTTTGAAGAGTTATGTCATGTATGCTGGGGAATTTAGCCTTTCCTTCTTCCATCTTAGGATCTAAAAATATGATTCCATCATCTTTTACCCTTTGGATGTTTTCAGAAATTGTCTGGTACATGGAATCATGCATCGATGGAACAAATATAATCGGTGTTGAATGTCCATATGCTGTAATTAGAAGGGTGCTTATTGGATTATCAGCAATTTTATATGCAAATTTGCTAATTAAATTAGCAGTAGCTGGTGCAACTAATATCAAATCTGCTTGTGCATATTTCACATGTTCTATCGCACCTGTAAGTTCCAAAACTACTTTTTGTCCCGTTGCAAACTCCATACTATTAGGATGTAGGATGTTACAAGCATCTTCACTCATAAAACATTTTACATTTGCTCCATGTCGTCTAAGTTCTCTTGCAAGTTTTACAGATTCAACTGCAGCTATACTACCCGTTACACACAGCACTATCTCCATATAAAATTCCCCACTCAGTTTCTATCAACTACTACAACGGTTTCTTCTCCGGTGAGCATTTTTATTATATCGTTTAGTATGTCGACTCTTCCAGGAAGCTTTCTAGAATCTTCCATCATGACCCTTACCTTGTACTTTTCCTCTCCATCGGTACCGTAAATAATGTTAATACCCGACACTCTTGCAGGGGCTAGGATATCCCTAGAAACAGCACGTAGATCTGAATCTTCACCTACAACCCTAATCTTTTTCCCGACAGTCCTTGAGAGTTCCCTAACGATTTTACCACTCTTACCTATTAGCTTTCCTACTTGGTCCTTCTCTGTGACTATTATAACAATATCTCCAACTTCTATGGTCTTTTTAAATCCCAATTTACCTTCGCCCAGTTTGAAGAGTACCTTTGCTATGTCCAAATCTATCTGTGTTATCTCACCACTTTCAAGTTTGTTTTCACAACCCTGGCATAATATCCCACTTTTTAAACAGACATCGCATATTGGCAATACCATTTACATTCCTCCTTTATAATTATTTGATGATCATAAATGATTATTATCCTTAAATTATACCCCGAACATAATATTATGAGCCTTTCATAGAGATTATCCTTGAAAAGTTATAAATTTAATTAGAAGGATAAGAGACCCTATTTTAAATTCGTTGAAGTTATTGAAATTCTTCATTTTGTACATCATTCAATGCAAACAATGCAACTAAAATAAAATCAGATATTATTGACTCTTTTCAAGGCTCTTTATCTGTATTATAAAGATAGTAATTTTAACAGATATAATTGTATTGAAGTTACTAATATATAATTTTGCATTGGATGGATTCTGGTTATATTATAAATGATCATTGATCAGATAACTTCCAAAAAAAAGTTTAAGTTTATTGTAACTTGAAACTGTTTAAAATAAGGTTGAAATTTGTTGTTTCATTCTCAAAATCAGATGCTGGAGCTGCTGAAAGTATCACGTAGATACTGCCACTTTCATTTAACCATACAGCACTGTATTGTATCGGATTTACAGTAGTGTTGGTTTCGTAAATGTTTTCAGGTGCACTCTGACCATTCACAGTAATATTACCATCAGATATCCGCTGATAATTGGTATTATTAAAGAATGTAGCATAGTTTGAAGTGTATATTGTATTAATATCTGAGCCGGCTGATATGTCGGGTTTCTGTATTACAACCAAGGTTGTTGGAGTTCCATTTTGAACTGAATTAGGATCTACTACTGCAACAACAGCATTCGGAGATGTTGCATTTACAATTTCCCAAGATCCAGGATATGTAAAGGAAATGTTGTTTTGAGCGTATGTTTTAGTTGTGTTGGTTGATTTATTTGTAACACATCCAGAAGCAAAAACAACAGAACATACTAAAAATATTACTAGAACTATATATTTTCTCAATTTTTCACCTTTAACAATAAATTAGAATTAATGAATAATTTTTAACCTAATTTTAATTACTGGTTTTATTTTTTTTAGTGACATTTCCCGTTGTACCACCAGTTTTAGTGGTTGTTTTAGTTGTAGGTGTTACAGTCGTTGTAGTTGTAGGTGTTGTTACCGCTGTGGTAGTTGAAGTAGTATTGGTCGGGTTAACTGTTTGGTTGACTGTTGTATTGTTCACCGTAGGAAATGCACTTGCATTAACATCTATTGTTGATCCTGAAGAATTATTTGCAGGTATACTCATGACATATACACCATATCCAGTGCCAACGAAGAATGCCAAAACAACAAAAATTAATAATCCTATCTTTCCCTTTGATAATCCTGAACTTCCAGTTTGGGCGAATGGTTTTTCAGGAGGATTCGTAACATATTTCTGTATAAGGGCGTCCTTCTCTACAGTGTCTGCATCTTCCTTTTTTTTATCTGACAAGTACTCTGTTGATTGTTCTGTAACTTCTTTGCCTTGAAGCTTTTTAACACGATCAACAGCCAAAAATGTGCTTAACTTATCCTCTAAAACTCTCTTTTTAAGATTATATTGCCTTTTAGAAATTTTACCTTCTGTAAATTGTGATTCAAGTTTTTTTAAACTATTTAATAATTTATCTTTATCTGAAACTATCTAAATCCTCTCCTTCTGTAGGATATGATCCTAATACTTTTATATATCCTAAGTTGGATCTTATATTATTTAAAATGTTCCCGATCTTTTTATCTGTTCTATGGCCCTCAAAATCAACAAAAAAGATGTAACTGC
>Ga0224559_1001006_pt1 | contig 16336 bp, 16 predicted proteins | sample 714S33034metaG_FD_180676 | JGI IMG/M metagenome (GOLD analysis project Ga0224559, IMG submission 180676) | Peat soil microbial communities from Stordalen Mire, Sweden - 717 S3 30-34 | ecosystem: Environmental > Terrestrial > Soil > Wetlands > Peat | place: Sweden: Norrbotten County, Stordalen... | reverse complement strand
CCATCTTTGCATGTTACACCAACAGTTGTAGTGCCTTTTAATCGATCTTTATCGTTCATGAAATACACCTCTAAAAAAACACGATAAATTAAAAATAGGTTTTAAATTTTTTAAATATTAATTTCTAGTCTTTATATGTAAAATTCATTCTATATAAATATTGCTTTGAACTTCCAGTTTTCTTTAGTTCATAAATAATATTTATTAATTCTATTTAAAATAATTCATTAAAATAACTTACTATATTAAGACCTTTAACAAGCTTTGTTTAGTTGAAGATACTTATAAATGTTTTCTATATTACTATTTTTTAAGTGATTTATTGCAGAATATTCAATACTCACAATAAACCCAGGTTGAAGGGTTTAGTTATTATTCTGATGGTAAATTGGTTTAAAAATATATAAAAAAAATGGAATGATTATGTTATAAGAATATTTAACCTATCAGATTCAATTCCATTTCTAATTTCACGAGCTATTCTACGGCCCATACTCATATTTTCACCGAAGAGTAAGTAGCTGTAGGGAGAGCTGTCCATGAATGTATTTGTACCACCGTCAATTCTAGCACTCATTTCGAAAACAACTATCTCTAAATCATCTGTACACAGACTCTGCATACAGAATGGACCACTCATTCCTGGAGCAACTAGTTTTTTAGCACCTTCAACTAAATTGTCTCCAATTTCAAATACTTGTGAGAGTAATGATTCTCTCATGACTACCGGATGGTTGCCTGTTATAACATAGGATGGTTCCAATGCAACATCAAGCTGATCTTTTGCAGGTATTCTTGTTAATCCATCTATATTAGATTCATAACGGCTATCCATTCCCATTAATTCAACCTCATCATTCAATGCCGAATAGAAATAGTGAATACAGTAGTTACACCCGGAAACATACTCCTCAATGTGGGCATGTTCAACATCTTCTTTTCCTATCCATTCTCTTTTAAGCATGGAATCAATTTTTTGGCGGAATTCTTCTGGTGTTGAAGCAACGAAATATCCTCTTCCTCCCCGTGCACCGGGAAACTTTATCATTACAGTTCTATCAATCTCTGATGGGTCAGCGAACTTTCTAGGTATTCTAATGTTGGATTCTATCATCAATTTCCTTTCAAGGTCTCTTTCAGACTCCCATCTTAATATATCCCTGTTTCCAAACATAGGTACATTAAAATCATCTTCAATACGATCTAATCCGGCATATGCAACAAAAGAACCATGAGGTACTACAATACTATTCATAGCTCTTAATTTTTCTTGAACATCATCATTTACAATATCACTGAATTTATCAACAATTATATACTCATCTGCAACCTTAAATCGTTTGTATGGGACTTCTCTACCTTTTTCACAGACAACAGCTGTTCTGAAACCTTCTTCTTTTGCCCCTTTTAATATATGGAGTGAAGTATGACTTCCTAATGTGGCTATAGTTATATTTTCTTTATCATATCCTTTTAAGACATCGAGAATTTCCTGTCTATTAATGTTTCCCATAAGAATCTCTCCTAATAATTTGATCATTTTTAATTAATTGAATAAAGTTGGTAGGGGTAATTATCTTTTTTGCTTACAACCATGATCCAAACCACTTCATAAAATTAATACTAATTTTTTATTTTGTGAAAGATATTTAAACTTTAAGAAGCACGTACTCTTATGAAAGGTAAGGTAATAGGAGATATTCTTGTAATAAAAGGGGATATTGAGAATCCTGAAAAGCTTCTTGAAACGCCAGGAGTTAACAGAATAGTTAAATTAGGACGTATAAGTGGTTTAAAAAGGGAACCTGATGTTGAAATGATTATTGGGGAAGGAACAGAAACCATACATCGTGAAAACAAGTGTTCATTTAAATTGGATGTTTCCAGGATAATGTGGTCTAAAGGTAACACAACAGAGAGGAAGAGAATGTCTACAATTGTAAAACAAGGTGAAACAGTTGTAGATATGTTTGCAGGCATTGGATACTTCTCAATACCAATAGCAGTACATTCAAAACCGGCTAAGATATATTCTATAGAAATTAATCCCATTTCCTATGGTTATTTATGCGAAAATGTACATCTAAACAAAGTTGAAGGTGTTTTAGAACCAATTTTAGGAGACTGCAGAGAAATTGCACCACTAGGTATAGCAGATCGTGTTTTAATGGGTTATATTGGAAACACCAACGAGTATCTAGATGTTGCAATTGATGTGTTAAAGGAAGGAGGAATAATACATTACCATGAGTCTGTACCAGATAAACTGAAATTTACCAGGCCAGTAGATCGTATAAATGAAGCTGCAATTGCATCAGGTAGAGAGATGGTTGAAATATTAAATAAAAGAATTATAAAGCCATACTCACCTGGTGTTTACCATGTGGTTGTTGATGCAATTATAAAATGAACTATACTTCTTAAAATAGTAAATTAAAATTATTTAAAATTGTTTTTAACACTTTTTTTTTAGATTTAAATATTATCCATATTAATGGAGAAATTATATTGGCAATGATTTCATTTCATTAACCCTTTTAAGTATGTCATTATCTAAAAATTCTTCGTTGATATATTTTGGATAAACAGGGAGTCTCTCATGAAGTTTGAAACCAAGTTCTTCTGTGATAAGTTTAAGATATTCAATCTCTGGCCAAGGAGCTTCAGGATTTACAAAATCGGGAGTTAATGGAGATACACCTCCCCAATCATCTGCTCCGGCCATTAAAAATATTTGGGAGTGATGTTTGTTGAGATTTGGTGGAACCTGTACACTTACCTCTGGAAACATGAGTTTTGTAACAGACACCATTTTTATCATTTCAGCTAATGAAGGTTCTTTGAAACCTTCCATAGGGATTCCTTTTTTTGGTTTGAAGTTTTGTATAATTATCTCTTGGATATGGCCGTATTTATCTTGTATTCTTCTTAACTCCATGAGAGATTCTGCACGTTCTGTAACTGTTTCACCTATCCCAATTAAAAGACCAGTTGTAAATGGTATTTTCAATTTACCTGCATTTTCAATAGTTTCAATTCTGAGTTTAGGGTCTTTTCCGGGACTATTTTTGTGTGCTATTGTTTCCATGATACGCGGGCTGCTGGTTTCAAGCATTAAACCCATTGAGGCATTAACTTCCCTAAGCATTTTAAGTTCATTTTTTTTAAGTATTCCTGGGTTGCTGTGGGGTAATAATCCAGAATTTTTAAGTGTTTCATCACAAATGAAGTATAAATATTCTAACATCCCTGTAAATCCCAAGTCCTCCAATGAAGACATTACACTGTCTGTTTCTTCAGGCTTCTCACCAAAAGTAAAGAGTGCTTCTTTACAATTGAAAGCATTAGCTTTTTCAACGATGCCCATTATTTCATCAGGGGTCATTAGTATTTTGGCCTGATCTGATTCAGGATCCTTTCTGAATGTGCAGTATCCACAATTGTTTCTGCAAATGTCTGTAAGTGGAAGAAAAACATTTTTTGAATATGTTATAATGTCACTAACTTTTAATAAACTAGTTTCAGACATTAAAGATATTATTTCCCTACTTTTTCCATTTAGAAGGTATAATAAATCCTTTTTAGATAAAATTGCCATTTTTTCACTGATTATTTTATTTAAAAATAGTAAGGGTAATTTCCCCTATTTCTTATTTCATGCTTCTGAATTTGATACAACCAACTCAACAAAGAGAGGACCAATACCGCTTTTATCTTTCCAAAGCACTAAAAAGACTGCTAATTGGCCTATTGTACCTAGACCGTAATCTGTGTGACAGTTCATAGCTTCAAAAGACTCTTTAAGTCTATATATTCCATAAACGTCAGTTTCACCAGGTATCTCTACGGTGGCCCTTATATTTTCATCCATTATTCCTATGATGTCGGTTGCTTCTTCAGAGAATATATCCATTTTTCTAGCTCCAACGCCCTTCATAATTTCAGAAATTATATTTGAAAGTTCTTCTGGATCTATCTTTTTCTTTGACATTCCCCTTACAATCAAAATTTGTGGGGTGTCGATGGCGGGTCTTGATCCATGGAATGCATCAAGTTTGCCCATTATTTTTCCTGCAATTTCGTGTGTGGGCATCACTGTTATTTCCCTCCATTGGAATTCATTTCTCTCTTCAATTCGCCCATTGTTGCGACTTTCTCAGCAAATGCATTGTGCCTGTGAATACTTTCTTCGTTGATCTGCCTTACAGTTACAAGGGCATCGTCTGATAGGTGCGAATATTCTTTGACAATCTTTTGGATCATATTTCTTACACAGTCCTCAACAAACACAGGATTTTTATGAGCATGTACAACAACAGCATTTTCATCGCTCCTTTTTAGGAGTTCACATACTGGAGAACTCATTGAATCTTCAATTATTCTTATTAAGTCTTCAGCTCTGATGACTTGGTTCTCTGGAACTTCCATCATTATCATTCCCCGTCCACGTTGGTTATGTGAAGCGAAGGATACTGTGTTCAAAACCTTTTCTGTGGTTTCTTCATCTAAAAATTCTAGAAGGTCAACCTTTGCAGATTCCTTGGTTGATTCTTGTGCACATGGGCAAACAGTCATTCCAACCACTTCTGCACCGATCATTTTTCTTATAACAATTCCATCATCATTTCTGATTCCTATTGCATCGGCCATGATATTGGTCATTTCTTGTGTTTTGATGTGAGTTACAGGTGATCGTTTCATGATCATGTAATCACTTTTCATACTGACCTCAACTCTTTTAGCATATTTGTGCTTTTTAAGAAGACAACTTGCTATTCTGGCACATAAAGATTCTATTTCAACTGATGTACCTTCGATAGCCTGTTCTAGAACTTCACTGATTGCTTCAGGGTTTCTAGACATGTGAATACCCCTTTGCGTGCTTGGAAGATCAACAAATGCATTGAAAGTTGGTAAAAGTACAATGGGTCTTTTTCCGTCTCTTTCAATTTTTAAAAGCTTTTTTACTCCTTTAACTCCAACTCTAGTAAGGTGCACAGGAATAGTTGGTATATTATCCTGGGTATCTGGGAAACATTTATCCAATTTTTTCACCCCTAAGTTCGTAATTGATTTTCATTTAAATCGATGATCTAAATAACTAATCTAAATAAGTAAACATTTTTTTTTATGTTTAATGATCAAACTACTAAGAATAGGATTTATCACAACTATATTAACTTTTTTTTATTTTGTATTGACTTCAATGTATAATGGTAAATGTTCATGACACTATTTCAATAAATTCAGCGACAGTGATGTCCTTTAAATTTTCTTTAATTATAGTTTGAGCATTATAAAGCATTTCTGCACGATTTCCTACTATTTCGCCAGCTTTGTCATTTTCCACGAGAACAATTATATTTTTAAGCTTGAATTGCTTCATTTTACGTTCAATATCATTTTTAACATGGGCTATTTTCTTTTTTACAGGTACTAATGCTGAATCTGGTATTTTAGGGTTTAGAAGTTTCATATCCTCAGGATCCAGAGGCACACCTGCAACAACAATCCTCTGAGGGTCAACACCGAATTTAATAATTGCTTTTTTAAAACTTTTTTTAGTCGTTAAAATTAGTAAATCTTTTGAATATTCCTTTATATCCTCTTCTAAATCAGTTTTATCAATGACCCCAAAATCAGAAAGGATCTCATCAATTTCTGTCCTTGCATCTATGATCTTACCTATGAATAATGTTGCAGTCTCTATGTTAAGTTCATGTGTGGGTCTACTGGGGTATATAAATTCTTCAGCTTCAAATAAATGATTCAATACCTTTTCAAATACTTTAACATTTATAATACCTTCTATAGGTGATTTTAACTTTTCATTGCATGTTCTGAACTTAGCTGCATCCTTAAGAAGAGATTGTGCTTGTTTAATTCGGAATTCTTCCATAAAATTACCTCTAATTCCTAAATGATGAAATATATTCTGTAGATTAGTATCAAATTAGATATTCCTAATTGATTATTTCAATTGGTTTTTATAACTTCATTGATTAATCATTAGATATTCATTCAATACATTTAATATTTTCATTGCATTCAATGAAACAAATTTGTACCTTTAATTTTCAGATTGGTTAATCTTCTATTCTTTCTGAATTAATTATTGGAAAATTATTCACAGAATAAACTAAGAGTCTCCTGTTTTGTGTGGCAAGATTATCTCAACTTGTTTTACAATGATTTAAAATAACCAGAATTTCAAGAATATAATTTTTTTGAGATTTGTGTATAATCCATTAATGAGTTTGAATCACAATGTAAACTCCATTAAACTTCAGATAAAATATGTCAGAACTTTAATTTAATAAATGGTGAATTTAAAAAAAATTATCAAAAACTTATTTAACAATAACTTGAGAAATCATTAAAGGATTTCCAAGAAAAAATTTATAGAGATTTTATAAAAATAATAATAATTGTTGTTTGAATATATTCCATAAAATTATTCAATCACCTGATTAGATTAAAAATAAGGATTTAGAGCATTCTACTCGATCCGAGGTCTTCCTTTAGTATATTCAAAACGGTTTGGGTGTATGTTCTTTGAACATCAGGTTCTTTAAGTAAATTCTTTACAAATTCATCTAGTTCTGATGTATCTTTGAACCTTGCTATTATTATAGCATCAAATTCCCCTGTAACATCGTACATACATAGAACATTTTTATGATAAGATGTTTTGTCTTCCCAATTCCTGAGAACACCTCCCTTAACACGAACTCCTATTATGGTGGTAAAATTGTATCCTAGTTTTCCATGGTCTATTACAGGAGCGAACTTTTTTATAACTCCAGATTTTAAGAGTTTTTCTATCCTGTTATGAACTGTACCAATTGAAATGTCCAATTTGCGTGATATTTTTCTGTAAGACATTCTACCGTCTTCATTGAATAGGTTTAGAATCTTTTTGTCTGTTTCATCTATCTTAACAGTTTGTTGTTTTTCGCCATTATTTTTCATACATTTCACCATTAACTGAACATTGTTTATAATTAAAACTATTATATTATATATATTATATATTCTCTATTACTACATCAATTTCAATAGATGGTATAATACATCTAAAGAAAGGTGTTAAACCTAATAAGGATGAGATATTTTAGATAAAGGGCATTTATATTAGATTAAGATACCACTTCACTACAAACGATTGAATAGTTCTATATATTGGAAAGGCCTCCATCAAATTCGAAGAATGTTTGGGTTCAGTAATGTTCCTTTGAGGAAAAAACAGATTACTAGTTTTGGATCAAATATCCATTCGAATATTATGATTTTCCATATCATCTATTGCATATCTGTTCATTAATACTCATTAAAGAACATGGATAAGATCGACTATTTAATATTTATTATTATGTTGATGGTATCCATAAAAATTTGTTAAAAATTATTTCAGTTTAATTCGCATATTATTGTTGATGTTAATGTATAATGAGATTAATTTCCCCAAAAATTTAACATTTACATCGAGAAGTCCCCTTCCGAAACAAAACATGGGGTATTCACTTTTACGGAAAATAATCTTCAGAAAATGCCGAGGAATATAACCATGCTATTGCACGAGCATAAAACAGGTAGATGTATGGATATACAAAAAATATGAATGCCATCCATCCTAATATTGGAATTATTGCTATTATAATTCCTACAAACCATATCGCAATTCCCACCATAGAAACAACAATATACCATACAGCTAGATCAACCCAACCAATCTGTGATATTAAAGACAATATCTCATCTAACCTAAAGGCTGCTTGGAACTCGCCATTATAATAGGCCATGTTTCCTATTGCAACTGCCATAATGGGATAGATCACTAATATGTAAAGTCCTACAATAATCAGCCCAACTAAAATTGTACCGCCTACAACACTGAACAACATATTTGGTGCTAAAGTAGTCCCATTTACATTGGTAATATATGATAAGGATCTTATTGCTGACCCCAATGAGATGAATGAGAATATACCAATTATCAAGGCGGGTAAAGTGTATATCAAAAAGACCAAAAATAACTTGAAACCATCGACCATCATTTCATTCCAAGCTTCAAAATTAGGTAGCTTTTCTCCACCAGCTAAAGACGATTTTATAACTCTAAATAAATATCCTAATGCTAAAAATAGGGGAATAATGAAAATACTAAATAAGAATAAAGCACCTAAAACAACTACTCTAAACCAGTTTGAGGTAGGATATTTCAATGAATCTGAAATAACATTTCCTATATCGGTAAATATTCCTCCCAATCACCATTTTAATAAAATTTCAGTAGTTAATGTCTTAATGGTGTAACTAACATATTTTTTTGAAATGATTATGGTGATTAACATATTTTGAGTTTTAGATCAGTTAATGTTAATCATATTAGATTACAATTTAAAAAAATTAATGTTATGGATGAGGAAAATTAAGACATTTTATGGATAGCAGTTTATAAAAAAATAAATAGAAAGAATTGAATCTTTTCTATTCTACTTGTTCAACTGGTTCTGTTGGAGATTCAGATATTTCATCTACGGATTCAGTAAATAAAAGAGCTATTGCACGTGCTCCAAACATGTATATGAATGGTAATATCACCAATGGTAGTAGTATGAAACCCACTAAGATGAACATTGTTAATAGACCTATTAAGAATCCAATAAATGCCACAATGGCTATTACAATGTAGGTTATTATGTACTTTCCCCAGCCAATTTTAGCAATACGATCCAAAATTTCACTGAAACTGAAAGCTGCACCTAGATCACCATCATAATAAGCCATATTTGCTATGGCAATTACTTCTATTAACCCTACAATTACTGCAACAATTATATAAACAATATATACTAACACAAATCCCCATATCATAGCGGGGTTTAAACTGAGAGATGCAGAAGTTGAACTTCCAGTTAATGTGGTTAATATTAAACTTATTATTATAACTGGGATAGAATAAACAATTCCCACTACAAAAACCTTAAGGCCATCAACAAACATCTCCCCAACTTCATCGAATTCTGGTAACTCATCAAGTCCAGCAAGAGTAGCCTTTATAATTCTAAACAAGTATCCAATTAATAGGAATACTGGCACAATCAGAAATGAGGCAATTGTTATAACGCCCAAAATAAGAATTTTTCCCCAATTTGAGGTTGGGTATTTAATTGAGTCCGATACTATTTCTCCGATATCCATTTTTTTTAACCTCCTTTAATTTGGCAAATGCCATATTAATTTATGAAAATTATTCCATATAAAACCTTGGCGTTGGAAATCAACCAAAATATGAATGTTAACAAAATGTTCTAATTTTATTCGAGTTTCATGAGATTAGCTATTATATCCTAAATTCCAGATTAGTAAACAAGTTTTATAATTTTCTAAAAAAAATTAATGATTAACTAAACACATGAGCTTAGAAAATACGGGTATGATAATCTAAAATCAAATAATCAGAAATTATACTTTTAGAAATTTGATAATCCTTTTAAGCTCGACAATATTAGCATCGGTTTTTAATGATGTTGGACTGAAATGAGTTCTTGAAACAAAAAAACCGTCTTCTTTAAGCTTACCCATAACATCTAATATGGGTGGTGCACTTATTTTCAGATTTTTACAAACCTTATGGATCTCATAATGAGTTTGAGGAGCATCTGACTCCTTTAAACAAGTATCTAATAGTTTAATAGCCTTATTTTCAGTGTTTAATGACAAATGTTTCACTGTGTTGATCATCAATGTTACAAAATCTGGGTTGTACATATCTCCACACCATAATGGCCCCCCAATATCTAAATTACCCCCACATACTGGGCAGTTTTCAGGGAGTGATGGTGCTAAACCTTTAATTACAATCCTATAAAGGCAGCCTTTGCAGTGTGCTACATAACCCATCGATCTCAATGATTCATCTGTATTTGCTGCTCCTTTTCCAATAGTTGCGTAAATTCTCATGTAATGTTCTGTGCTGTGTGAAAATATCACTTCTATGAATTTTTTGTATTTGGAGAAAGTTCTTGCAACAAAACCTGCAAGTATCCGTAAACCATTTTCATGACAGTATTCTGTTTTAAGGGGTACTGAGCTATATTTACGGATACAAGGTTCTGAATAAGTTCCACAAAGGGCTGAGGTATCGGTTGCAGTTACACATATCATTCCACCAGCTCTGAGGTTAGCTGCTGCAGAATCAAGGTATGGGGATGGGGTTCCAAATGGATCTATATCAATTACATCAAATTTGCCTTTACATTTCCGGAGGATCATGTTAGCATCCTCCTTGCAAACTATAACGTTTTCTAACTGATTAATATTAATATTTTCTTTTGCTAATTCTACTGCGAGAGGGTTTAAATCATTAACAATAGCATTTTCAATCCCTTCTATTTCTTTGGCGTACCTTATGCCCCTTATACCTGTACCTCCAAAAGCATCACACACAGTTATGTTATGATCAACACCTTTTCTATAAACTGTCAGAGCAGCTACCGAAATATCTCTGTTTAATTCCATGGCAGGGTTATAGAAAACAGATGCCTTAGCTGTAATTTTATCAAATTCAGGAACCATTAATGCGACTTTACCTTCACGAATTGTTTTATTACCCATTTTTTTAATCCTTGATCATTATGTTAGTTTAATTATGGTGAATCCATTTATGATACTCACGTTAGATAAGATGAATTATATGAATTTAGGTTTATAATAAAATTTATTAAATCTCTATGGAATAGATTAATTGTGAATTATTGAATAAAATTTCTATAATACAGATGGAGATAAAACTAAATGTCTAGGATAAGCTTTTTAGATAATGTGAATAATGGTAAAAATACTAGGGGTAGCTACCTTCTAACTATTCTTATTACTGTAATTGGAGGTACATTCGCTTCTATAGTGTTCCTTATTCTATTCATGTTGCTTTATTTTTCCAATTTAAGAAACGCTGGAATGTTTGCAGAGATAAATATTCTAAATAATCCATTCATACTTCTCATCTTTGTGGGTGTAACTTATGGGGTATTTGCATTACTTTTCTACCTGTGTATACGATTTATCCACAAAAAGGATTTTATTAAACTTATAAATACTGGAAAGAGTATTAAATGGTCCAAAATATTAAAGGGCGCAGGATTATGGGGGGGAATACTCGCAATTTTTACGTTAATCTCTTATATATATAATAGTAATAGTTTATGCTTTAATTTAAATCTTGTACCATTTATATACCTTTTAATAATAAGCCTACTAGTATTCCCTCTTCAATCATCATTCGAGGAAATATTTTTTAGAGGATATTTAATGCAAGGATTTGGATTACTTTCAAAGAAACCAATTGTTCCATTAATATTAACATCAGTTATTTTTGGTTTAGCCCATTTTTATAATGGTACAACCCTCGAAATGAGCATAACAATAGTTGTATCTGCTTTAATATTAGGGTTGATGCTTGGAATAATTGTGCTTGGTGAAAATGGTTTAGAAACTGCTATGGGCGTCCATATAGCAAATAACATGTTTATTGCAGTATTTTTAAACTCCCCAGATTCAGGTCTTGGGAATTTACCATCGTTGTTTACATCACCTTCATCCAATTCATTTTCAGGGATTCCGTTACTAATAGCAATGGCTGCTTTATTGATCATAATTTTATTCTGGAATAAGAAAGAGAATATTTACAGAATATTCGAGTAAAATTATTATCTAATCTTTTTTTTGAACAAATTTATATTTTAACAATATCCTCCAATATGATACAGTATTTATATTAAATGAAATCTATAAATTTAATCAAGTTCTTAAAAATTTAATCAAGTAATTTCTTTTATAGTACTGTAATATCTAACCATAAAATTCTGTATATCGGATTGAATTTTGCTGAGATAATGCTAAATGTATTTAAGTGTTTAATAATGATTTAAGGTGACAAAAGAAAATGATACCAATTGCCAAACCCATTATATCTGACGAAGAAGTAGAGGAAGTAGTAAAAGTTTTAAGATCGGGCTTTATTGCCCAAGGGCCTAGGGTGGCAGAATTTGAAGAAAATTTTGCAGAATATGTAGGAGTAAAACATGCGGTAGCATCAAGTTCAGGAACAACTGCTCTTCATCTTGCATTACTTGCGGCTGACATTGGCCATGGAGATGAAGTTATAACAACTCCATTCAGTTTCGTTGCCACTGGAAATTCTATACTTTATGTGGGCGCAAAACCTGTTTTTGTTGATATTGACAAGGAAACTTTCAACATAGATCCACTAAAAATAGAAGAAGCAATTACAAAGAATACCAAAGCTATTATGCCTGTTCATCTCTATGGCCAACCAGCAGACATGGATCCTATTAACAATACAGCCAATGATCATGACCTAACCGTTATTGAAGACTCTGCACAAGCACATGGTGCAACGTACAACGGGAAAAAGACTGGTAGCCTAGGGGACATGGGATGTTTTAGTTTTTATCCAACAAAAAATATGACCACAAGTGAAGGTGGGATTATAACAACAGATAATGGTGAAATGGCTGAGAAAGCCAGGGTATTAAGAGCACATGGTGAAAGTGAGCGCTATACCCATGTTGTGTTAGGATATAATTTCAGAATGACTGACATAGCAGCTGCCATAGGGATTGTACAGCTTAAGAAACTTGAAAAGTTCAACAAAAAAAGAATTGAGAATGCAAAATATTTAACGGAAAAGATAGACGAAATAAATGGTATCAACCCCCCATATGTGGCCCCCAATGTAAAGCATGTATTTCATCAATATACTGTAAAGGTTGAAGAATCTAATCGGGATAAATTAATGGAATTCTTAAAAGGTAGGGGTATTGGTACGGGAATACACTACCCAAAGCCAATATACCAGCAAAAAATATACCAAGAACTTGGTTTTGATGCATTCTGTCCTGAAGCAGAATCTGCTTCTTCAGAAGTCCTTTCATTACCTGTTCATCCATCACTAGAAAAACTAGAACTGGAAGAAATTGTTTCTGCTCTTAAGGAAGCTTCAAAGAACTTTTAATTTTTTTTGAATTGGGATCATCTAAGTTTTTGGGTTACTGAAGAAACCTTATCTTTTATGGTTCTTTCTTCATCCCTTCTATCATCTATTTTTATACTTGTTGCAACCCTTTCAGCGCCTTTTTCAAAAACAGCTTCATGAGCCGCTGTGATGGCAGAAAAAATTTTTCCCAGATCATTAGACTCTAATAGAGTACCCATACCTGTTAATTCATATTTAATCCCATCACTATTTAAAGCAGCTACAGCAGCTGAAATATATTTACTCAGGCTGGTTTTAGACGTCCCAATTGGAATTATTGTAAGTTCGGCTGTTATCATACTCTTATTTATGTTCATGATTTCATATACTTTTTTATGAAATCTGTTGATAGATTTGAGTTCAATCAATATATTATGGACACAGCAAGGGAGGTTATACAAGATTATCGTTTAATAAAACCTCATGATAGGATCGCTGTAGGACTTTCAGGTGGAAAGGATAGTGTTTTAACATTGCATCTACTTGTGGAGTTAATGGAAGAACTTGAATTTGAATTAATAGCTGTATCTATCGATGAAGGTGTTTCTGGATACAGAAGTGAAGGGATAAAAGCTGCAAGAACAAATGCTGCTAAGCTTGGTATTGAACTTGTTGAGGGATCTTTTAAGAAGGAATTCGGTTTCACATTAGATCAGGTAGCTAACCTATACCAAAGTGCTTGTATACCCTGTGGTGTATTTAGGAGACAGCTTTTAAATAAAATGTCTAATGAATTAGGTGCTGATAAGCTTGCAACAGGTCATAATCTTGATGATGAGATTCAATCTTTTTTAATGAGCTTTGCTAAGGCGGATTTCAGAAGGTTCTCAAAATTTGGGCCGAAATTAGACAGGATACATCCTGATTTAATACCTCGTATAAAACCGCTATGGAAACTTCCAGAGAAGGATGTAGGAATATGGGCTGTAATGAATAATGTAGATGTACATTTTGCAGAGTGCCCATACTCTCATACTTCCCTAAGGGCAAAAGTCAAGAATTATTTAAACCAGATGGAGGGTAAGAGAAAGGGAACTAAATTATCAATTTTAGATTCCTTCTCTAAAACTTTCAAATTCGAAAAAAAGGAAATAGTTATTGGACAGTGCAAACTTTGCAGCGAACCCTCCTCCTTAAATATCTGCAAGGCATGTGAGATGGTTGAAGACATTAAAAATCGTATATAATAATGGGATAATATTAATTAAAATAGAAATTGTTATAAAATAATTAAAAATTGTTTTTAAGAATTTTTGATCTATTCAATTATGCGAGTTATGGTACCAACTCCTTTACTTCTACCTTCACGGAATATTAATTTTTGTCCCTCTTTAATACTACATGGGCGATATTTAAATTTCATTTTAATTTTTCCTGTATCCCCTGCAGACATATATTCACTGTCGACTGGTTCAAATGTCATTGTTTCAGCAATTGTTTCAATGTGAGCTATACATTCATATCCCCGTTTAATAGTTGTTGGATGTACTAGTATAGCTACTTCTGCCTCAAATTCTCGTACAGAAAGTGCAGGATATTCTGGACTGCAAAGTATCATACCACGTTTAATTTCATCGATGTCCACTCCTGTTATGGAAATTCCAACAACTTCTCCAGCTTCAGCAATGTCCTTCCTATAATGATGCATTTCCATTGATTTGGAACTGGTTTCAATGAATTCTCCAGTATTTGTTGGACCTAAACGAAGTTTATCGCCCCTTTTAATTTTACCCTGCCTAATTGTACCACTAACCACTGTTCCAACTCCTAATACAGTGTATATTCTATCGATATACATCATAAAAGGTTTTTTTAATTCTTTACCATTGGAGGGGATTTTAAGTTTCAAAAATAGTCTATCTAGTAGGTCTAAACCAACTCCAGTTACAGGAGAAACCTTAACAACTGGAACTATATGTTCGTTCATATGTTCAGTAACGAAATCAGCATCATCAATTGATTTTATCATGTAAGGGATTCTTCCAACAAGTTTAAGAAGATCGAATATTTTCTTTTGTACTTCTATGATCTTTTCAGATGTTACAACATCTATTTTTGTCATTGCAACTATCACAGGTAATTCCATTGCAAGAATGATTCCCAAATGTTCTTTAGTGATATGAGTAGGCCCTTGGTTAGCAGCAATTGTAAGAAGACCATAATTAAGTTTTTGACCCACTATGCCTCTGATTGTTGTACGCAACCAAGGTTCATGTCCAACCGTATCAACGAAGGATACTACCTTATCGCATTTTTCAACCAGTTTTGATTTTTCCTTCTTTTTTAATGGATTATCAACCCTTATAGCCTGGTCATTGCAGAATCCATAAACCGCAAATGAAAGGTCGGCTGATAATCCTCTTTCTATTTCATGTTTTTGCACATCTAAAAATATTCTGCTCTGTCCAGATCCTTTATCCAGTGTTCCGGTGGTCAATGTACCTACCAATGTGCTTTTACCATGATCAACATGTCCAGCAACTCCCACAAGTAAATGTTTCTTTTTGTTCTTCTGAGATTTTCCTATTCGTACCTTGGCAACATTTCCATGTTCTGCTGGATGTTTTTCAATTTCAAGTATTTCAGCACTAATTTCCTGTGCTATATTCCTCAAAACAAAAATGGATTCATTATATTCTGAATCGGGCAGTCCTATTAAATGTCCTTTATCATGAACCCCAATAAAATAAATAGCTTCTCCATTCCCTTTTTCCATTCTGTATTTCATTTGGGATGCAAGATGCTGTTTTCTGTCTGTTTTCAAATGATAATCCACATTAAGATTTTCTTTAAACTCTATATTCTTCCTTTCCCCATATTTCGTAATATCGTAGATACTATTTGTCATGGTAACCGTTTTTAAAATATAGTATTTTCAACGTTTATTAGGAATTTTATCTGCAGTTGTAAAGTAAGCACTGCCATATTTCTCTTCTTGAAGTTTTCGTACCATCTCGGATGCTTGTATTGCTTCTTCTACAACGGCAAGTATACGTCTATCTTTAACTTTAATGGTTTTACCGCATACACATTTCCTACTGGCAACACCCTTTTTGGAATACACAGCCCTTCCGCAGTCACATCTAAAAATCATGTACATTAATTACACTCTCTTTCTTTACATCATTAACTTTTATCTATTCATTTTCTGTTCTTGTAAATATAATATGTTATCCAATTATAGTTATGAACGTAATTTTTTAAACTAATTAATTTAGTAATCAACCATATTGAACTTTGATCAGTTTAAAACAACTTATTTACGGAGTTATTTGA
>Ga0224559_1001005_pt1 | contig 16343 bp, 13 predicted proteins | sample 714S33034metaG_FD_180676 | JGI IMG/M metagenome (GOLD analysis project Ga0224559, IMG submission 180676) | Peat soil microbial communities from Stordalen Mire, Sweden - 717 S3 30-34 | ecosystem: Environmental > Terrestrial > Soil > Wetlands > Peat | place: Sweden: Norrbotten County, Stordalen... | reverse complement strand
AGAACGTGGAAGCGGTGATCAACAAGATCCGCGAAGCCGAGGCCACGGGCGCGGAACTGCCTTATCACTTCATCGAAGTGATGGCCTGCCCTGGCGGTTGCGTGGCCGGCGGCGGACAGCCTTACGGCGTGACCGACGAGCTGCGCACGCAGCGTGCGGCCGGTCTCTACGGCGAGGACCACTCCAGCCTGTGGCGCTGCTCTCACAACAACCCGTACATCAAGCAGCTTTACACGGAGTTCCTGGGCGAGCCTCTCGGACCCAAGTCTCACCATCTGCTGCACACCACTTACACCTCCCGGCCCGAATACAAGCGCTAGCCTTCGGCTATCCGCAAGTAATCAGGCTGGCAACTGCCAGGCAAATCAACCGGAAACAGCAACGCCATCGACCCTCCACCCCACCGGGTGGAGGGTCGATGGCGTTATAGGGCATTTTCGGAATTTACGTAGTTTTATTGAGCGCATTGAATGTGGCTGTTTTTTAGAATCTGTCCATACTACAGGCATTGAAGGGGATGAACTTCAGCCCGTCCATTCAGCGTTATAGCGAAACCAGAGTAGCTGTGCCCAGGGGCAAGCCGGTCTTGAATACCGTTGGCAACGGTAACCCACCTGCCCGCAGGCGTGGAAGTTGGTGTGGGTTCCACGACGGAACGGAATTGAACGCCATTCCTGAAACGGAATCAGCCTATTCCTCTCGTACCGTTCACAGTCCTCATGGGGCTTAGAAATGCAATCCACCCCAATAGAGCGGTTCTCCAGTTCACTTGCATTGACCAACTCTGTGCAAGGTGGCTATTTCTTAAGAAAAAAGCCACTCAGCGACCGTGGTTTCGGCGTACTGCAATTAAAGAACCGCTCTATCTTGGGGCCTCTTCTGCATTTCGGCAACTGTAGCTCTGAGAAATTTACAAAAAAGGATCGTCATTCATGCTGATTTCCAGTTTGCAGAGCAGTAGCACCCTCTTCACGGAACTCTCCGCATCGTCGACGTCCTCGACGTCCAAGACTTCGTCGAGCAGCGGGAACTCCTTCGACAGCGCGCTTTCCGGCCTGATGTCCGCCATCAAGTCGGGCGATACCACGGATGCGAAAACGTACCTGGCCGAGGTGAAAAAACTGACGCCATCGAACGCTGACTCCAGCAGCCCGCTGGGCGAATTTCTCTCCAGCGTCTCCGCTTCGCTATCCGACGACGACATCTCCGGAGCGCAAAGCGCGCTGGCCACTCTGGAGACCTACGCCACACCCAGCACCTCGCCTACCAGTTCGACCTCGAACACGTCTTCAACCAATTCAGCATCAAGCACTTCCAGCACCGGCAGCGACACCTCCAGCAACTCCGGCATCAGCGCCCTCGGCCAGGATGTGCTCAGCCTCTTCAGCGCCATCAGCTCCGGCAATACAACCGGTGCGCAATCGGCCTACGACTCGCTAACCAGCCTGCTGGACACAACCGGCAGCACATCAAGCAGCAGTACCAGCACTTCCAGCACCGGCAGCGACACCTCCAGCGGCACGTCATTTTCCAGTTTGCTCTCGCAGATTGGATCGGCGCTCAGCTCGGGCGACGTCAACAGCGCGCAGAGCGCCCTGGACAGCTTCCTGACAAACCTTTCCTCGGGCTCGCTGCTCAGCGCAACTGTATGAACAGCCTCCGGTGTAGGCTCTGTAAAACCGGTACACAGTAGGTGCGCACCGGCTCCCACCCTAGCCGCAAAAACAAAGGCACGGCGAGGGTGGGGCACCCAAAATAGTTTGTATTCGTCAGGGCCGACTCAATAAAAAGGTTCTATTCGGCGCCGAAAAGGTGGCGGAAGAACCTTCCAATGCCGGCAAAAAATCCGGTTTTTGCCTTCGGGGCTGGAGGCTTGGCGGGCGGATTAGCGGCGGAACTAGCAGCCGGAGTTGGTTCGGCAGCGGGTGGGGCGGCTGGGCCAGCGCTCTTGTAAACCAGCGGCTCGACCAACGGCGCAGAGACGGAGTTTTGGCTGGGAGCACCGGGCGCAGGCTTAGGCGTCAGCGTCAGGCCCTCGCTCTCGGCGAGGGGGAACTCGTTGCCGCCCTGGGCCGTGGGCGGACACCCGCAGGGCTCCTTTTCGCTGTCTACCACCTCGCGCAGGCTGCCGTGCTCGAACATTATCCGCTGACCGGACTGGACGCGGTAATCGCCGTCGCCGAAGAGGCTGGTCACCAGGACATAAGGGGCGTTCCCGGGGCCCGGCGACGAAGATCCACCGCCGGAGTTGTCCACGCAGGTGTCGCCGTGCTGACCGAGGCGGACCTTGACCTCGGCCGCGCCGGGAGCGCCGATGAGAATACGGAAATCGGGGGTGAGCAGAAGGTCGGCGTTGCGGCCGGCGGAGGGATTGGTGGCGAAACTGATTTCGAGAGCGCCGCGATCCAAAGCCATCAGCAGGCCGGGCGTTTCGCCGGTGGGAACGCTGGCGTCGGCGGCCAGCTTGACGGTGGTCGAGGCACATACGCGCAGCCGGCCGCGATGAGGCAGAATGACCTCGGTGGTTCGACTGCCGGAGGTGACCGTGCCGCTGGCGGCGATGATGGCCTTGCCGGCAGCGATCTCAAGGGCTCCGGTGACCTTGGCGCCAGCGTTGTTGCTGTCGAGGGTGATGATGGCGATGGGGCTGGCCTGGGGCGATGGCGACGGCTGGGAGGACGGAGCGGTCTGGGCGCAGAGCGTGGGCGCGGCCATGAGAGCCGCAATTGAGAGGCAAAGTAGGGCCCGGCGGGATGCAGACGAGAAATTCATAAGGAGGGAATCTTTCAAGAGCCTCCCTCAGGGGCTAAAGCCCGCTCTGATCTTGCTAGGCCAATGTACGGGCTAAAGCCCGTACCCTTCACCGGAATAATCTTCTTCATGGTTTCTAAATCGGTGCGGCGCAGGGCTCTTTTCATAGCCGCTACAAGTTCAGGAAGTTGCGGATCATTTGATGGCCGCCCTCGGTCAGGACGCTCTCGGGATGGAATTGCACGCCCTCGATGGGCAGGCTGCGATGGCGCAGGCCCATGATGACGGAGTTGCCGCTGGCTTCGGTGGTGCGAGCGGTGACCAGCAGTTCGGCGGGCAGCGACTCCTCGGCGACGATCAGCGAATGGTAGCGGGTGCAGGTGAGCGGCGAGGCGAGGCCGGTGAAGATGCCTTTGCCGTCGTGCTCGACCAGGCTGGTCTTGCCGTGCATCAGGCGCTGGGCGCGAACGACTTGGCCGCCGAAGGCCTCGCCGATGGCCTGGTGGCCTAAGCAAACTCCAAAGATGGGAACTTTCCCGGCCATGTGGCGGATCAGCGGGACCAGAATGCCGGCTTCGCTTGGGGTGCAAGGGCCGGGCGAGAGCAGAATGCGCTCGGGCTGGAGCGCCTCGACCTCTTCGACGGTCAGCTCGTCGTTGCGATGGACCTCGACCTCGGCACCCAGTTCTCCCAGGTACTGCACAAGGTTGTAGGTGAACGAATCGTAATTGTCGAGGACAAAAACCATGGTGAATTCCAGTGTAGCGCGCCACCTGTGGTGGGGCAGCCGCTCGCTCTTCGCTTGCAACGATTTTTTTCACCCCATCCCCCTCTGACTTTTACACCGTTGAAACTCCTTGCCAGTTGCACAGCCTTGCAGCATCTGTAAAACTCACTAACGATGGTTCTTCATTTTCTGATTCAGGGCCGAGTGCAGGGGGTGGGCTTCCGCTGGTTTGTGCAGCGGGAGGCCAGTGAGCTTGACCTGCGCGGCTGGGTGCGCAACACCGAGGAGGGCGAGGTCGAGGTGGTGGCCGCGGGCACAGCCGAAGATCTGGCCAAATTGAGGGCAATCCTGCGCCGCGGACCGCGCGGCAGCCGCGTGGACCGGCTCGTCGAGCGTTATCTGGATGAGAGCGAAGCCAAGGGTTTGCGTTCGTTCCAGATTGAGGGGGCGTGGTAACGCAGGGACCAGTCCCTAGTCCCTTATAATTCAAGAAAGACTGCCAATCCAATAGCTGAATCAAGGAACCCGCCTCATGCCCGAAAAGATCAAGCCCGTCGATGTGGAAACCCTGAAGGCGCTGGTGCGCACGGTGCCGGATTTTCCCAAGCCAGGGATTCTGTTCTACGACATCACCACGCTGCTCAAGGATAAAACCGGCTTCGCGATGCTGATCGACGCCATGGCGGAGCACTATATCGAGCACAAGATCGACTTGGTGCTGGGCATCGAAGCGAGGGGATTCATCTTCGGCCCCGCCCTAGCCTACCGGCTCAACGCCGGCTTCGTGCCGGTGCGCAAGCCGCGTAAACTGCCCGCTCCCGTGGCGCGCGAGACCTACGATCTGGAGTACGGCTCCGACACGCTGGAGATTCACCAGGACGCGATCCGGCCCGGCGAGCGGGTGGTGCTGGTCGACGACCTGCTCGCCACCGGAGGCACGATGGAGGCCACCACCAGGCTGGTGAAGCAGTTGGGCGGCGAGATCGCCGGATTGGCCTTTGCCGTCGAGCTGGACTTCCTGAAAGGCCGCGAACGGCTGGCGAATTATGACGTCTTCAGCCTGCTGAATTACAACGAGTAGAGCGGCAAAGGCCCGGGCCTGAAGGCCCGGCTTATTTGCTCTCTTTTAGGGGCTATTGGTTCCTGCATAAATAATTCCCTTGCGCCGTCTCTACGGGACTCCGTAACGAATTTGTGTACTCCCATTCCCCACGCTGAAGCGCGGGGCTAACCAACTCTGCGCCTCCGGCGCGTTTGTGCGGACATTCCTTATGCAGTCTTCAATAAAGCCCGGCATGATTTTGTTGCGTTTACGGCACCCATTTGGCTGCGCTCAGGGCAGGCTTTAAAGCCGTACCCTTTCAAAACTTGGTTATAAAACAGCCTTTAAAAAACCTCTTCCTCCCCGTCCGCTTCTGTCTTGGTTTCCTCGGTCTCATCGCTGAACATCTGGGCGTCGGCGAAGCGGTAGCCGACATAGACGTCGGTGAGCAAGTAGAGGGGATTGGAGGGGTCGTCTTCAATCTTCTTGCGCAACTGGCGGACGAAAGTTCGCAGGTACTCGACCTCCTCGCGGCAATCGGCTCCCCAGACGGCGGTGAGCAGCCGGGCGTAGGTCACCACCTGGCCGGCGCGGCTCATTAGACAGTGAAGAATATCGAACTCCTTGCGAGTCAAATGCACTGGCTGGCCGCGCTTGGTGACGGTGTGCTTCATTGGCTCCAGGCAGATTTCGCCGATCTCGATGGGCGCGTCTTCGGCGCGCACCGGAGCCTGGACGCGGCGCACGGCGGTGCGAATGCGGGCGACCAGCTCCCGGGTGCTGAAGGGCTTGGTGACGTAGTCGTCGGCTCCCAGCTCCAGCGCCTCCACCTTTTCCTCCTCCGCGTCGCGCACGGTGAGCATGAGAATGGGTAGCCGGGGAGCGAAGGAGCGGATACGGCGCAGGGTTTCAATGCCGCCAATGCCGGGCATATTCACGTCGAGCAGCACCACGTCGAAGCCGCCGCCGCGCAGCATTTGTATGGCCTCCTCGCCGCGCCAGGCCTCGACCACCTGAAAGCCGAGCTCCATCAGCGGCGGGCGCAGCGCCCGGCGGATGGCCGATTCATCGTCAACCAGAAGAATGCGAATCGCGGACTGCTTCATCAGGAACCTTTCTTTGGAGCCGAGGCGGGGATGGCCGCGAAGAACGTGGTCCCCTCGACCTCATCGCTGGTCACCCAGACGTAACCGCCGTGGACCAGGGCGACGCGCTTGGCGACCGATAGGCCGATGCCGGTGCCGGCGGCGCGGTTGGAGCGTGTGGAGGAGCGGTAATAGCGGTCGAAGATGCGCTCGCGGTCGTTGATGGGAATCACCGGGCCATAGCTACGCACCGATAGGATAGTCTCCGCGCGCGTCTGCTCGGCGCGGATGGTGATGGAGGTGCCGAAGATGGAGTACTTGCAGGCATTGTCGATGTACTGGGTGAGCAGCATGACCATTAAATGGCGGTCGCAGTTCAGGATCATGCCCTCGTCGAGAATATCGATGACCACCTTCATGCTCGCCAGCCGGTCGCTGAGGCTGGCGACGACCTCTTCGATCAGCGCCGCCACGCCCACCGAGGTGGCATGAACGGCGACTTCGCCGGCATCGAGGCGGGCAGTGGTGAGCAGGCGCGTGGTCAGGCTGCCGAGCTGACCGGCCTGCTCGTCGATCAGGGCCACCAGTTCGGCCTGCGCCGGCGACAGATGGCCCATCTCGCTCAGGCCGGTCGAGGCGGCGCGGATGGCCGTCAGTGGCGTCTTGTAGGCGTGCGCAAGGCTGTCAAGGACGGTCGAGCGCAACTGCTCGGTGCGCCGCTCGGTCTCGATGCGGCTCTCGTTGGCGAAGGCCCGGTAGCGGTCGAAGGTGATGGCGATCAGCGAGGCGATGGCGTTGTTGGTCAGGGGGCTGGTGCCGCCGCGCACCACCAGACTGCCGATGGGCACTGTGCCCAGGCGGACCACGCGACGGCCCAGGCCGGTTTCCGCATCGTCATCGGTGGTCTCGAAGTAGTAGACGTTCTGCGCCAGCTCCTGGGGCTCGACGCTCCAGATTCCAGCCTGGTAGACCTGATGCAGGTCCGCATCGAAGACCGCCACAGCTTCCAGAGCGAAGATTTCATGGACCAGTTCGGCCAGCTGCGGCCCCGGTTCGAGGTGAAGATTCATTTCGAGGGTGCGCCGCGTGAACTCATACAGGTCGCGCATCTGTTCGCCCCAGGACTCGGCCTCCCGGGCATGATCGGTGACGCGCGCCGAGAGCCGGCTAACCACCAGGGCGACCAGCACGAAGGCGAACAGGGTGACCACGTTGACCGGATCGGCGGCCATGCTGGAGGGGGTGCGGGACTGGGGCTGATGCAGGATGAAGTAGCTGTGCATGAAGACGGCCGAGAGCGAAACGATCACCGCCTGCCAGAATCCGCAGAGCAAGGCGGTGGCCGCCACAATCAGCACGTAAAACAGCACGGCGACGGAGAGCAGCCATTCCGGCCAGTGCGCCAGAGCCGAGACCAGAGCGACGGTCACCACTCCCAGTGCGCACTCCAGGACGAACAGCAACGCCCGCGATCCAGAGCCGCGCGTACACCTGGAGGCGACGAAGGATCGGACAGGGATGCAGTTCAAAGACAAGCGAATACCCGCCATTTCAGGGGGATGAAGCCCTCTGTTCTCCCAGAAATTTCAGTTTACAACTGTAAAAGCCACTTTCCAGGTTCTCGTACCACGACCGTATGATTTCGTTCTATTCAGTGAACGTGCGCGGGTTGGGAAACCCGCGCCACAGCCGGTCTGGAGACCGGCGCTACATCCCTGGAATGCTCTAAAACGCCGCTACCGCGGGCTGAAGCTCTTCCACATCGACCCAGCCGGTGGGGTAGTTGCCGGTGTAGCAGGCGGCGCAGTAGCCGACCGGCTCCTCGCCCTGGCAGCATTGCAACAGGCCGTCGAGCGACAGGTAGGCCAGTGAATCGGCCTCGATAAAGCTGCGAATCTCTTCGATGGACTTGTTGGCGGCGATCAGATCGCGCTTGCTGGGCGTGTCCACGCCGTAAAAGCAGGGGGAGACGGTGGGCGGACAACTGATGCGTAGATGAACTTCCTTGGCGCCCGCGCCGCGCACCATGCGAACAATTTTACGGCTGGTGGTGCCGCGGATGATCGAGTCGTCGATGAGAATGACGCGCTTGCCCTGGAGCAGGTTGCGCACCGGGTTGAGCTTAAGGCGGACGCCGAAGTCGCGAACACGCTGCTCGGGCTCGATAAAGGTGCGGCCGACGTAGTGGTTGCGGATGAGGCCGAAGCGAAAGGGCAGGCCAGCCTCTTCCGCGAAGCCGAGAGCCGCCGTCACGCCGGAGTCGGGCACGGGAACAACCACATCGGCGGGAATACCGGACTCGCGGGCCAACTGGCGACCCATCTGGTCGCGGCTTTCCTGCACCCAACGGCCGAAGATGCGCGAGTCGGGGCGGGCGAAATAAACGTGCTCGAAGACGCAACTGGACTGTGGAACTCCGCTCGAGAACTGGCGGCTGGTGACGCCGTCCTCGGTGACCATGACCAGCTCGCCGGGCAGAATGTCGCGGATAAATTCGGCGCGCAGCAGGTCGAAGGCGCAGCTCTCCGAGGCGAAGACGATGGTGTCGGGGCCATCCAAATTCTTGATGCGGCCGATCGAAAGCGGACGGAAGCCGCGTGGGTCGCGGGCCGCGAAAATGCGGTCGCGGGTCATCATCACGATCGAAAATGCGCCGTCGATCTGGCGCAGCGAGTCGGCGATGGCGTCCACCAGCGAGCCCGCGTGGGAGTGCGCGATCAATTGGACGATGATCTCGGAGTCGGAGGTGGTCTGAAAGTAGGCCCCGTCGCGTTCCAGGCGGGTGCGCACATTGCCCAGGTTGACCAGGTTGCCGTTATGGGCAATGGCGATCAGTCCCTTGGTCGAGTCGACGCGGATGGGCTGGGCGTTGAGCAGAGCCGAGTCGCCGGTGGTCGAGTAGCGGGTGTGGCCGATGGCCATCTGGCCGGGCAGCTTGGCCAGAACGTCGTCGGTGAAAATCTCCGAGACCAGCCCCATGCCCTTGATGTTGGCCAGGTGCTGGCCGTCGGCCGTGGCGATGCCGGCCGATTCCTGGCCGCGATGCTGGAGTGCGTAGAGCGCGAGGTAGGCCTGGCGAGCGGCGTCGGGGTGGCCGTGGATGGCGACCACCCCGCACTCTTCGTGGAGCTTGTCAGTACTGCGCGCACGGCGGGACGCGGCTACGCCGCAACATCTCTTGGATTGAGCGAGGAGATCGTTCGAGGCGTCGGCCACTCCCGCAACGCCTTGATAAAGCCTCCCGATCATGCCGTTACCTCGTCGTGAAGGGTGGATTCAAGCGATTCCGCCCAGGGTTTGCGCAGCTCCTCGAGCGGAGCCGAGATGAAAGGCTCGTGGTAAACGGAAATTTCCAGCCGGTCGCCGCCAGTGGCGCCGATGCGGGTAGCGATGAAACTAAACTCGGTGGCCAGCTTCTCAATCGCGGAAAACTGGCTGGGGTGCGAGGAGAGCAGCATGGTGGTGGCCGGTTCGGCGAAGAGGCCGAAGAGGGGATGAGCCATCAGCGACTGCTCCTGCTCGACCTTGGCGCCAATCTTGTTGGGGAATGCGGCCTGGGCCAGGGCGACGGCAATGCCGCCGTCGGTGATGCCGCGCGCGGAGTGAAGCAGCTCACGCTTGGCCAGGACCTCCAGCAAGCTCTGCAGGTCGGCTTCTGCGCAGAGGTTAATCGAAGGAGGCTGGCCCCAGAGGCTGCCCAGAACGACCTTGGCGTATTCGGAGGAGCCGAAGGCGGCGATTTCCGTCACGGCTGCCATTTCAGCCCGCTCGGAGGGCTCATGGTCTTCTTCGGAGCCATCGAGAATGACGAATGCCGAAGACCCGAGCACGCCGGGCACCAGGCTGGATTGGCCATCGGCCGACTCGGGATGAGCGGGAACCTCAAGATTGGGGTCGGGCAATTCACCGGCGAGAATGGGCCAGAGAAGAATAATGTCGTCGCCCGCGGCCTGGAAGCAGGAGGGAACCGCCTTGGACACATCGTCCAGAATGCCCACAATGCCCAGCACCGGCGTGGGATAAATCCCTTCGCCGCGAGTTTCGTTGTAGAGCGAGACGTTACCGCCGGTAATCGGTGTGCCGATCACCGAACAAGCGTCGGCGATGCCGTCGATGGCCGCCGAAAGCTGGGCCATGATCTCGGGCTTTTCGGGATTGCCGAAGTTGAGGCAGTTGGTGGCGGCTACGGGAATCGCGCCGGTTGCGGCCACCTTGCGGGCGGCCTCAGCCACGGCGTGTATCGCGCCCAGTTCGGGGTTGAGGTAGGCCCAGCGGCCATTGCCGTCCAGGGACATTGCCAGGCCGCGCTCGTGCCCAGGGGTTCCGGTGCCCTTGATGCGCATCACGCCCGCTTCGCCACCCGGACCGATCACCGTATTGGTCTGGACCATAGTGTCGTACTGCTCATGGACCCAGCGCTTGGAGCAGACGTTGGCGTTGGCCAGCAGTTTTTTGAGGTCGGCGGTGAAGTCGCGGTCCTCTTCGATTTTGGATTGAATCTCATCCGTCGGCTCCATCGGAACGGGAGCCTTCCAGACGCCGACAGGACGGTGGTAGAGTGGCGCGTCGTCGGTGAGCGATTTATTGGGAATATCGGCGACGAGTACGCCGTGGTGGCGGATGCGCAGCCGCGGCTCGGTCTCGACCGTGCCCACGATCACTCCATCCAGACCCCATTTCTCGAAGACGCGCAGCACCTCGCCTTCGCGGCCTTTGATGGCCACCAGCAGCATCCGCTCCTGGCTTTCGGAGAGCATGATCTCGTAGGCCGTCATGCCGGTCTCGCGCTGCGGAACCAGGTCGAGCTCCACGTCCAGGCCGACGCCGCCGCGGGCGCCCATCTCGCACGTCGAACAAGTTAATCCAGCAGCCCCCATGTCCTGAATGCCGACGATCGCGCCGGTCTTCATTGCCTCCAGGCAGGCCTCCATCAGCAGCTTTTCCATGAAGGGGTCGCCCACCTGCACGTTAGGCCGCTTAGCCTCCGTGCCTTCGTGGAACTCCTCGGAGGCCATGGTCGCCCCATGAATGCCGTCACGGCCGGTCTTGGCCCCGACGTAGATCACCGGGTTGCCGGCGCCCGAGGCCTTGCCGTAGAAGATTTCGTCCTTGCGAACCAGCCCTAGCGCGAAGGCGTTCACCAGCGGATTGCCGCTGTAACAAGCCTCGAACTTGGTTTCACCGCCCAGGTTGGGGACGCCAAAGCAATTGCTGTAGCCGGCGATGCCGCTGACCACGCCCTCGACGATGGAGTGATTTTTGGCGATGAGCTTCCGCTCTTCCTCGTCCGGCTCGGCATTCACTTCGGTCTCTGGCGCAATCGAACCGAAGCGCAGCGAATCCATCACCGCCAGCGGACGTGCGCCCATGGTGAAGATGTCGCGCAGAATGCCGCCCACGCCGGTGGCCGCGCCCTGAAAGGGCTCGATGTAGCTGGGGTGATTGTGCGACTCGATCTTGAAGGCGCAGGCCCAGCCGTCGCCCACGTCGATGATGCCGGCGTTCTCGCCCGGCCCCTGCACCACGCGGTCGCCCTTGGTGGGCAGCCGCTTCAGGTGCACGCGGCTGGATTTGTAGGAGCAGTGCTCGCTCCACATCACGCTGTAAATGCCCAGTTCAGTGAGCGAGGGAACGCGCCCCAGCGCGGTTTCGATGCGGCTGTACTCGTCGTCGGTAATGCTGTGCTGGGCGAGCAGCTCCGGGGTGACTGAAACTGGCTCGGGGAGAGATGGTGAGGATGCAGTGCTCATAATGGTTGCCTCCATTGTCGCACGGGATTCATATTCAAGGGCAAGCTACAGGGTGTGGAAAGCCGGAACCGGCGTCATCTCCCACATTTCAGAGGCCGAGGCAAAAGAAAACCGTCGCGCTCTCCCGGCTCACTGGCCGGTAAAACTAACTTGCGAAAGGGAAAAATTGGTTTGCCGGCAGGCAAAATCGGCTCCTCGCGCCTTGGTGGGCCAAGGCCGGCCTCAATCTCCGGCGCAATGGGCCCATCTCGTGTAAACTAATGGAAACCCCAGAGTCGGCTCCCTGAGTTGACTCAAATTGTGTCGGGACGTGGCTCAGCCTGGTAGAGCACTCGCTTGGGGTGCGAGGGGTCGGCAGTTCGAATCTGCCCGTCCCGACCATTAAGTTCTTAGTTTTCTTAGATTTCTATTTCTCCTTCTCTTCCGCTTCCGCCCTCGACCACGTCACAATTACGTCACAATCCGGCGTTGAACCGGCTCAAGGCCGATGCTCATCGGCGGCGGTTCGCAGTCCTGCTCATCTGGAAGGTTGGCCGCCTCGGCCGGTCGCTGAGGCACCTTGTCAACGCAAGCCGCCTTCTTCGCGGCAACACTGACTTATTCCGCAGAGAGCTTTGGAAGAAGTGTCATCGACGACGACGCTTTTTGGGGTCGCTGCTGCCCAGCTTTCTTCTCCCCTATTGCCCCTTCCAAAAACCCTGCCGAATCCACCCTAGTAAGTGATTGATTATAAGTCACTTAAATCGGATGCTTCAGCCCTTCCGAAAACAGGTGTTATTGGGAGGCTAAGGCGCGGTAGTAAGCGGCTCCCCGGAAGCGACAGGTCGTGGTGGGTAGCACGTGAACCTGCCTTTCGGCCGGGCCGTTGCTCCAATGGGGCTGAAGGGTGGCGGGTTAGCCCAACCTCTTGGAACCAAAGAGTGAGCCATCATTTCATCGCCAGAGTTAGCCATCATTGTTATCTTCAGACCGAATTCCGGCCATTATGGCATGAACGGCGGCGCAAAAATAAGCCACGAGTCGGCGTTTCGGCGTTGGCTTGTGGGGTGTTGTATAATTTTTTTCACCTTTTGGGACACTCCTGAGGATCGGTTCGCGAAGCTGCGAACTTCGCGTCCCTACTCTTGAAACCAGGGTACTCAGGGGTTTCCAAACGGCTTTGTGTATTATTCAAATGGCGGGTCCGCCTTTTAGGGGGCCAGAAAGTTGGGATTTATTCTCGGCATTTTCAATATCACCGCCGAACAAATTATATATAGTCTCCTGGCGATCCCGGCATTTATCCCGGCGTTTGTCTGCACTGGTTACATGGCTGCGTGGTTTACCGATCTTCACAGCTTCAAACAGCGTTCGCTGGTGGAGCGGTTTTTCTGGAGTGTGCCGTTATCTATCGCCACCTCCACCATTGCCTCCGTTCTGATTGGCAAGTTTGTTTCTCTGGCCGCAGTGGTTGCGTTGTTTCTGGTGAGTGCCGTGCTCTGGCTGGTGGTGCTTGGCAGGGAATGGCTCAGTCTGCGACGCTCTGGGAAAAAGTGGATCGTTGGCTGGCGACCGCTAGGCGGCACGGGGATGGCCATGGCAATCATCTGGATAGCAGTGGCAATCCTGTCACTGGTTGACCTCCAGAGTAACCAACAACTCTTCATGAGCGTCACCGCCTACGATCACTCCGCACGGGTCAACTGGACCGAGAGTATCCTTCGTACCGGCATTCCACCGGCGAACCCACTTTACTATTACGGGCATTCCGCCCCCATGCGTTACTACTATTTTTGGAATGTGATCTGCGCTGCGGTAGGAAAAATGACGCACCTCCCCATCCGCGCTGTCTTCATCGCCAGCTGCGTATGGGGTGGATTCGCACTTGCTGCTCTGATTGGGTTGTACTTGAAACATTTCCTCGTGCCCGGGGAATACTTGCGCAGACGGTTCCTGCTCGCCATATCTCTGCTCATGGTCACGGGGCTCGACATCTGCGTCCACTTTTGGAACATCTTCTTCCTTCATGGTTCTCTGCCCGGAGACCTCGAATGGTGGTCTGCGGGGCAAATAACCAGTTGGCTCGATTCCCTTCTCTGGGTGCCGCATCATATTGCCAGTATGGTGTGCTGCATGTTTGCATTGCTTCTGGCCTGGATGGCCGGAAAGGATCGCGTACACAACCATACAGCAAGTATTGCCCTGATCGCAGCCGCTCTGGCCAGTGCCTTTGGTCTATCTATTTACGTTGCGTTCGCGTTCTTTCTTGTCATGCTGGCATGGGCACTTTGGCAGATCGCCATTGAACGCACGCCTCGCTCTCCTCTGCTGCTGGCGGCTGGTGGCGCGGGTGCCGCTGTCCTGCTTCTTCCGTACCTCTTGGAACTGACTCACAATCAATCCAAAATGGCTGGCGGATCCGTCTTTACATTTGCCATACGCGAGATGTTTTTCCCGGCAGGCCTGCTGGCGACGCATTTTTTTCAATTTCTGGCGACAGGACACCCCTTGGCGGCAGAAAACCTCGCCAATCTTATACTGTTGCTCCCCGGTTATTTCTTCGAGTTGGGCTTCTACCTCGCGGTCTTCGTCGTCTACTTGGTTCCCGCCTGGCACCGCCGGAAACCACTCACTCCCGCTGAACGATCGTTAGTGTTCATCGTTACCGTTACACTCCTGTTAATCTCTGTAATACGGTCCTCAGTACTAACACAAAATGATTTTGGCTGGAGAGGCGCTTTGCTTCTGCAGTTTCCCCTGCTCCTGATGGCATCGGACACCCTTACCTCTTGGGGCTTCTTAAACCATGATCGCAACAAATCGGTTGATTGCGACGGCTTACCCCATTGCACTCCCTACTGGTTTCGTTCCATAGCCTCTTTTGCTCTTGTCATTGGCGTATTCAGCACCCTTTGCCAAGGCCTCTTATTGCGTTTCGATAATTCGCTCATGAGCGCCGCCCACTGTCAGGATGCCATCAAACTATCCCACAAGGCATATTTCTCTTCGATCGGTTATGCCCAACTGGATGCGTCCATTCCCCGCGATGCCGTCGTGCAATATAACCCTGGCTCCAAAATCACTTTGGGGACGGAGCCGGATTTGTTCGGGATTAATCATCAGACCGCCATTGCCGGCGACCAGCCATGGTGCGGATCCGAACTTGGAGGTGATCCTGGTGGTTGCCCAGTCATGGCTTCTGCCATCGATTTGCTTTTCAAGGACGCAACCGCAGAACAGGCACGTGCGACTTGCAACCAATACGGCATCAACTATCTCGTCGTCAATGTTTACGATTCGGCATGGAACGACAGAGACGGGTGGGTGTGGACGCTGAAGCCCTTAGTGTCCGACGAAGAATTTCGAGCGCTAGATTGTCATCACTGACCGGCCAGGAATTTATGCATCGATGCGATGAAATGGGCTGGATAAGATTCATTTGCATCGGTTTGGGTAGATAGTGACCTGCTAGAATCTGTATTCAGAACCACGACAGCCTATGCGCCGAGTAACCATAGGAATCTCTTACTGCAAGATATGGGAGAGCGGAATGAGCAGAAAACTAATCACCATCATGACCCCCTGCTACAACGAGGAGCTCAATGTGCGTGAGCTCCATCGGCGCGTGTTGGCGATGGCGGCCAGTCTGCCTGAGTACCGCTTTGAGCATCTGTTCATCGACAATGCATCAAAGGATGGGACTGTAAATGTGCTGCGCGAAATGGCTGCAGAGGACCCGGGCGTCAAGGTCATTGTCAATACGCGAAACTTCGGCCACGTGCGCTCGCCAATGCATGCGTTTCTACGAGCCGAGGGAGAGGCTGTCGGAATCCTATTAGCTGATCTACAGGATCCTCCGGAGTTATTTGTTGATATGATTCGCGAATGGGAAAAAGGCTTTCCTATCGTTGCCGCAATCAAGGAATCGAGCGAAGAAAGCGGTCTGGTGTATCGCCTGCGAACGGCATACTATCGATTGGTCGCCCGTTTAACCGACGTAGAGGTGCTTGAGCACTTCACCGGCTTTGGGCTCTACGATCGCTCTGTCGTGGAACAGATCCGGACGAACTTTCGCGATCCCTATCCTTATTTTCGGGGGATGATTGCGGAGTTGGGACTGCCCTGCGCCAAAGTTACTTATAATCAGAAGCGCCGCGAGCGGGGCGTCACCAAAAACAATATTTATACGCTCTATGACTTGGCGATGCTGGGCATCACCAACCTCTCCAAAGTGCCGTTGCGGCTGGTTATTTTCTTTGGGTTTATTTCAGCTTTGATCAGTCTTGTGCTCGGAGTTTTCTATTTGGCCTACAAACTCCTCTATTGGAACAGCTTTTCGGTTGGCATGGCTCCGCTGGTTCTGGGCCTGTTCTTTATGGGATCGGTACAATTGATTGCGCTGGGCATCATTGGCGAGTACATAGGATCCATCCACACGTTTGTACTGAATCGCCCCTTGGTTACAGAGAAGGAACGAATCAATTTCTAGGCGCCGACATCCCACATGAATTACCACTCCCACAAATCTTTCGGGCAACTGGCGCGCTATCTGCTCATCGGTGGATTCAACACGCTTTTTGGATACGGTCTGTTCGCGCTGCTTAATTGGTGCTTCACGGGAATGGGTTCTTACAGCTATATGTACGCGGCCGTCCTTGGCAATCTGATTGCGATCACTGTAGCCTTTCTAGGCTACAAATGGTTCGTTTTTCGCACGCGAGGAAACTATCTGTCGGAATGGATTCGCTGCCTGGGTGTCTATGGCAGCAGTATGCTGATCGGATTGGCAATTCTGCCAATCCTGGTCACGATTCTACGCCGCCATCTGCACCAGCCCGAACTGGCGCCGTATATCGCGGCTGCCATCACGATGACTGTCACCGTACTGTTCAGCTTCCTGGGCCACAAGAATATTTCGTTTCGGCAAAAATTGACCGGCAAATGAAGAAACGATGGGGGAAGAAAATCCTCTGATCAAAGTCCGGCCATATAACATTCCACCAATCTGC
>Ga0224559_1001004_pt1 | contig 16345 bp, 21 predicted proteins | sample 714S33034metaG_FD_180676 | JGI IMG/M metagenome (GOLD analysis project Ga0224559, IMG submission 180676) | Peat soil microbial communities from Stordalen Mire, Sweden - 717 S3 30-34 | ecosystem: Environmental > Terrestrial > Soil > Wetlands > Peat | place: Sweden: Norrbotten County, Stordalen... | reverse complement strand
TATAGTGGACCCTGATTTTCAGACAATAGATTAAGGTGGTAACCTGCTGAAATTGAGGAGCAGGTGATGAGCGAAACGAGGCGGAAGAATTTTACGGATGAGTTTAAGGCCAAGGTTGCACTTGAGGCGATCCGTGGCGTCAAGACGGTGAACCAAATAGGCCAAGAATTTGGTGTGCATCCAACGCAAGTCAGTGCGTGGAAGAAGTTGCTGCAAGAAGAGGCGTTTAGTTTATTTGATACCAAGCGAGGTCCGAAACCCGTTGATCCATCGGCCAGTTCGGAGCGGCTCTATTCCGAGATCGGGCGATTGAAGATGGATTTGGACTGGCTCAAAAAAAAGTCTGGGATCAGCCAGTAGCAGATCGCAAACAATGGGTCAGCCCCACCGAACCACTGGCGCTGACCCGGCAGTGCGAACTGGCAGGAGTCAACCGCTCCACGGTGTATGCGCCGCAAATGGCTGCAAAACCGGACGAGCAGGAATTGATATTGCTGGGATTGATTGACGCTGAATACACACGGCATCCGTTTTACGGTAGCCGCAAAATCAGGCAATGCCTGCGGAAATTAGGGTACACGATCAACCGCAAGCGGGTACAGAGGCTGATGGGCATACTGGGGCTATCTGGCATGGCACCAGGGCCGAATACCAGTCGTCCGCACCCGCAGCACAAGGTTTACCCGTACTTGCTCAGGGGCGTGAATGTGATCCGCCCCAATCAGGTGTGGAGTACGGACATCACCTATATCCGGCTGCCGCGTGGATTTGTGTACCTGGTGGCCGTGATCGACTGGTACTCGCGGAAAGTGTTGTCATGGCGGTTGTCGAATACGCTGGATAGTGGGTTCTGTGTAGACTGCTTGGAGCAGGCATTGCAGGCGTATGGAACGCCGGAAATATTTAACACTGACCAAGGTTGCCAGTTCACCAGTGAAGCTTTTACCAACGTGCTGTTGAAAAATGGAATTGCCATAAGCATGGACGGACGCGGTCGGGCACTGGATAACATCTTTGTGGAGCGGCTCTGGCGCAGCGTTAAACACGAAGACGTGTACCTGAAAGGTTACGCCACGATGTCTGAATTGCTGATAGGATTGACGGAATACTTCGTGCTTTACAACACGGAAAGACCGCACCAGTCACTGAGCTATGAAACACCGGATCAGGTCTATCGAACAGCAAGCGGAGGCGGCGCAAGGATTGTAGATAAATACAGTGAGAAAGAAAAAACTCACTCAGAAATAGAAACAAAAAAAGAAACAGAAAACCGGGGCAGCGCCGTTCCGCTGCATAAAGAAGGTTACCCTCTTAAACTCGATGCATTATTGTCTTGACCGAGGGGTCCACTTTAGTTGAGGAAAAGTTGCAGCTGATTAAGTTTAAGACAGTTGCGTTAGATGGTGACAACATTCGGCACGGCTTGTCTGCAGACCTCGGTTTTTCAGAGGAGGATAGGAATGAAAATGTTCGCAGAGTAGGTGAATTGGCAAAGCTCTATTTAGAACAAGGTATGGTTGTACTTGTAGCACTCGTTTCACCCATAAGAAATGCTCGTGAAAAAATTAAACATTCTTTAGCTAGCGACGATTTCATTGAAGTCTACTGCAGGTGTCCTGTTTCTGTATGCGAAGAACGTGACCCAAAGGGCATGTACGCACAAGCAAGAGCTGGTCAAATTTCAAACTTCACTGGCATCTCGTCTCCTTATCAAGAACCTCTGGATCCAGACCTCGTCCTTAACACCTCCAATGAGAGTATCAATAAATCTGTGGATCGACTGGTTCAAATGTTAACCAACAAACTCTTGTAAACAATATCTATTCTGTCGCAATGTTTGCTTCAATAATCCCCGCTGATATATTAATTTTTAAAACCTCAAGTCTTTGTTAAAAGATTGTTCAGGTCGTAATACTAAGGAACACAATGGAAACATCTGCATCATTAGAAATTGCTAAGCACTCGCTACTAATGTTTGGCACTATCCTCGCCATCGGCACTTTTTCCGGCCTTATGGCTCGTCTGGCAAGGGTTCCTGATGTGGTAGTATTTCTGTTTTTCGGCATGCTGATTGGTCCTGGAGTATTGGGGCTTGTGGATATCAAGGCCGATTCGACAATTAACCAGTTGATCATGATTTTCGGTTCAAGCTTCATTCTGTTTGACGGTGGTGCTTCAGTTCGGCTCAAGGTGCTAAAAGAAGTGTGGATCACTATCGTAGTTATTGCCACCGTAGGTGTGCTGATTACCGCTGCGATCACGGGCTTGGCGGCCCATTACTTTCTCGGGCTTGCTCCTATTGTTGCACTGTTGCTAGGAACGGTTATTGCCTCTACCGACCCGGCTACCTTGGTTCCTGTGTTCAAGCAAATTCATATCAAAGATCGGGTGGCGCAGACCGTGGTGAGTGAGTCAGCTTTCAATGATGCGATGGGCGCTATCCTTACGTTTACCGTGTTAAGCATAGCTCTGGGCGTGGGCGAATTCTCTGTAGGCGATGCGCTAATTGATTTGCTCAAGCAATCATTATTGGGCATCATCATTGGCGGGTCATTGGGTTATCTGGCAGCGTTTTTCATTTCACATGAGAAGTTCAACTTCCTTGCTGAATTTGCTCCAGTAGTAGCCCTAATGGCGGTGATCGGCGCATACATGGGTGCTGACGGCTTGCACGCCAGCGGCTTCATGGCAGTGTTCGTGTTTGGCATCGTGCTGGGCAATCAGGACTCATTGGGCTTCAAATTGACCGAGAGAGAAAGCGACGAACTGGAGGATTTTGTGTTGACCACGGCTCTCATCATGCGCATGTTCATCTTCATCCTGCTCGGCGCACAAGTAGATTTCGGTTTGATGAATTTATACCTAGTTGGTGGCATTGCAGTGGTCATCGTATTCATGCTAGTAGCTCGCCCAGTTACCGTATTTCTGTGCGCATTGCCAGACCGCCGCGCCAAGTGGAGTTTCAAGGAAATGCTGTTCATGTGCTGGACACGCGAAACTGGGGTGATACCAGGCGCGCTTGCCGGTATGTTGGTTGGTATGAAAGCCCCAGGCGCACAGATTATCGCCTCGGTGACCTTCATCGCGATTCTGATGACGATATTAATTCAGGCGACAACCACCAAATGGCTTGCAAAAAAACTAGGCTTAATGAGGGAAGCATAGTCAAAAATTATTCTAGACACATTTTTAAGGCGATCAAGATATAGCGGATGGTTCGCTTGTGCTGATTTGCTCATAGCTTCTCTTCTATCTTATCCTTCGGGGGGGCATGGCTGGCACTGGCCTGCATCGCTTTGTCTACTTGTTCGGCATTCCCGAGAAAATAGTGGCGAATCGGTTTTATATCCTCGTCCAGCTCATATACCAGCGGAATACCGGTAGGGATGTTCATTTCGACGATATCCGCATCGGACACGTTGTCGAGATACTTAACAAGCGCACATAGGCTGTAGCCAAGTGCCACGATCAACACGCGCTTCCCAGAGCGAACCGCAGGAATAATGTGATCAAGCCAGCATGGCTAGGAGCGCTCTAAGGTATCCTTCAAACACTCCATGTCAGGTATCTCATTCGGGCTTAGTTCACGATAGCGCGAATCGAATCGTGGATGACGCGGATCATCTATTTTTAAGGCGGGTGGACGGGTATCATAACTTCGACGCCAGAGTTTGACTTGCGCCGCGCCGAACTTATTGACCGTCTCGGCTTTGTTCAGTCCTTGCAGGGCACCATAGTGCCGTTCGTTCAATCGCCAGTCCCGATAAACGGGGATCCACATCAACTCCATCTTGTCGAGCACCAGCCAGAGCGTCCATATAGCACGCTTCAACACGGAAGTGAAAGCGATGTCGAAAGTTAACCCATGCTCTTTAAGAATACGCCCGGCTTCGATTCCTTCTGTTTTGCCTTGTTCGGTTAAATCAAGATCCGTCCAACCGGTAAAGAGATTTTCCTTATTCCATACACTTTCTCCATGCCGCAATAGAACGAATTGATAGATAGAGTTTGGTTTCTCACTTTTCATTTGCCTCTATGCCTGCTCATAATGTAAGTTGAAGATTTGCATGTTTGGAATGCAGCTTGATGAATATTTATCTGGCTATTGAAAACTTAGCCGGTGAAAGTATGAATGGTTGCATTTAGAGCAATGAGGAATAAGAGCAGGTTTGTAAAAGTGTATTTCTTCACCGCACTCATCGCACACCAACACTCCTAAGCCAACAAACTCACCGCTGTGATATTTGGCGCTTTCTATCGGTACTTTTAATTGATTTAGCGCTACTGTGGTTTGATCTGCCGCTTCAGAAAAAAGCGTCCAGAATTCCTGCTTTAAAAGAGCAATATCAAAACCCAGCCAAAACTTCAAATCTTTGCCGGTCTTATCTTTATACTGCGCTGCATCAATCAAATCACGTTTCAAATAATTTCCCAACTTGGTGACTTCATCGTCCCCAAGTTTTTTCAAGGCCTTTAGATCATCTCGACACTCATCAATCACTTGGTGAACCGCAGTATTGCTTTGATTTGCTTTCTTAAGCGCACTCTCCAACAACAATTCATAAGATTCGCCCATTGCCTCAATAAGATCGTGCGGTGGAAGTAATTTGTTCATTTTATATGCTCCTTTTAGTTGATTCGCTTCACTTAATAATTCAATTTATATCAACAGATGCCCTGACACTCATTCAGCGCTGCATCGACAATGTTGTGTGCTTCTTCAAGGATGCGGCGCAAATGATCCACCCCACGAAAGCTCTCGGCATAGATCTTGTAGATGTCTTCGGTGCCGGACGGACGCACGGCAAACCATCCGCTTTCGACTATTACCTTCAAGCCGCCTATGGGAGCGTCGTTGCCGGGAGAATGGGTTAGGATTTCCTGTATTTTTTCGCCCGCCAACTCGGTGAGCTTAACCTGCTGGGGTGAGAGCTGTGCCAACAGTTGTTTTTGCTCCGGGGTGGCCGGCGCTTCGACACGATCATATACAGGTTCGCCGAGCTCGCGCGCAAGATCACGGTATATTTCGCCGGGATCGCGGCCCATGCGCGCGGTGATCTCCGCTGACAGCAAAGCCGGAACGATGCCGTCTTTGTCCGTAGTCCAGACGCTGCCATCCAGACGGGAAAAAGAGGCACCCGCGCTCTCTTCCCCGCCGAAACCCAGCGAAGAGTCGAGCAATCCGTCCACGAACCACTTGAAGCCGACCGGTACCTCGTAGAGCTTGCGGCCGAGCTTCGCCGAGACGCGGTCGATCATTTGGCTGCTGACCACCGTCTTGCCAACCGCCGCATCCTTGCGCCATTTCGGACGATGCTGAAAAAGATAGGAAATGGCGACCGCAAGGTAATGGTTGGGTGGCAGCAATCCCGCACTTTTGGTGACGATTCCGTGCCGGTCATGATCGGTATCGCAGGCGAAGGCGATGTCGAAGCGATCTTTGAGGGCGATCAGGCTTTGCATTGCGTAGGACGATGACGGATCCATGCGAATCTGGCCATCCCAATCGACTGTCATGAAGCGGAAGGTCGGATCGACGACTTCGTTCACCAACGTTAGATTCAAACCATAGCGATCGGCAATCTGCCCCCAATAGTGTACGCCGGCGCCACCAAGGGGATCCACGCCCAAATGGATGTTGGAGCTGCGAATCGCATCCATGTCGAGCACGCTGCCGAGATCGCTCACGTATTCGTTGAGAAAATCATGCCGGTGCGTTGTGGCAGCGTGCAGCGCCTTCTCGTAAGGAATTCTTTTCACGCTCTTCAGACCATTTTCCAAAATCGCGTTGGCGCGTGCTTCAATCCATCTGGTGACTTCGTTGCCCGCCGGCCCACCGTTGGGCGGGTTGTATTTGAAGCCGCCATTGTCAGGCGGATTGTGCGAGGGCGTGATGACAATGCCGTCCGCCAGCCCGCTATCGCGACCGCGACCGCGATTATGGGTAAGAATTGCGTGGGAAATTACAGGAGTGGGCGTGTATTCATCCTTATCTGCGAGCATGACCTCAACACCGTTGGCCGCCAGCACTTCGAGCGCGCTGGCACACGCTGGCTCGGAAAGCGCGTGCGTATCGATCCCCAGAAACAGCGGGCCATCGATATGCTGCTGTTTGCGGTAATCACAAATTGCCTGGCTGATGGTCAGCACATGCAATTCGTTGAAGCTGTTTTCAAACGCGCAACCACGATGTCCTGATGTGCCGAACGCGACTCTTTGTCCGGGCACTGACGGGTCTGGTATGTTGCTGTAGTAGGCTGTGATGAGTCTGGGGACATTGACCAGCATCGAAGGTTCGGCGAGCTTGCCGGCCAATGGACTTATTTTCATTTCCACGTCACCTCCAGCATTATCGATTGTCCTCAGAAGCGTGGAGTCGCGCCAGCAAGGCCTTTGCCCTCATGCAGACGTTGTCGACGGTAAATCCGTATTCGCGCAGCAACACCTCGGCTGGCGCGGATGCGCCGAACCGTTCCACGCCGAGCATGTCTCCCCTCGCGCCGATATAACGATCCCAGCCTTGCGGCACACCCAACTCGACCGCGAGCCGTGCGCCGACTGAAGGCAGCAGCACAGCATCGCGTTCAGCTTGCGGCAAGGCCTCGAACAGCTCCCAACTCGGCATCGACACACAGCGTACGGCGATGCCATGCGCCTGCAGGCGTTTTGCCGCAGCCACGATCAGGCCGACTTCGGAACCGCTGGCAATCAGTATCAGTTCGGGCTTGCCGTTAGTCGCATCGCTCAACACATAGGCGCCACGGCGCAATCCGTCCGCAGCAGCGTAGCGGCTACGATCAAGCGTTGGCAGAGCCTGTCGGGTCAACACCAGCAACACCGGCCGATCGCGTGTTTCAAGCGCAACGCGCCAAGCGACCGCAGTTTCGTTGGCGTCGCCCGGGCGGATCACGACAAGGTTCGGAATCGCGCGCAGGCTCGCAAGTTGTTCCACCGGCTGATGCGTGGGTCCGTCTTCGCCGACGGCAATGCTGTCATGAGTGAATACATGCACGACGTGCAACCCTATTAGAGCCGCTAACCGGACAGCCGGGCGCATGTAGTCGGAGAAGATCAGAAAAGTCGAACCATACGGAATAAAACCGCCGTGTGCGGCGAGACCGTTGACGATGGCGCCCATCGCATGTTCGCGTACGCCGAAGTGCAGGTTGCGTCCGGCATAGCTCCAGCCAGCACTATCTGAGCCTTGTTTGTCCTCGTTGCCAACTGGCGGAGGATTGAAATCGCCAAGACCTTTCAAGGCTGTTTTCGTCGACGGATCAAGGTCGGCTGAACCACCGGACAGCGCGGGCAGTCTGGGCGCTATCGCGTTCATCACCTTGCCGGATGCTTCGCGCGTGGCGAGTCCCTTCGCGTCGGCGGCAAATACCGGGATGTCCGCATCCCAGCCCGGCGGCAGTTCGTCGCTCAGGCGACACTGTAGCTCTTCGGAAAGCCCCGGAAACGTGCTGGCGTAAATGCCCAACGACAAGTTCCATGCCGCCTCGTCCTGTGCACCGCGTTGCACCGCCTCGCGGAAATGCGCCAGCGCCTCTTCCGGTATCAGGAACTCTGGCTCGGTCGGCCAGCCCAGCGCCTGTTTTGTCTTGCGCACGTTGTCCGCGCCGAGCGGGGAGCCGTGCGCCTTGAAACTATCCTGTTCGGGCGAGCCGTAGCCAATATGCGTACGCACCAGGATCAGCGACGGCCGCATGGTTTCCGCACGCGCGGCATCTAATGCGACGTCGATCGCGGCGAGATCGTTGCCGTCCGCCACCGACACAGTGTGCCAGCCATAAGCCTCGAAGCGCAGCGCGCGATTCTCGGAAAAGGTGATGTCGGTGCCGGCGGACAGGGTGACGTAGTTATCGTCGTAGAGGCAAGTGAGCTTGCCGAGCTTGAGATGACCGGCCAGCGACGCAGCTTCTGAGGCCACACCCTCCATCAAGTCTCCGTCGCTGACGAGGGCATAGGTATAGTGATCGATGAGCGCGTGACCGGGTCGGTTGTAGCGGGCCGCAAGTTGCACCTCCGCGATGGCCATACCTACCGCGTTGCCGAAGCCTTGGCCCAGTGGCCCGGTGGTTGTTTCCACGCCGGGTGTGTGTCCGCGCTCGGGATGCCCAGGCGCCTTGCTGCCCCATTGGCGAAACTGCTTGATGTCATCCAGCGGGAGGTCAAAACCAGTTAGGTGCAACAGACTGTAGAGCAGAGCCGAACCGTGTCCGGCCGAGAGTACGAAGCGATCACGATTGAACCAGTGCGGATTTTTCGGGTTGAACCTGAGCCAGCGTGTCCACAGCACGTAGGCCATAGCCGCGGCGCCGAGCGGTAAACCCGGATGGCCGCTGTTTGCTTTCTGCACCATATCCACCGAAAGGAACCGCAGTGTGTTAAGGCATTGCTGATCAAGTTCGACGGACATGACTGCTCCTTAGTTGATTTCATGGTGCCATGAATGCGGGTGTGGATTGTCCGGTCACGCGTCCGGTTAATCTATGCCTTACCGGATTGCCTGAGCCAGTCCCACGCGTCATCCTCGTGCACAAAGTCGAAGTGCTGTACCTGAGCATGGACGAAATGGTTTGCAATGCTCGGGATGATATTCGCCAAAGCACCGTCAGCGACGACAGCAACTTTCTCGATCTTCTGAACATGCTCCTTGAGGAACTTCAAGTGAGCAAGCATCGCGGCAAAGTTTATCCAACCGGGAAATGATTTTGCGTGTATCAATACACCATGCAGCTTTCCGTGTCTGGCCAGATAAGGATCGAGATGGCTAGTTATCGTCATGAAATCTGCCGCTTCAAGCAGACCTTCCGGGTGCAGCACGAGTATGCCTTCGTCGTGTAGCAATTCGTAGTTGATCATTGGGTATCCTTGATTATGTTACGCTTCGTCCGCCCGATAGCTGGTCAGCCCAATAGCCGGTCAGCCCGTAATGTTTGAAAATGGCCAACTCCTGCTCACGATTCAATAACGCTGCCGAGTTGTACGGCGGAGCGTCTTTCACTGCTTGCCGTGTCAGGTTGACCGAAATCGTGGTTTCTGACCAGTTCACATCCCGTATCCACTGCGGCGCAATGAGCACTTGGTGACCGAGCCACCAATTACTTGTATTCACAATCAAATAGCGAATTGCCCAAGTCTCCTCATCGATGAGGATGCCTTGCAGGTGGCCGATATCTCCATCTTCCGCTTTGATGTGATAGTTCACTACCTCTTTATAACTGCGCAGATGGAGATCGTCATTTTGGTGCCGCGCAGCTTCATCGCGTGCATAAGCCTCCATCTCGGCCGAACTAACAGCCTGCGGTGGCGCAACCAATCCGCCGTAGCCCGGCAACAACATGAACGGATAGGCTCCCCCACCCCAGACGTTGTTGTCTCCCCAATAGTAGGAATAGCCGTAATATCCGAGGTGCAGTATTTCATGCTGTCGTGAAACCGGCTTATCGGTATCAATGTCAGGGCTGTTTTTGACCTGCTCTTTCGTAATTGCGATGGGTAGTATCTTTTCTGCCCAGTTCGGGTGATCAATCGCAATAGGCGAGATTAAAACATTGCGGCTCGACAGCCAAGTTCCGGTGTCGACAATTAGATAACGTAGAACCCAAGCTTCGTCATCGAAATAGAAATCTTTCACGTGACCAATGTTCCCGTCGGTCGCATGGATGGCGGAGCCCTCTAAATCGTTCATGGTGCGTAACATAACTCATTCTCCTTCTAAGAATTCAAGATGGCTTGCCTTTTCGCAACATCCAGCCGATAGCAACCAGCGCCCAGCCATCAAGCAACAGGCTGATACTCACATATAGCCCCACCAGCCACAAAGAAGTAGCAGGCCACCCGATCAGAAACAGCGAGGCCAACAAGGCCGAGACAACACCATTGAAGGTCATCAAGCCCCAGCCTTTGGCAGGATGCATAGACTGTGCGAGGGTGAAGCTGTGCATCGCATCCAACAACAGATAAACGGCAATTAACAGTCCCACCGCTTCCACACCTATTACAGGATAGAACAACATCAGGCCGCCAATGATGAAAAGCAGAGCGGGTTTCAGCCAGTCCATAACGTTCTTCGGGCTATATGTATAGGTGTGTATGCCCCATAAACTACCGCCAGTAAGCAATAGCCAGCCGACAAGAACTGTGGTGCTCAGGGACATCACACCCGGCAATAAAATACCTGCCGTTCCCAACACGATCAGCAGGATTCCCGTAACTAAGGTATATGGCCCGAATTTATCGAGGATTTTTTGATCAATGGATAAGAGGTTCATTTTTTTACTCGGATTAACCTGCTGTTGCAGGTATATGAGGAACAACCTGTGGATCAGGCATTTCTTTGGTGGAGAGCGAAAGCGCCAGACTCGTTACTGAAGGATTGAGGCTATCGACCATCGAACTTGGTATCAGGATCGTGGCTCCTCTTTCCTTGGTGCTCTCGTAAATGATATTCATGGCGCGAAGTTGAAGTGCTGCGGGATGGCCCGCATATATATTTGCAGCCTCGACAAACTTTCCAGCAATAGCCGCTTCGGCTGAACCAAGAATGACACGTGCCTGCTTCTCGCGTTCTGCTTGAGCCTGACGCGACATGGCATCCTGTAATGCCTCTGGAATAGCAACATCACGAATCTCTACTGAACTGACTGATATTCCCCAAGGAGCGGTTTTTCTACCGATTTCATCTTTTAGATGATCGTCTGCATCCTTGCGGTCAGAAAGCAGCGCTGCCAACATCGAAGAGCCTATCATTTCGCGAAGTGTGGTTTGCGCTACACGGTCGATAGCCTCAATGTAATTGGTGATGGCTAAAGCTGCCTTCTCTGCATCATGCACATGCCAGAAAATGATTGCATCTACGTTGACAGGAACAGTATCCTTGGTAAGCGCCTGTTCCGCGTTAAAGGCCGTAGTCTGAATTCGTTCGTCAATGATAGCGACTATATTGTCGATAACTGGAATGATGAGGAATAAACCAGCTCCTTTGACGCCTTGCAGCTTTCCCATCCGTAGGATGACGAACTTCTGCCAAGCATTGGCCATCTTCAGTGAAAAGGCGATGACAACTGCCACGCCAAACAATGCGAATGAAAAGTAGCTATTGCCCAATTGCCCGATGACAAGACCTGCAAGAACAAACATTGCAACTAGAAATGCTGTGATGGGATTCATCGTTTTAGTTCTTTCATGAAGGGAGTGTCGCGGAGGCAAATATCCATGATGCTTTGAAACTGTATCCACTCTGGCGGTAGTAACGGTAGTTTTCAATGAAGTGTAAAAGTTCAGCCAATTTGCGTGACATGACTACTCCCTTTCGATTTACATCTTTTCCGTAAAAACGAAAAAAACAAGACAGTTGCTTTAAGAATGGTCGAGCGGCAATTCATCAACCGCCACCTCAGAAATTAGCCAATCTTTCAATGGATCACCTCCATCAAATCCGCGCCCTAAAGCACGATAATAGGCTGCCTCGGAAATCATGTGGAAACGCGCATCTTCTTTTTCTATGGATTCTAAAGACTTGGCTGGTGACTTCTTGCTGACCAAGTTTAGCTTGGCTGCAATTTTTTTGTTCGACACGGATGATTGGTGTAGCATGATTATTCTCTCCCATTGTTAATTATTTACCCAAAATTACTTATTGCGATTCTCAATCATCTGAAGATAAAGACAACTAATGCAATAAAGCTAATCACTGATTAAATTATTCCTCGCCGCTCAACATTATTCTGTGTGGCTTCGCACTAACAAGCCCTGCTTTTGTTAAGACAATTCTGCATTATTTGCGCAGAGCATCGTTCATCGGCTCTTTCATTTTTTGGAATTGATCGGCCGTCAAAGGCAATCAAGCAAGTTATATTTTTCGATAAAGATAGGAAATTGACAGACAATGATATGGTCAGACTTAACCCAACTCACCGGCGCAATTTTTCTAATCGTTGGCGCTGTGCTGCCCGTAGTTAATCCGCTGGGCGATGCTCCCATTTTCTTAAGAATGCCCCCCGGTTGCGATGAGGAGACCCGCGCTTTACTGGCGAAGCGTATCGCTTTCTATTCTTTTTTCTTTCTGCTGGGATCACTGCTATTTGGCTCTTTCGTCCTTGTTGTATTTGGCCTTTCGATTCCTGTGGTGCAGGTGGCAGGGGGAGCCGTGGTATGCGCATTCGGCTGGAATCTTTTGGCCGACAATCCCAAAGCTGCCGAAGTGGCTCTGGAGCCAAGTCACGCAAAACTCATCGCACTGGGACGGGCAATCACTCCGCTAACTTTGCCGATGACGATTGATGCTGGTGTTATTGCGGTTGCAATCACCGTTGGTGCGTTTCACGCGCATTCGTTCAAACACGCCATGATCCAGATTGTTGCCGACGTCATCGGTGCCGCCATCATTGCACTTTCCATACTGTTAACGTATCGCTACGCTCATCGGGTCAGCATATTGATCGGAAACACGGGCATGAAGGTGGTGGTGAGACTTTCGGCGTTCATCATGCTGTGTATTGGTGTGGGGATCGGCTGGGATGGCATCATGTCGTTGTTGGCAGAAATAGGAATTCACAGCTGAGAATCCAGAATCCCAAAATAATGCAACAGGAGCACTTATGTACGCAATGGTGTTAAACAAATCTGGAATCCCTCTTGAGTGGACCGAGCTTCCCGAGCGTTTCCCCGACATAGGTCAGATTCGGATTAAAGTGGGGGCTTGTGGTGTCTGTCGCACGGATCTACATGTTGTCGATGGCGAATTACCATTCCCAAAGCTACCTATTATTCCAGGGCACGAGATCGTTGGGCGGATCGATGCAATCGGAAAAGGCGTTCATGGATTCCAACTGGGCGAGCGCGTCGGTGTTCCGTGGCTCGGTCATACCTGCGGGGTCTGCTCATATTGTTTAAGCAATCAGGAAAATCTCTGCGATCATCCCCTATTTACCGGCTATACGCGAGACGGCGGATTCGCAACTTCAACCATCGTTGATGCGAATTTTGCCTTTCCGCTCGGTGAAGTAGGTACTGACGTGGAACTTGCTCCTTTACTCTGCGCCGGTCTGATTGGGTGGCGTTCACTGGTCATTGCGGGCGAGGCTAAGCATCTTGGACTCTACGGATTTGGAGCTGCTGCCCATATCATCGCCCAAGTGGCGCGTTGGCAAGGGCGATCCGTGTTTGCATTCACCCGACCGGGAGATGCTGCTGCTCGAACTTTTGCCCTAAGTCAGGGTGCAACATGGGCGGGAGGTTCCGATGAAATGCCTCCGAAGCTACTTAATGCCGCAATCATCTATGCGCCCGTTGGCGATCTTGTTCCTCTTGCACTTAAGGCAGTCCGAAAGGGTGGGCGTGTGGTTTGTGCGGGAATTCACATGAGCGACATCCCGAGCTTCCCGTATCAATTACTTTGGGATGAACGACAATTAGTTTCTGTAGCTAATTTGACGCGTCAGGATGGAATTGATTTTCTGCGCTTGATACCTGAAATTGGAATCGTTACCAAGACTACGAGCTATCCGCTCAACAAAGCTAATCAGGCTTTGGACGATCTTCGTGCCGGCAGACTGGAAGGTGCTGCAGTTCTCGTTCCTTAAATTCGTAGTTCACAGAAAAAGAGAAAAACCAATATTGCTTTTCAGCTAGATGCGACTGTTGCAAAGTGTTAAGGATATTGTCTGTTTGTCTTGGCTAACATCTATTGCCGTTATGTATTTATTCCTGCTGTTGAACTTCTGCTTCATCATTATATAAATCGACAAATGCTAGCTTCATCAATGCCCGTGAATTCGCTTCATGTATTTGTGTGTGATGGAGAACAGATGCGTTCACATTGATGAACAAAAATATCACACTAGGTATCAAATTCACTCCCCCATCGGGGACATTAGATATCCGTGCTTGAGTTTGTCTATTCCCTGACAGTGGCGATTTTAGAGAGGTGGTAACATGATAATTGAGATAGATATTTACCCGTTCATGATGTTGCCGTGCTACGGCGGCTTGGTTGTTCCGCAGGCTGCCTGTTCGGAAGAGAGGGAGGTTCTATGCAAACCATAACGGCTGACATCGGACTCATAGGATTGGCTGTCATGGGTCAGAACTTGGCGTTGAACATTGCCGATCACGGGTATGACATCGCGGTTTACAACCGTCATCCAGAAAGAACGCGCGAATTCAAAGCCCATTGCGAACAACATGAGCCTTCATCCAGCAAGTTAATCGGCTACGAGGATCTGGCTGAATTCGTGGTCGGCATTAAACGTCCGCGCAAAATCATCCTGCTGGTGAAAGCTGGCTCGGCGACGGATGCCACCATCGACGCGTTGGTTCCGCATCTTGAACAAGGCGACATTATTATCGACGGCGGTAATTCTCTGTGGACGGACACAATTCGTCGCGAGAAAGCCTTGCGCGGTAAAGGCTTTGGATTTATCGGCTCCGGCGTTTCCGGCGGTGAAACTGGCGCACGTTTTGGGCCGTCGTTGATGCCCGGCGGTAGCCGCGAATCTTGGGCCTCGCTCGAACCAATCTGGCGCGACATTGCCGCCAAGGTCGACCCGGTTACCGGCAAGCCCGTGGAAGGCGAAGCGCCTGGCAAACCGGTAAAGGGGGGCGTGCCATGCACCGCTTACATGGGCACGGACGGCGCCGGACACTACGTCAAAATGGTCCACAATGGAATCGAATACGTTGATATTCAGTTGATCGGCGAAGCTTACTGGTTGATGAAAAATCTGCTCGGTATGCGCGCCGATGAAATCAGCGCAACTTTCCGCGAATGGAATGAAGGCGACCTGTCGAGCTATCTTATCGAAATATCAGCGGATATCCTGCAACAGAAAGACCCGGAAGGTGACGGTTTTATCGTCGACAAGATACTCGACACAGCGGGCCAAAAAGGCACGGGCATGTGGGCAGCCACCAACGCTTTGGAACTGGGTTCTCCGGCCAGTGCGATTGCCGAAGCCGTCTTTGCGCGTGCGCTGTCGGCACTGAAGGAAGAGCGAGTAGATGCGAGCAAAGTTCTGCATGGCCCTAGCTTGAAGCATGAGTCAGGTCGCGCCGAACTGATCAATTCGATTCGCGATGCATTGTATTGCTCAAAAATTTGTGCCTATGCTCAAGGCTTCCAACTCATGACCGAAGCTCAGAAAGAATATGGCTGGCAACTCGATTTCGGCACCATCGCCCAAATCTGGCGTGGCGGCTGCATCATTCGTGCGCGCTTCCTGCAGAAAATCACCGACGCCTACAACCGTGCGCCAGACCTCAAGAACCTGATGCTGGACGAATATTTCACCAATGCCCTGCATGCCGGCCAAAATAATTGGCGCGATGTAATCGCGCTCGCCGTGCGAAATGGCATTCCAGTGCCCGCCTTTGGTTCATCCTTGGCTTATTTCGACGGCTATCGCAGCGCATGCCTGCCAGCGAATCTGCTACAAGCGCAACGCGATTTCTTTGGCGCGCACACTTATGAGCGTATTGATCAGCCAAGAGGCCAGTTCTTTCACTTGGATTGGTCGGCAGAAATCCGAAATCAGCATAAAGTCTAAAGAAATAGCTATACGGTGAAAACAAGGGCAATCATTGTTTCCGGTTAAGCACTCAAACAATTTACCTATTGGCCTGCTATGCAGGCGAATGTGGTCAAACCGATTGCCTTTGGATTTTGGACAGTTTTGAAGTTTCGAGGCAAATGGAGGCCATGTGAGTTCAGGAAGTTTTTTAGCGCGTCGCAATGGCTACCTTATTTCGCACGTTACGGAGGTTGCACCGGACAATTGTGAATTAGAACAACGCCAAGTAGGAGAAAACGATGTTGACAGCTCAATTGATCAAGATTCGCAATTGGAGAATGAAAAAGTTAACGACGCTCATGTCATTTCAAAAACATGATTATGGTCAAAGAACAAATAAAATGAGTGTTAACCCATTTTTCTTAATTCTTTGGAAAATATCATGACCAAACTCATTTTTGTACTTGCAACTACTCTGATGTTCTCGGTAGGTAACGCTAATGCCCACGACGGCTACTACGTTGGTGACAATGGATTTGTTGATTACGTAGCCGCTGATGTTGGCCAGATCAGTAATACTAGCGGTCCCGGCAACGGAAATCTTACGGCGTACGAGTTTGATATTGGCTTTGCCCGCTATATCGAGATTGGCGCGTTTGGCGCAACCACGCCCCCTGTAAGTGATGGTTACTACGGCACTCAGAGTGTCACTTTCAACGGTGCAACATTTGTCGGGCACGTCGATGTGCCTATTGCAGATTACGTGTTCTTGCTGGGGCGTTTGGGTGTGTCCTTCAATTCCACAACACTAAACGGTACAGGATTAT
>Ga0224559_1001003_pt1 | contig 16358 bp, 10 predicted proteins | sample 714S33034metaG_FD_180676 | JGI IMG/M metagenome (GOLD analysis project Ga0224559, IMG submission 180676) | Peat soil microbial communities from Stordalen Mire, Sweden - 717 S3 30-34 | ecosystem: Environmental > Terrestrial > Soil > Wetlands > Peat | place: Sweden: Norrbotten County, Stordalen... | reverse complement strand
AAGGTTCATATCTGAAATAAGACCTTGATTACCTTTGATTTCATTTTTTGTTTTTCCATGGTTGTTGTAAGTAAAAGCATATCCCGGATCAATCTTTATGGCTTTGGTGTAATCCGCAATGGTTCCCTGGTAATCATGAAGAATCCTTTTTGCTTTTCCACGGTTGATGTAAGCAACAGCATCCTTTGGATGTAGTTCAACGACTTTTGTGTAATCGTCTATAGCTCCATGGTAATCTTTAACTTGAAATTTGATGTTCCCACGAATATAGTATGCCAAAACATCATTTGGATTAATCTCAATGAATTTGGAATAATCGGAAATTGCTCCCTGGTAATCCTTTAAATCATATTTTGCACTTCCACGGTTGAAGTAAGCAACCTTAGATGCCTCAGATTTTTCAATGCTTTTTGTAAAATCTTCTATCTTTTTATTTGGGTCTTTTTCATTGAGCCCTTTCTTTAACCATTTAACATTCTGTGCTCCCAGCATTATAGGAATCATCATAACACTGAAAAGAAGTAAGACCTTTGTTTTCATAGCCGTTTGGATTTGGAACTGCAATTTATGCAAAAAGGAAAATAAGTCAATAATAAAAATGCCCCATCAGGCATCAACCCGGAGGGGCGTTCCATTCTTTTTAACCAACATTAGGATTTGGCGGAACACGGGTGCCGCCTTTTTTTCCTAACCGCGATCAGCGGTGAGGTTAACAATATGCTATAACTAATCAAAGATAGTAAAAAAAGCTGGAAATTGTGCAGATTTAACGTTTTTTATGATAAAGAGGCCTATTAGAAAAAACAAAGCCTCTAAGCACCTCGTCCAATTGAATACTTGAACATTCGATCAACGCCTTCCTACCGGCAGATAGGAATAATGAAATCAGATCAAAATTCAAAAATCGTTGATCGATATTCGATTGTTCAAATAACGACCAGGAATGTTCAATCCAAAAGTCTTAGCCGGACCGGAGTATTTGTGATTGTACAATCAATAGGTGCAATTAATAACGCCATTAGTAATAGTAACGCTTGTACCGCTGTGATTTTCCAAAGGAACCAGTGTCGCAGAAAATGTTCCCTTGATAGATGTGGCTGTCAATGTGGTAATGTTTATGGTAGCGCTTGTCCCGGATACTGATGGTGAAGCCGTGTACTCAGTGAGGGTCTTATCCATAAAATTAATCAAATTAAAATTTGTAGTGCTGGGTATCTTATAAGTACCTGTAGTCAGGCCTGCTGATGTCGGTGAGTTGATTTGAAGGACAATAGTTCCGAAATTAGTTACCAGTGTCGAATCTAATGCATTAAGAATGACACTATATGTATCTGTTGTAACAACCTGAACGTTGGCCATGGGCATTGAATAATTAACCCCGCCGCTTGTGAGTGTGATCAAGCCCGTAGCAGTATATTTTCCCTGTGTCCAATTTGGTGACGTTGGCGTTGTAAGGGTTGCACTTTTTTTACTGCAACTCGATAGTATTATTCCTGCTATGAACAACATGATGATAAACAGCTTCTTTTTCATAATGTTTAGTTTGAATGTATTGGGTATTAAAAAATTGATTTTTGGCACATTTATTTCGGCAAAAGTATAAAATAATCCTGATATTGTCACGGATCTGACAGCATTCGTGTCCACTCATCCTTCCACTGTCTTTCATTCATCCTGAAAGTGATATTCCTGTTTTAGGAAAACAATAAGGCTTGTTGCCTCTTCCTTTAGGAAAATATAAGGAACATATTCGTTGCCTGGGCTAATCCGGATTTTGTCAAAGCAACAATGATGGCCTGCGGCAATCTTCCTAAGCCGATCTATGACTTATGCTTGAAGTTCAGAAATCGTTGATCGATATTCGAGTATTCAAATAAAAATTCCACTAAGAAGTCCTAACTTTACAACCATGAAAGCCTGGATCATTGAAAAGATTTGTGACCTGAAAACTGAAAACAATCCGTTGAAGCTGGTCGAACTTCCCAAACCGGAACCGAAGGAAGGTGAATTGTTGATTAAAGTGAGCACTTGCGGGGTTTGTCATACCGAGATTGACGAAATCGAAGGTCGTACGCCACCGGTTCATTATCTTGTTGTTCCCGGGCACCAGGTAGTGGGTACGGTGGAGCAAACCCGGGGAACCAGGTCCAGCATCAAAAAAGGGGACAGGGTCGGGGTCGCGTGGATCTATTCGGCCTGCGGAAAATGTCAGTTCTGTCTTTCCGGAAATGAAAACCTGTGTGAGGATTTTCGGGCAACAGGAAGAGATGCCAATGGCGGATATTCCGAATATATAGTCGTTCCTGAAAATTTTGCCTATCCCATCCCCGGCACTTTTACCGATGTCGAAGCTGCACCCTTGCTGTGTGCCGGCGCAATCGGTTACCGCTCGGTGGCCCTGGCAGGAATGAACGATGGGAAACGGATCGGGCTTACAGGATTTGGAGCTTCGGCCCACCTGATGTTAAAACTGATCCGGTACCAATACCCGCAATCTGAAGTTTATGTATTTGCACGCAGCCCTGAAGAAAGGGCGTTTGCACTTGAACTTGGGGCACAATGGGCGGGCGACACAAGGGATAAACCTCCCCGCCTGCCCGATTGTATCATAGATACCACCCCGGTTTGGGAACCTGTGGTTTGTGCGCTGGAATGTCTGAAGCCCGGAGGCCGGCTAGTTATCAATGCGATTAGAAAAGAGTCAGTCGACAAAGAGTACCTGCTTAATATCGATTATTCCAGCCACCTTTGGATGGAAAAAGAGATTAAAAGTGTGGCAAATGTCACAAGTCAGGATGTGAGGTCATTTATTCGGATAGCGGCTGAAATGTCGTTAAAACCGGAAACTGAGATCTATCCGTTTAAAGCTGCCAACCAGGCTATCCTGGATATTAAACAACGAAGGATCAAAGGAGCCAAAGTCCTGGTGCTGTAGGACCAGATGAATGACCGGCAGGCAAAAATTATGAAATCAGATCGAAACTCAGAAATCGTTGATCAATATTCGATTGTTCAAAAAATGCCCGGGAGTGTTACATCTGACCGGTTTGTCCAGTCTTCCTATTGTTTAACTTTAGATCAGGAATATCAGGGATTTCCAGAAAGACATTAAAAGAATAATTTCTGAATCCTTTGGTGTTTAACCGTTTTAAGGATTAAGATATTAACAAATTCTTTGATTTATCAACAATTTAAGGGGTTTTAGGAACAAAACCCTTGACATATTTTTCAAATGCCTTATCTTTGCAGGGATTTATATTAGTAGTATTAACTTAAACTTAAAAAAAATGAACAAGGCTCAATTAATTGAAGCAATTGCTAAAGATGCAAAAATGCCCAAAACAGAAGCTAAGAAGGCTTTAGAAGCTTTCGTTACTTCCACCACAAAAGCTTTAAGCAAAGGCGATAGAGTTGCCTTAGTGGGTTTTGGTTCGTTCTCCATTTCCAAGAGAGCTGCCCGTAAGGGACGCAATCCGCAAACAGGGAAAGAAATCAAAATTGCTGCCAAAAAAGTTGTTAAGTTTAAAGCTGGTGCAGAACTAACCACAAAAGTCAAGTAAGACTTTGCCCCTTATTAAATAATAAAGATGCCGCCCTGAAAAAGCGGCATCTTTATTTCTGTATCACGGTCAACACAATGTGTAAACAGAAGGCACTGCTGCACAGGCCGATATTGCTAACCTTTAGGGCCGTTCATCATTCCCTGATTTATCTGAACCAGTCTCGGACAAATAATGTGGTCAATTTGGTCCGGCAGGGACTAGTCAATAAGACCAATTTATCCAGTCAGATTGTAAACCAATTTTATTTTACCTTTGAAACTCAATCAGGCACTAAAAAGAGGTTGTTTATTCTTATAAATCAAACGGGGTGGTTATTGAAAAACAGCTCATGGAAATAGGAATTAAAAAATCAATATGAAAAAGATTTTCTTCATCATTAGTATTGGAGTGGCTCTGTTTTACCAGGGATGCCAGGTTGACCGTAACAAGACTCCAAACCTGGATTACACAAAATATGTTAATCCGTTTATTGGCACTGGGGCGGTTGATAGTCTGAGTTTGTCAGGAAGTAATTTCCCGGGAGCTTGTCTGCCGTTTGGACTGGTGCAGTTGAGTCCGGATACAAGAGAATATCCCGACGATCCTTGCAGTGGTTATGATTATAAGGACTCTACAATTCTCGGATTTAGTCATACACATTTAAGTGGCACCGGTTGTCCGGATCTTTATGATTTTCTGTTTATGCCTTTCGGAGGTGAAATAAAATGGAAGCCGGGAAGTGATGATGGCAAAACAAAGGGCTTTCGTTCAAAATTCAGGCATTCAACCGAAAAAGCAATTCCGGGTTATTACAGCGTGGTTCTCGACGATTATAATATAAAAGCTGAAATGACAGCAACTGAACATTGCGGAATGCATAGATATGTGTTTGCCGGCAAAGATCCGTATCACCTGGTTGTCGACCTTGATCATTCCCTGGTAAGAAACAGTCCTTACAGGTTTTGCAAAATATTATCCGCTCATGTTAGAGTGATAGATAATAAAACAATAGAAGGATACCGGATAATTTCAGGCTGGGCTAAACTAAGGAAGGTTTATTTCAGAGCCGAGTTTTCACGGGCATTTGATTCGCACGCATTCAAATCAGGGCAGTACGAATTTCCAAATATTCCGGTCGCCAATAATCCCGACTTGAAGATTTGTATGAATTTCAACCATGATAATGATAAACCATTGATCGTAAAAGTTGGGCTCTCCTCTGTTTCTGCCGATGGTGCCAGGGAAAATCTTGAGGCTGAAATTAAAGATTTTGATTTCGATAAAGTTTCTGCCCTGGCAAAAGAAAGCTGGAATAAAGAACTTTCATGCATCGATATTGAAGGTACTGAAAAACAGAAAACCATCTTTTATACCGGGTTGTACCATATGTTTATTCAACCCAATAACATTGCAGATGTTTCCGGGAACTATTTAAGTTCGGATAACAGTTTGAAAACAGCCTCCGACAAAAAGCATTACAGCACATTTTCTCTCTGGGATACGTATCGTGCGGCACACCCGCTTTATACTTTAGTGCAGGAGGAAAGAACGGCAGGTTTTATCAATTCAATGCTTCGTCAGTATCAATCTTACGGTTATTTGCCAATCTGGCAATTATGGGGAACAGAAACGTACTGCATGATAGGCGATCATGCGATTCCTGTTATTGTCGATGCTTATTTTAAAGGAATAAAAGGGATTGATTATAAACTTGCTTACGAAGCTGTCAGCGTTTCTTCAAAGACTTCACATAAAAATGCTCCTTTTGCTTTACTCGATAAATACGGATATTTCCCTGAGGATTTGCAAACCGAGTCGGTGTCGTTGACTCTTGAGATTGCTTACGATGACTGGTGCGTTGCTCAGATGGCAAAAAAGATGGGTTACGAAGAGGATTATAAGTATTTTATGAATCGTTCAGAGGATTATAAAAAGCTTTTTGATAAAAACACCGGCTTTTTCAGGGCTAAGAATAGCAATGACGAATGGCTGGTTCCCTTTAATCCTCTTGCTTATGGCGGTAACGGCGGATATCCTTTTACCGAAGGCAATGCCTGGCAATATTTATGGTACGTTCCGCAGGATGTCTATTCATTAATAAATTTAATGGGAGGCGATAAAAAGTTTATTCAAAAACTCGACACTTTCTTTACGCTGGAAGTAAAACCCAAAGATGTAAATGGAAATGCATCTGGTTTTATTGGTCAGGATGCTCATGGCAACGAACCCAGTCATCACATTGCTTATCTGTACGATTATACGAATGAACCCTGGAAAGCACAATATTACAGTGCGAAAATAATGAATGAATTGTACAATGACCAGACCTCCGGATACCCCGGAAATGAAGACTGTGGACAAATGTCCGCATGGTACTTGTTCAGCGTAATGGGATTCTATCCGCTGAATCCTGCAAATGGCATTTATTGTTTTGGCTCACCACAATTAAAAAAAGCAACCATTATGCTGGCAAACGGGAAACAGTTTAAAATCATTACCAACAATGCTGGAACCAACAATATTTATATCCAAAAAATACTTTTAAATGGTTCCCCTTATGAAAAGAATTTCATAACATACAACGATATAATTACAGGGAGTACACTGGAATTTTATATGGGTAACACACCAAACAGGAAAATGGCAGATTACGCGAAACCACCATTAATTGCCAGATAAATAAACAGGATATAACCGCGGCTCTCTGCCCACTTTTTCCTGATCAACCCTGATCTGAATTCAAACTTTGTTGATCGATATTCTATATCTCCCCGAATAAGCTTACCGCACTTACTCATATCTCAGTGTTTCCGCCGGATTTCTCGTAGCTGCCCGCCAGGCCTGCCAGATGGTTGCGGCAACGGCCACGAGGAGAATACATAAGGAAGTCATAATGAAATATCCCGGGCTTAAACGGATGCGCTGGGCATAATCTTTCAGCCAGATGCTCATGACCAGATAACTGGCCGCCGAGGCCAGAAGAGAAGCGATGACAATGATGATTACGGTTTCTTTCAATAAGGAGTTGATCACCTGGCCGACGGTGATGCCGTTCACTTTGCGTATTCCGATTTCTTTCGTGCGCCTGGAGATCTTCAGAATCGTCAGGGCAAGCAAACTGATCAGACTGATGATGATCAGTTGTTCTGAGCCTAAGGATACCATCTGAGCAAGACGGTTTTCTTTTTTATACATCCTGTCGAAAATATCCTGTAGGGTTTTACAGGTAAAAACATAGTCTTTATCGAAGTTCTGGAAGACCGTCTTCACCTGCATCAACTGGTTTTGGGTCAGTGGTTTACTGCTTTTGATATAAATACTGGGAGTTCCCCAGTGGCAATTAGCTATGACCAAAGGTTTGACAGGTTCTCCCGGATTGGATTCATAATAGAAATCTTTCACCACCCCTATGATCTCAACCCGCTGGTCTTTATAGAGAACGGTCTGACCGGCTTTCGGCGGGATCCCCAGTAACCTGACCACCGATTCATTGACGATAATGGCATTGCTGTCGGCCATCGAGGGACGGAAAAACCTGCCGTCAATCAACTGAAGCTTCATCAGTTCGCCGAATCCGGGCCGTTCACGGTATTCATTGATGATCTTGCCATTGTTCTCGCTGTCCCAGGTATTCCTGATGATCTCACCGCTGCATCCCCCGCCCATAGTATGTTCTCCTCCGGTGACGGCAGTGACAAAAGGCAGACGCAGTAGCTCCATCCGCAGACTTTCGTATTTTTTTGAGATGGGCCCCGAACAATTATTGACCACGGTAATATTAGTGTTGTCAAACCCCAGAGGCACCCCGTGCATGAATTTCAACTGGGACAGGATGACGACTGTACAACTGATAAAAAATGCCGCTACCATAAACTGGACAAATACTGAGACATTTGAAAAACGGTTGTTATTGCCGGTGTTTGAAATTTTTCCTCTCAGTCCCAATGTATATTTCATTCTTGAAAGATAGAATACGGGATAGCCCGAGGTGATTCCGAGAAGTACAAGCAGCACAAGCAGTATGGAAATAAGCCCCCAACCCGAAAACAGATCGGAAATATCCACTTTCGATATCAGCAATTTTGAGATGTAAGGCATACATTTCCAGGTTGCCAGAAATGCCAGAATGGTTGCAATAAGAAAAACGACCAGGGTTTCCAGGAAAAACAATCGGGCAATGCTGGCTTTGGAAGCGCCAAACAGGGAACGGATGGATATTTCGGCAATCCTTTTCTCGCCCTGGATGATAAATAGATTGATGTAACTGAGCAGGGCCGTGATCAGCACAAAAAATGCGATCAATCCGACAATAATCATCTGTTTGGGGCTGCCATGATTCTGAATGAATGAAGCAGCAGCAGAATGGAGATAAAGATCAGGCAGAGATTCAACACCCGACTGTACTTTTGCATTCACATTTTTTGCCCAGTCTTTCATAAGAACATTATTGACGGAGGCAATTTTCGAGGCTGCCGCTTTCTGGTCCACATGGGGTTTGAGCAGGTAGTATGTCTGAAATTCAAGTCCGCCGAATCCTTCAGGATTAAGGGTAGGTAACGAGATCAGGATATCGAAGTTCAGGTGTGAATTTTTTGGAAAATCATCCATAACACCCGTGATCATGACTTTCTGGCCATCCACTTCAATGCTTTTACCCAGACAGTTGAAAGAACTGAATAATTTAACGGCCAGAGAGGCAGTAATCACGGCTTTGTTCTTTTCCATGAGCGCGGTACCGGCATCTCCTGTTTTTAAGGTTTTACCGAAAACCTTAAAAAATTCCTTTTCGGAATAAAAAATCCGGATATCGCCTATTTTGGTTTCCTGGTATTGGGCCGATGAAGGCCAGCCTCCGTAAAGCTGAACGGCACACTCAATTTCAGGAACTTTTGAGGGAAGCTGGGTATAGGCATTGCGCAAGGTAATGCCGTAAACATCCATCGAGGTATTATCGGTAACCCGTTCGTATAATCTGAACACCCTGTTCCTGGTCGGAAAATGATTGTCATAACTCAGTTCAAAAAGGATGTAGGTCAGGGTCAGGATCACCATGGTCAAAGCTACTCCCAGGCCGATTACGTTGACGAGGGAAATGAACGGATTCCGTTTTAAAATTCTCAGGACGAACAGGAAATCTTTCATGAGATAAAAATTAAATTGTTGTTATTCGTATTTGAGGGATTCAACAGGATCAGAAATGGCTACCCGGTAGCTTTGCCAGCTTAGGGTGAATAAGGAGATCAGCATGATGAGCAAACCGGCCAGTACAAAGATCCACCATCCTAAACCGGTTTTACAGGTAAAATTCTCCAGCCATTTCTTCATGGTAAAAAAAGTTAAGGGGGTTGCAATGACGAATGCCAGGGCTACCCATTGCAGAAAATCCTTGTTCAGGATGACCATGATCTTAAAGACTGAAGCTCCGTTGACTTTGCGTATACCGATCTCTTTGGTGCGGCTCATGGATATGAATAAACCCAATCCGAATACACCCAGCATTGAGATGAAAATGGCTACGACCGTCATGGAGGTCAACACATTTTTTGTCCTGATCTCCTTTTTATAGTTCGACAGCAGTTTGTCGTTAATGAACCTATACTGAAAGGGAATGCCTGGCTCAATGCTGTTCCATATTTTTTCAAGCTTTTTCAGTGCCTGGGGGACATCCCCCGGGTTCAGCCTCAGGATTATTTTAGCCATATCCCATGAAGACAAATAGAAGCAGGCTGGCTGGGGCGATTCTTGAAGGGATTCATACTGAATATTTTCGATCACACCGGCAATCTTGTAGGTTTTTCCGGGATCTCCTGTAAAAAAGTTTTTCACTGTTTTTCCGACCGGATCCTTTAAACCCAGTGCCTCCATCCCTGCCCGGTTTATAATGATCTTGCTGCTGTCGGTACTCAGGGCAGGGTCAAATCCTTTTCCATAAATATATCTGGACTCTAATGTCTGCAGGTATCCGCCATCGACAGGTACTTGTCCGAAATTGGCCCGGTTCAGATGACCGTCTGGTCCGTAAGTTTCCAGAGGTCCATAGTTGTTAATATGTTCTGCAGGTGTATTCCATGAGGCCCCGAAACCGCTGACTTCGGGAAGTCCTGAGTACTGATTTTTCAGGAATCTGTACATGCCTCCCGTGCTTTCATCATCCGGAAGATATATCTCCAGGAGCCGGGTCTTGTTGAATCCCAGTCGCTGATCGATCAGGAGGGAAGTTTGCCTGAATACGATGATTACACTTGCGATCAATGCAATGGAAATAGTTAACTGAAGGATCAACATAGATTTGGAAATCCAGGAATACCCTTTGTTCATTCTCGAATTGAATTTGTTCCGGTTACCGCCGAGAATAATGGATGGATTGACACGGATCCTGAACCAGGATTGGAACAATGAAGGGATAAGGACAGCGAAACCTGAAAGTAATGCAAGGGTGAGAAACAGTCTGCCCTGGAAAAAGGAAATCTGAAGAGAGGTTCCCATGATCTGGTTAAAATATGGCAGGATCAGGAAAGTGATCAAAACGGCCAGAGAGGAACAAATGACAATCAGCATAAGGCTTTCAGTAATAGTGGAAGTAAAAATATTTCGCTTACTGGCCCCCATGGTTTTCTGCATCACGGTGATAAAATCGCTTTTCCCCGACAGGGCCAGGGAAAGATTGATATAGTTGAAACAGGCGATACACAGAATGAAAAAAGCAATGATCGCAAAAGCCCTTACCACCCTGATATCCCCCCTGATCGCTATGTCCCACAAGGTATCTGCCGAATACAGGTGAATTTCGGAGAGAGGCTGCAGTTGATACACGGTTTTCATCTTCTTTAACCCTCGTGCGGCCATATACTGTGTCCTGATTTTTTGTTCCAGTTGATGACGATCGGTCGAAGAAGGGAGTAAAAAGTAAAAGCTGGTAGATGAATTGTTCCAGGATTCGGTCATGAATTTGTCGATCTCTTTCAGAGTCTCGGCTGAAACCAGCATGTCCACCATGAAATGTGAAGTTTTCGGAATGTCTTTGATAACACCTGTCACCTCCAGGTTATATTTATTCTGAAACCTGATGCTTTGTCCGACGGGATTGGCTCTCCCGAACATTCTCCGGGCAGCATTCTCGGTCAGAACCACTTTACTGGAAGCGGAAAGTGCATGAATGGGGTCTCCCTGAATGAAGGTGGCGGTAAAGACACGGAAGAAATCAGGAGTTGTAAAAACAATACCGTTGAAGGGAAAATTTTGGTCATTGACTTTTACGAATTCGGTAGCTCCCCCTCTGGAAAAAACCGTGGTTCCATTTTGCAGTTCGGGCATTTTGTCCTGGAGCACTTTGAAAAACACGATGGGATGGTTTGGCATACGCTGACCCTCGAAGCTTTTCAGTAAACGGTACATCTCCCCGTAGTGTTTGTTTTGTTTATCAAAGGAGATCTCGTTCTGAATGAAAAGCAGGATGATAAGGCAGGCTGCAAGACTGATCGAAAGCCCTGATATGTTGATCACGCTGCCCGTCCGTTGACGAAGCAGATTACGTAAAGCAAGTTTAATCGAATTGTTCATACACGGAATTCTTTTAAATGATGTAGCAAACTGAATTCTTTCCCACCTGATCGGTTCCATCTTACTTCATCTCAACTTTATCATTATTTCCGAAGATCGAATAATCGGAAATGATCACCTGTTCTCCCGGCTGCAGTCCTTCGAGGACTTCATAGAACTGGGGATTTTTCCTGCCGATCCGGATGTTACGTTTTACGGCGTAAGCCCCGCTCTTATCCAGGACAAAGATCCATTGTCCGCCGGTGGTTTGATAGAAACTTCCCTGCGGGATCTGTATGGCTTCGGAGGGCTGACCCAACTGCATTTTGATGAAGTACGACTGTCCGATCCTGATATTTTCGGGCAGTTTCCCGGTAAATACCATATCGATCCTGAATTTCCCGTTTTTCACTTCGGGGTAAACCTTTTTGATCTCCAGTTTCAGGGTGTCGCTGGGCCTTTCGATGTAACCTGTAAGCCCGGGTTTGATCCGGTCGATGTAGTGCTCATCCACATCGGCTTCGATCTTGTAAGAGGTCAGAATATTGATCTGGCCGATACGGAATCCCCGGCTGATCGACTGTCCGATTTCCACGGCCAGGCTCCCTAACTGACCGTCCACCGGCGATTTTACATTCAGATAATCCTGCTGTTGTTTGATCAGGGCCAGGTTCATCTGCATGTTCTTCAGATTCCCGTTGATCTGTTCGATCTGCAGCATCCGGAATGCCGAGTCCTGTTTCTGGCGCAGAAGGACCAGGGCAAGGGTCTTATCGGCAAGCTGGTTAGCCTCGTCGGAACGCAGCCATTCGTCGCGTGAGATAAGCTGGTCTTTATACAATTCCTTGTTCTGTTCCCAGGTTCTCTTTTTGGCTATCAGGTCAAACTGCGCTGTGAACACTTCCCTTTCGAGCGAGTGTTTCTCCTGCTCCATACGTATCCTGGATTCCCGCATTGAGTTTTCTTTCTCGGCCAGTTGAGCTTCGCTGTTGAGGATGTTCAGGTCCATGTCGCTGTTGCTCAGCCTGAGGATGAGATCCCCCTTTTTCAGCATAGAGCCTTCCTCCATCAGGATCTCTTCCACCTTCCCGCCTTCATAGGCATCGAGGAATACAGTTGAGATAGGAGCTGCAGTGCCGTCATTGGTGATATAATCATTGAAAACCCCTTTGATGACAGGGGCAATGGTGATCCGTTCCTTGTCGACCCTGATGGTGCTGGTCCAGTCCCGGAGGAGGAAAAACAAGATGAGGGCGATGAGCAGACTCCCGCCGGCGATGTATTTCCAGTATTTTTTCCTGATCCAGTGTTTCTCTTCTATGATCCGGTCCATTCCTGAATTCAACTGGGAGTCCATGTGAAATAGTTTATGATTTATGATTGACGATTTTTATGTTTGGGTCTATAATGGGACAGTTGATCATTTTCACTTTCCGCTGAGCAGGGATCCGGTCATTAAAAAGCGCAGATAACGTTCTTTCAGCATGACCTGCAAACCTGTGCGAAACAATTCGGTTTTTGCCGTAACCCATTTGCTTTTCTGAATATCAAACTCGATGATATTGATCAGTCCCTTTTCCAGTTTTTTCTCCGCAACCAAATAAACGTTATAGCTTTTATCGAGCTGGTGAAGGGAGGATTTGTATTCCGCCATAGCCGCGCGCCAGTCGGTAAGAGATTTTTCGACCGTCATTTTCAGATTGTAATTCACTTCATCATACTGGTTTTTTGCTTGCTGGTACTGCAGTTTCGACTTGCTAAGCGAGGTCATGTTCGAGAATCTGGTGAAAAGCGGAATGGAAAGATTCAGGCTTAAGTACTCATAAGAGTTATTCGTAAACTGATCCGGAAAAGGGAGGACATGATTATCGGTATCCTTGTTGGTTTCGGCATATAGTGAGCTCCAGCTTGCATAAAACCCCAGGCTGGGTGAAAAACTCCCTTTACTTACCTGCATGGCTTTCTTTGCCGCCAGCATTTTGTTCCTGTAGACATCCGGATCAGGCAGCACTTCCGAAGCCGTTTGGTACAGCTTATTCATGGAAAGAGTATCCATCATTCCGGATAAAATGGAAGGGACTATCGTATCGATGACCAGGCTGTCGGGAACGGGGAAGTTCATATTGGATTTCAATACCAGAACCGCCTGCTCCAGAAGGTGGTGCGACTGAACGAGCAGGGTACTGTCGGCGGCCACGTCGGCTTCGGTTTCCAGCAGGTCAGTACCGGGTTTTCTTCCGACTTCCACGAATTTTAGGGTGCCTTCGAACTGATCGTGCGACAGTTTGTAGTTTTCAAGCGCAATGGCTACAAGACCGGTCTGCAGCAGGACATTGAAATAATTGTCGATGATCGTAAAAGCCAACTCGTTCCTGAGTTGTTGCAAATGGCTCTTTTCGGCCAGATAATTGAACTTTTGCATCTCGATGGTGTTGATCTTCATGAAACCGGCAAAGAGGTCCACGGAAGATGAAAGGCTGTACCCGCTGTTGAAATACTGTATCCCGACATAGGTATTGGTCGAAGGATCTATGCTCCTGCCATAATTCTCGTTGAAAGAGGACTGAAAACTCAGGCCGGGCAACATATTATTCCGGGCCTGCCGGTAATCCGCCTTCCGGATACCTACATAAAGATCCTGGTCCCGGATTGAGAAATTATTGTCCCACGCATAATAGATGCACTGGTCGAGAGTCATCATTTTCTGGGAGAACAAGGATCCGGAATAACAAGTAAGGAAAAGCAAAAGGAGAGCCCATATCCTGAATCGGTTCATAATCACAAAGCTTGCACCATTTGTTTTACTTCTTCCGTCACGATCTGCCCATCGAACAGGTTCACGATACGATGAGCAAAAGCTGCATCGCGCTGGGAGTGGGTGACCATCACGATGGTAGTTCCCTGCCTGTTCAGCTCCGAGAGCAGGTTCATGACTTCAATCCCGTTTTTCGAATCGAGGTTTCCTGTAGGTTCGTCGGCCAGGATCAGCTTGGGATTGGGAACAACCGCCCTCGCAATGGCAACACGCTGCTGCTGTCCGCCCGAAAGCTGTTGGGGGAAATGTTTCTTCCGGTGACTGATCTTCATACGGTCGAGGATATCCATGACCATTTTCTTTCGGGCGGCATTCACGATCTTGAGATAGAGCAAGGGCAGCTCCACATTTTCGTACACGTTGAGTTCATCAATTAGGTTGAAACTTTGAAAGACAAACTGGATGTTGCCTTTACGGTACCTGGTACGTTTGCTTTCCCGGTAATTTGAAACATCTGTTCCATCGAAGAGATAGGTGCCTTCAGTTGGATTGTCGAGCATTCCCAGGACATTCAGCAGCGTGGACTTGCCACAGCCCGAGGGGCCCATGATGGCCACGAATTCCCCTTTTTGCACCTCCATGCTGACCTTGTTCAGCGCGGTCGTTTCAACTTCATCGGTCTTGAACCGTTTGGTGAGATCCATTGTTTTTATCATGAGTTCTGATTTTGATTTTAAGGGTTATATTCCCCGGGGCTTGCCCCGGAATTTGGGTCCAGGGCTCTGCCCGGGGAATAGTGTATTTTATGCAAATATCTTGCCAGATGATTTAATAATCTCTTAATCATATTATTAACAATATTTCAATAATTATTTTGTTAATAAAGTGAACAATCGTATGTTCACTTTTTGTACATTTAGCTCGTTTTTTCATTCGACAGATTATGGATCAGAAAGTCAAAGATGGAAGATTGCTTATTGTAGATGACAGCAAAAGCGTTCTGAACGCGCTGAAAATGCTACTGAAATTCGAGTTTGAGGAGGTTTTTACCATAACCGGTCCGAATTCGCTTATCCATGACATTGAAAAACTGGATATCGATGTAGTACTTCTGGATATGAATTTCAAGGCCGGTGAAAACTCGGGAAACGAGGGGATGTACTGGCTTCGGGAGATTAAACGAAGGAAACCTGAGATCGAAGTGGTCATGTTCACGGCCTACGGTGATATTGAGACTGCGGTAAAGGCCACTCACGAAGGGGCGGCGGATTTCGTGTTAAAACCCTGGGAAAACGGGAAACTTCTGGCCACTCTGAAATCAGCGCTCAAACTCAGGAGATCGAACCAGACGGTAGGAGATCTCAGGAAGAGGGAACATGCGCTAAAGACCGAGCTGAACCGCGACGGGCGGACGATCATAGGAAATTCCCAGGCCATCAGGAAGATACAGGATCTGATCGGAAAAGTAGCCGCCACGGATGCCAACATCATGATCACCGGCGAAAACGGCACGGGGAAAGAACTTGTGGCAAAAGAGATCCACCGTTTATCAGACAGATCGGATGAACTGCTTGTCACCATAGACCTGGGTTCTCTGGCAGAGAATCTGTTCGAGAGCGAGATGTTCGGTCACTCCAAAGGCTCTTTCACCGATGCCATAGAAAACCGGACCGGCAAGATTACCCTGGCCGACAAGGGTACCCTGCTGCTTGACGAGATCGGGAACCTGCCTTTGCATCTGCAGTCGAAACTCCTGAATGTTTTACAGAACAGGGTAGTGTGCCCTGTGGGATCCAACCAGGAAATACCTGTGGATATACGGCTGATATCCACCACCAATAAGAATCTGTATCAGATGGTGAGGGAGAAGACTTTCAGGGAAGACCTGCTGTACCGGATAAATACCATACAGATAGAGGTACCACCATTGAGACAGAGAATTGAAGATATCCCGGAACTGGCCGGTTTTTATTTGGGGAAATACAGCCAGAGATATAAGAAGAATGGCTTAAAGCTTCACCCGAAATCGGTGGAAAGTCTGAAGAATTATCCCTGGCCCGGGAATATCAGGGAATTGCAACACACTATCGAAAAAGCCGTCATTCTGTGCGAAGGAGATCATATCGCACCCTCCGACCTTTATCTGAATCAGCCTGATCTCGTGTTGACGGAAGAGACGATGACGCTGGAGGAGATGGAGAAGCGGATCATAGCCAAAGAACTGAAGAAAAGCGGTCAGAGTTTGATCGTCACCGCAAAAAACCTGGGCATTTCACGTACCACCCTTTATAAAAAAATGAAAAAATATGGGATCTAAACAAATTATACCGACGATCCTGATCGGCATCGGGTTCATCGTTACGGCTGCATTTCTCACCGGATACCTTATATCCGGTGACCATGACCCCTGGTACCTGCTTATTCTTCTCACAGTCCCTCTGGCCGGTCTGGCAATTATGCACAAGTTCAACCAGTCAAACCGGCAGATCGCCTTTTTTTTCGAGGCCATCAGGAATGAAGAC
>Ga0224559_1001002_pt1 | contig 16372 bp, 15 predicted proteins | sample 714S33034metaG_FD_180676 | JGI IMG/M metagenome (GOLD analysis project Ga0224559, IMG submission 180676) | Peat soil microbial communities from Stordalen Mire, Sweden - 717 S3 30-34 | ecosystem: Environmental > Terrestrial > Soil > Wetlands > Peat | place: Sweden: Norrbotten County, Stordalen... | reverse complement strand
AGAGGTTCAAAATCTTCGTATGAATTCATGGATGCGTTTTATCTGTTTTGTTTTTCTTTTGGTTCCTGGTCGGGCGTTCGCAGATCCAGCACAATTCGATCTGGCTGGCCCCAAGCTGGAAGTCAAGGTGATCCATGCAGGTAAAACCCTGCCGATCTCCCAAGTTCCCAACCTCTCGGTTGGCGATCAAGTGTCGATCAAAGCCGATCTTCCTCAAGGCCAGTCTGTGCATTATCTTCTTGTCGCGGCGTTCTTGCGCGGGGCAACCAATCCGCCGCCGGAAAACTGGTTCTTTTCGTCAGAGACATGGAATTCCAAAAGCAACGGCGGACTCAAGATCACGGTCCCCAAGGATGCCCAGCAGGTGCTCATCTTCCTGGCTCCGGAGACCGGCGGAGACTTCAAGACGCTGGTTAGCGCCGTTCGCGGCAGGCCTGGTGCCTTCGTGCGGGCTTCACAGGATCTAAATCAGGCGACACTGGATCGCTCTCGGCTGAAGGTCTATCTGGCCGCAATTCAAACGATCAGCCAGACCGATTTCGACCATTTGAAAACGGCATCACCGCTGCTCGCGCGAAGCCTCTCGATCAAATTCGATTCCGATTGTCTTCAGAAGATACCTGAGTTGCAATCTCCCTGTCTGATGCAGGGCCGGGACACACTGATTTTGAATGATGGACACAGTACCTCGATCGTTCAGGCACTCACATCGGGTCCCACCAGCGATCTGGCCTTTGCGCTGAGCAGCACGCCACAGGCTGGCCTTGGCTATTCCAGTCCATATATCGCCTCGGCGATGGACATTGCGCGCATCATGGAGTCTTTCCGCACCGCGATGTATCAGTACATTCCCGCGCTGGCTACCGAACAAGGAGATCAATTATCCCTCGAACTCAATTCAGTTCCCTCGTTTCAAAATCCGAAGTCTGTTTTGGTCGTTGCTCTGCCTGCAATTGAAGCGCCCATGATGCCGCCGCTTCATCCGGTCGATCCCAAAGAGGTGTATTGCGCGGAGAAGACGGAGCTGGTTCTGCCCACCGAGGGAGCTCCGTTGGTGTTTTCAACGGGCTACGCCCACGATATAGTTCTCCGCTTGAAGGGGAAGAATGGTAAATTCGTCGATTTGCCTGTGAAGGCCGACGCAGAGAAAGGCGGATTTGTTGCAAATACCGCAGGGCTCAGCCCCACCAACTTCGGCGATGCGCTTGACGGTTCACTCCACGGCTATTGGGGATTTGAACCATACAACGGTCCTGAGTTCAAGCTGCAGAATACTCGTCCCCAACACTGGCAACTGGTTGAAGGCGATCAGCAGTCGTTGATTGCAGGTCGCGATGACCTTGTACACATCGAAACGGAAAATGCCGCCTGTGTTGACAGCATCGTGCTCCAGAAGCCGACGGGCGAAACCGTAAAGGCAGACTGGAAATCAACCGGGCCGAACCAGGTTGCGGTCACTCTGCCTCTCAAGAAGGTCAAGCCCGGCGCTATGAAGCTGTTGGTCAAAGAATACGGCAACAAAGATCCAGACTCGGTTCCGCTGCAAGCATTTGCGCAAGCCAGCCATATCGACAACTTTACGATCCACGCCGGTGATCTCTCCGGCGTACTGAAAGGCAGTCATCTTGAGGGCGTAAAAGAGCTAGCGCTGGACGGAGTTAAATTCAAGCCGGCTCCGCTCGCTTCAACTGAAAATGCGGATGAACTGTCTTTGGTTACATCCGATGTGCAAACTGCCAACCTGTTCAAAGAGGGAGAAGCTTCTGCTGCCAAGGTAATTCTGAATGACGGTCGCGTCTTCAATCTCGACATTACTGTAGCGCCGCCACGGCCCAAGGTTACATTGATCGGCAAAAGCGCACAGCCATCCGCATCCAGCGCCGCCGACCATTTTCAGCTTTCAGACCAAGATGAGATTCCGCAAAACGCTCAATTGACCTTTTCGATTCATGCCCAGATTCCGGCGGCTTTCACTGGCGAAGAAAAGCTTGACGTGGGTACTGTCCATGGCGCGTATCTGACGACCCTCACGCTCACCAGCGGTCTGACCCTTGAGGATTCTGAAGTAGCTATTGCTACGCTCGACACTGGTAAGGCATTTCCAGCCTCCGCCTGGGGGCCACTTCGCTTCCGAGTGGTCGAGAATGGAGTTGCGGGTGATTGGCAGCCTCTTGTGACGCTGGTTCGTTTGCCAGTATTCAGTGACCTTAAGTGCACTGGGGTGACCGGCCAACCTTGCGAACTTGGCGGATCCAAGTTGTTTCTTGTGGATGCAGTTTCAAGCGATTCACAATTTACTCACCCCATCCAGATTCCAGAAGGCTTTCCGGGATACTTTCTGTCAGTTCCACGTCCCACCGATCAACAACTCTACATAAAGCTCCACGATGATCCCTCAGTGGTCAATTCGATCACCTTCCCTGTTGAGGCCTTGCAGCCTCTACCCACGGCAACTTCCGCGTCTTCCCCAAAACCGGCGGCGCGAACTCCTAATTCACCTGCCGTCAGCAACTCCTCCCCAGCAACGACAGCACCAGGCACGGTTGCCGCACCTCTTTCAAAGGATCCAACCGCTGAAGAAACGACGCCAGCTTCCAACTCAGATAAGACTAAGCCTCAAACCTCGCTGACCAATCCGCCTAAGACCAAGCAAACGCCGCAGCTCAGTGGTGGAACTGGTTTATCCGGGGCTTCAAGTACGTCTTCAGCACCAGAGAAATCGTCTTTTACTGGGCAGCCTGCTTCCCATGGAAATTCCTCAACCAACGACACGCCAACGACTGACAGTTCGAAGGCGAATTCGTCCTCTCAATACCCCCAAATTGGCAGCATCACGTTTCCTGGCCAACGGTATCCTTCTCCACGGGTATGATGAAATGCGAATCGGCCGCGTTTATAAACACACTCATGGCGAAATGAGTGTGTTTCCCTTTCAAAGATATTCAACACGATCAGGATCATCGGGTCAGTGCTCAAGAATGGCACTGTTTTTTGAGTAAACGCGCGAAGGACGGAGGGACCATTGTTCCAGAGATTCCGTGAAGACTGGGTACGACCGGCTTTGTTCTTCGGAAACAACCCAACAAGCCTGGCCGGAGGTGCCATTACCAGCGCCTCCGGCGTGACCATGATTGGCTACTGGCTAATGCAGATCCTTGGCCGGCCCAATTCAAACCCCTACCTCGGCATCATCTTCTTCCTGCTTCTTCCAGCTCTTTTCATCGCCGGCTTGGTGCTCATCCCACTAGGCGTCTTTGTTCGTCGCTTAAGGCTTCAGAAATCTGGTTTGATTCCGGCCGAGTTTCCCAAGATAGACCTGAATGATCGCGTCTTTCGTCACGGTCTGGACATTGTGCTTGTGGCCACCATCGTCAATCTTCTGGTTGTATCCGTATCGACCTATCGTGGAGCAGCTTATATGGATTCGCCGCAGTTCTGCGGTCAGTCCTGCCATGTGATGCATCCAGAGTACACAGCCTACAAAATCTCTCCGCACTCTCATGTGGCGTGCGTGGACTGCCACATCGGGTCGGGGCAGAGGCCTACTTCAATGCCAAAGTCGATGGAACCAAGCAGCTTATAGAAGTCTCGTTTCATCCCATGGCACATTTAGCGCCAAAGTACATACCCGACTATCCCACACCCATTCCGTCGCCCGTGCAGAACCTGCGTCCGGCGCGAGTGATCTGCGAAGGCTGTCATACCAATTTGACAACAAACATAGAGTAATGTCACCCTTGTCTTAGGGGGGTGAACTGATGCGCAAGCCGTCCTCTTTGAGTCCCTGGTTCACGGTCGAGCAACTGGTCGCATGGGTCAAGGAAGCTCCCGACAAGACGGCCTATCAGCGCCGCCTGGCGATCTGGCTTACCCATGCTGGTCCATTTGCAGCGCATCGCGTCGCCGATCTGCTGGCCGTTTCAACGCAGGCGGTTTGGAAGTGGGTTGCCGAGTACAATACGCTTGGCCCTAACGGACTCGACCGCAAAGGACGAGGCGGAAGACGATGGGGGCTGATGAGCTTGGACGAGGAGCGTGCCTTTCTTGCCGAGCATCTCGCGCAGGCCGAAAGTGGCGATCTTCTGACCGCCAAGCAGCTTGCTTCCGCGCTTGCAAAAAAGCTCGGACATGAGGTCTCCATCGACTACATCTATGGTCTGCTGCATCGCCACGAATGGCGCAAACTGACTCCGCGTCCACATCACACCAAGCAGGATGCGGCAATCATGGAGGCCTTCAAAAAAAACTCCCTCAAACGCTCGAAACCATAGCCCAGAGCCTTCCTGCGGGCACTCGGATGCGTGTGCTGTTTCAAGACGAGGGGCGTTTCGGGCGCATCAGCGACGCGCGAAGCTGCTGGGCGCCGCTGCCTTTGCGGCCCACTGTTTGCAGCCAATTGGTCCGCGAATATATCTACGCATACGTGGCTGTTTGTCCCGCCGACGGACAGATGTCTTCAATGATTTTGCCGTGGGTCGATGCCCGTTTAATGAGCATCTTTCTGGCCCAGACAGCGGCGCAATTTCCCACCGAATATTGCGTGATGTTTTTGGACGGAGCCGGTTGGCACAAGGCCCATGAACTGACGGTTCCGGCCAATATGAGATTGCTTCCGCTGCCACCTTACTCGCCGGAGTTGAACCCCGCCGAACACGTCTGGGAGTATATCCGCGAGAACGATATACGCAATCAAATCTTCAACACTTTGGACGAGGTTATGGATACCATCGAAACGAGTCTGCGCCATTTACATGAAGCTCCGGAAGAACTCCGCTCCATGACCGCCTTCCCGTGGATCTTCGAGAAAGCGGCTTGATTACTCTATGTATGATGAAAGATTGGTATCACACGCCGGCCAGGTACGTTGGTGAAAAGCTGCTGGTCAAGTCGACGTTCGCCGACGACGAGAAGAACACGGAAACACAGACAGTTCTAGTGTTACATCTGGGCGGCCTTGATGGACTTTCGCACCTTACCGGCATTCACGGTATTCACCTGGGACACATCGAATACATCGCCACCGATCCAACTCGGGCCACCATTCCCTGGGTGCAGAGACGTAACCCAGAAGGCACGGAAACGGTATTTTCTACTTCCGCACAGGGTGGCCCTGTTCCTCAGGGTGAGCTCCTCAATGACAAGTATGCCAGTGAAGCGGAGGCTCAGATCCAGATCCCGCAGCAACTCGCAGCCTTCTATCGCACTCAATACCCTGAGGTGCTGAAAGCTAAAGCCGCCCAAGTGAAGTCCGCAGGCGATGAACTCGTGACCCTCTACAACCAGAATGTATTTCCCTTCATGAAGGTCACGTGGGGAACGCATCCCAACAATATCGGGCACACATGAGCTATCCGGGCTGCTTCCGGTGTCATGACGGAAACCATACAGCCAAGAACGGCACAACTATCCCTCAAGATTGCTCGGTCTGCCACAATCTGCTGGCCGTGGACGAGGCCAAGCCGAAGGTGCTTTCCGATCTCGGCATTCAGTAGGTCGCGGCTCCCGTATCCTATGTTCAAATGTTCTTACGGAACCTCAATGCCCGCCTGTTTCCAAATCGACCTTGCCGCGGAATTTTCCATAAACAAAGACGACATAGCCGATGGCCAGCAGCATTCCGAAGATCCACCAAACTAAGCCCACTGCGAGAGTGTGCGGGCCAGAGAGGGCGTTGCTGAGAGTGATGTCGCGGTCAGCGCCGGTAGTGGCGGGAAGCAGTGTGGGGTAAAGGCCCCAGCAGGCACCCGCCAACATGAAGAATAAGTAGAAGCAAGAAGAGAGGAAGGCCTTGACGGGTTGAGCCTTACGGTTGAAGAACCAAATGCCACTCAGTGAGGCTATTACACCCACCGGTACAGCAAAGGTTACGGGCAAGTTGAAGTAGTTGTTGAGGCTGGCCGGACGCACAGCGATGGTGGCGACAAGACTTACCACAGTGAGCATTACCAGTACGAGCCAGAGCGGACTTACAATGCGGCGGGCTCGCTCTTCCAACTCTCCAGAGGTCTTGATTGTAAGCCACAACGCACCATGCAGAGTGAGCGCCACGAGCGCCAATAGCCCACCAATCACCGTGTACCAATCCAGGATGCCGGGATGCACTCCGGGCTGCCAATTGGTCCACAAAGGCAGAAAGAAGTATCCGTCCGCCTGGAGCGGAACGCCGCGCAGGACGTTAGCCAACGCTACTCCGAAGAAGATGGTCAGCAGAGCGCTCGAAAGGCCGAAGACTCCGTCCAGCAATGCGCGCCAGACGCCCACATCGATATGGTTGCGCAACTCCAGGCTTATGCCACGCAGGATGAGCAGCCAGAGCACAATCATCAACGGAAGGTAGAAGCCGCTAAACGCAGATGCATAGAGCAGAGGAAAGGCGAAGTAGAGTGTGCCGCCGCCGGCCAGCAGCCATACTTCGTTTCCATCCCAAACAGGGCCAATACTGGCTAGCGAGGAGCGGCGTTCCTTTTCATTGCGCATCAGGAACAGATGCAAAACACCCACTCCGAGGTCGAAGCCGTCGAGCACCACATAGGCCACGATCATCACAGCGACCAGCCAGAACCAGATGAAACCCATCATGGGAAAGCTCCTTTATTTTTCAAGCCCCAACTGAGAGCGGCAATCGTCAATCTACGTGAACAATGTCGGTCGGGATGACCTTGGGCTCAGGGCCGTTGCTGATCTCGCGGTAGATCAAGACGGTAAATAAGAGGCCCAGAAGTGTGTAGAGGCCCATGAAACCCAACAGGGTAAAGAGACCGTTGCTCGCCGAGACAGTGTTTGAGTAGCCTTCGCTAGTGCGCATCAATCCGTAGATCAACCACGGCTGGCGGCCGAGTTCGGCGGTCATCCAGCCGGCGGTGTTGGCAATGTAGGGCAGCGGAAAGCTGAGCAGGAGCGCCCACAAAGCCCAGCGCGCGGTAAAGAGCTTTGCGCGCCAGAGCAGAAATGCACTGACGATCATCAGCAGCACAAACCAGGTTCCGAGGCCGGCCATGATGTGGTAGGCATAGAAGAGAAGTGGCAGAGCGGTCGGCCACTGGTCGCGGGGGATCTGATCGAGTCCCTTCACCTCAGCCTTGGTTGTTCCGTAGATCAGAAAGCTCAGAGCGTCGTTGACCACGATGGGGTTGTCGATCTGGCCTGTCTCTTCATTGGGCTGGCCCATCAGAACAAGTCCCGCACCTGCCTCGGAGTGGAATAGGCCTTCCATTCCAGCGATGGCGGCGGGTTGGTTACGCGCTACATACTTGCCGTGCAGGTCACCGGTGGGAAATATGATGAGGATCGAAGCGATGACGCCGACGATCACTCCCACCTTGAGAAAGATGCGGGCGTATTCTTCGCGCTGCCTTTCCAGCAGGTAAAAGGCGCCTGTGGCGGCCATGACAAAGGAGCCAGTGATCACAGCGCCAGTCATGTTGTGCGCGTACTGCAACAGCCCCCAAGGGTTCATCAAAAGTTGCCAGAAGCTCAACACTTCGAACTGTCCATTGGGCAGACGATCATACGCCACCGGATGCTGCATCCATGCGTCTGTGACGATGATGAAGAATCCCGAGATCCACGATCCCACGAATACCATCACCGCTGAGAACCAATGCATCCACTTGGAGATGCGCCTCTCACCATACAGGAATAGACCCAGGAACGCCGATTCGAGAAAGAAGCTGAAGACGCCTTCCATCGCCAGTGGCTGGCCAATTACGCCGCCGGAGAGCCGTGAGAAGCGCGCCCAGTTGGTGCCGAACTCGAATTCCATGGGAATGCCTGTAACGACACCGAAGACGAAATTGATGCCAAAGATGCGTCCCCAGAAGCGCGCTGCTCTGTCCCACTGCTCGCTGCCAGTCTTGAGGGCGACCGTCTTGAGGACAACGATCAGCAGGCCAAGGCCCATCGTGAGCTGAGGGAATAAATAGTGAAAGGTAATCGTAAAGGCGAAGTGCAGGCGGTGGATCAGCTCAGCGGTCAATGAAGAACTCCTGTATCAATACGCCGGCACCACGAACAACGCGTTGTTTGGTTGATCTGGCACCGATTTCATACGGTACTAGCCGTGGTGCTGTCCATCGTACAGTCTTTGGGCGTAACGAGACCTTCTCAGCTACAGAGCCAGAAACAAATGGGAGTAGGAAGAAGCGTTGAACACCACAACCATTTTCTCATTTTGTAGGGTCGGCCACTCGTCCCATGAACAAAATGCCGCCTGAGCGATTGTCGCGGATCAGGAAAATGAACGGATGATCCGCGCGGAAAACGGGAGGTGCAGGCTGTTGCATTCTAGCCATCATCGAGCGCATCACTACCGCAGTTGCTGCCGCTGCCTCGGTTCCCTCCTCGTTGACATCGATGTAGGCCTTATGAATCACGGCTGAAATGAAAAAGTCGCGGTTGCCTGTCATCCCGGAAAAGTCTGCGTGCGCATCGAATGCCAGCGTCATCCCCATCGAGCCAAGCGTGCCTTGCAGTTCGAATTGCCGCGTCATCTTGAACTTGGGCAATGTAAGGACAACTTTGGGAATTGGCCGCAACTGGCCGAGCCATTGCCTCGTGTTGGGCGTGGTCAGCGACTGTTCCAAAGCAAACATGCCACCGACTTCCTTGGGCAGCAAGACGATCATGGACAACTCCGCGCTCTTGTACGGAATTTCCAGAATCTGAAGTGTTCCGCCATCGAAGTAGTTGAAGCCTGCTTCGCGGTGCATCATGGGCGCATTCACATTCTGCGTTGCGGATAGATGGAAATCCTCATCCCTGGTTTGCGCTTTGTCGAATTGCGTCTGCCAATCGCCCTTGAAATAGATGGCGTTCGTCAGCACCAGCCTTGTCTTGTTGTTGAGTGTGCCCCGCTGGAGTAGGTCTTTGATCTTGTTGTCGGTTTGCTGCTCCACCCATTGGTTGATGGTTAATCGCGCCGTCTCAGGGGCGTCTTTGAAATCAACCTGCTTCAAGCCTGCGTCATAATCGCTCTTGGTCACCTTCAGGAAATCATCGAGGAATGTATAGCCTTGTTGTGCCCAAAGCGCGTTGGCCATGCAAAGCTTATATTCATCATGCGGAGCGTTGAGGTCGCCAAGCAGACTTCCCATTGCCGAATGCAATCTCAGTGGCGGCAGCGTGAAATGCAGCGTCTTCGCCATCTCGGTGGCTGTGTCGCCACGCGCCCCGGCGTAGGTCATAGCCATGGCTGTGGAAATGCTATCGGGCGAGAAGAAGAGGTTGCCGCTTTGTGTCCGCAACTGGTTGTACAGATCAATGGCGAAGGCGTTGTTGCCCTCGACAACTGCTGCTTGGTCAGACGTGGCTGTGGCTGATGGTGGCGTCTCTGCAGGCAACTTGCTCATCGATAGGATCAGACACATGAGGAATATCCTTAACAAGAATTTCATACGTTTCTCCTAAGAACCAAGCGCGGCGGTGATCGGTTCATGAGTTGTCCGTCTGGTTGTCATAGACCATACTCATTTTGCAGTAGTTAGATTCCGGCATCCAGCGTTACAAATCGCACCGAAATACTGCGCAAGCACACCGCGATCTCCAGTTGGATTCATACTCATCGGCATATAAATCCAAAGTGAGGCAGGAATGCATATTGCCTAGTGTAAAATCTAGCCGGCAGCGGCTTGCCCTTTCTGTTCAAAACCGAACAGTTCCTTCATCCGCCAAGTGTCATAGTCGGGATGTATCGGAGATTTCAGATCCCTGAGAAACGAAGGCTTTGATGATTCCGAGGCTATTCGACCATGGAGGAATATGCTGCACACGCTGAGTGATTTGATGGGGTATTCCGCACAAGCGACAGACGGAGAAATCGGAAACGTCAGAAACTTCATATTCGACGATATAACCTGGGAGATTCGCTATCTGGTCGTCGATGTAGGAAGCTGGCTTGAGCGACGAAATGTGGTTCTGGCAATCTCGACAGTCGAGCAGCCCAATAGCGAGAACAAGACGTTCAGCGTCCGCCTGACGAAAGACCAAGTGCGCGAAAGCCCCGATGTTGACACGGAGAAGCCGGTCTCTCGCCAGCAGGAGATTGCGATGGAAGAATACTTTGGCAAGTTTGCCACTTGGGTACACCGTAACCTGGACTACGGAGTCCCAATTCCGACAGGTAGGAAATATCCAGTTCAGACCAAAGAAGATCCGCATCTTCGCAGTGTTCGCGATATGTATGGTTATGAGGTCCGAGGCACTGACGGTGATATTGGCCGTCTGGAAAGCTTTATTCTGGACGATACTACCTGGCATATCGGTTACCTGGAAGTCAAAGGTGGAAAATGGATTCTCGACCGCACCGTGCTAATTCCCACACTCTGGATAGAGTCTGTCTCTTGGGACAACTGTCGCGTGAACTTGCATCACAGCAGGAGTGGACTCAAGGAAGATTTGCAATCCGGGGTAGGAAGCAGTTAAAGACCGTTGTCTCGTTCACTGTGGACTGACAGCAATAGCACTCAATATCAAAGATAGACGAGATGGAGCAGAGGGTTTTTGAAGATCGAACACGGCCAACTGATTGATAAACAATTGCCTAGCGGCGATCACCTCGGTCACAGACAGATTCTGGCAGCATCCATCCAAAATATTTATTTCTCGACGCGCAACTAATTGATTAGTTGCGCGTCTCAATACAGCAGGGAGGTGAGCAAGCGGACTCCCACAAACAGCAATTCCTATGCCTCCAAAGAGATCCATCACGCTCACGCAGGCCGAACTCCGGCTCATGAAAATCCTTTGGGAGCGGGGCGAAAGTGGTGTTTCCGACATGGTGACGGCGATCTCAGCCGAAACCGAGTTGGCCTATACTTCTGTCCTCACGACCATCCGGATACTTGAGAAGAAGGGCTACGTCTGCCACCGGCAAGAGGGTCGCGCGTTCCTCTACAGCTCATGCGTTGGAGAATCTGAAGCGGGCCGGTCAGAGGTGCGCCATGTTTTGCAGCGGTTCTTTGGAAACTCTCGTGAGCGATTGTTGCTCTCGCTATTGGGCGACGACGAGATCACGCCCGAGGAACTGAATCGTCTGCGAGTGGCGATTGCGAAGTTGCCGGACGAAATGATGGAGGAGAAATAGATGAATCCGCTTCTTCATGCAATCTCAACTCTATCGGCGGCATTGGCAGGTAGCTTGGTTTCCGCGATTTGGGAGGGAGCCATACTGGTCCTTGGCGTTGCCCTCTGCCTGCGTATTCTTCCTGATCTCAGTGCGGCCGCACGATGGGTTGTGTGGACAAATGTCTTTCTTCTGTTGCTGTTTTTGCATTTCTTCCCTTCAATGGACAGCCATCTCCAGAGTGGAAGGGGATTTCAGGCTTCCCCTTTCCACCTCGATCCAATCTGGAGTTTTGCAATTGCAAGCGTGTGGCTGGTACTCACTCTCTGGCGCGGCGCGCAGCTGATTTCGAGCGCCATCTATCTTCGCGGATTGGCGAAACGGGCGACTCGTATTCAGCCCGATGAGTTCATCCAGACGCTTCTCCAGACAGGAAAGAATGGCCGCGCCGCTGAGCTTTGTACATCGGCAGAGGTTGAGCGACCTTGCGTAGTAGGCTTCTTGCAACCGCGCATCCTCCTTCCTCAGGCTTTGTTCGGGCAACTCAGTGCAGGTGATTTGGAACAAGTGGTGGTGCATGAGATGGAGCACCTACATCGCGCTGACAATTGGTCCAATCTGCTGCAGAAGGCCGCCGTTGTGCTCTTCCCGCTGAATCCAGTATTGTTCTGGGTCGAGCGTCGGCTGTGTGCAGAACGGGAATATGCCTGTGACGACAGGGTTCTGCGATCTAGTTGTGGTAAGAAGAGCTACGCGCTTTGCCTCACCCGGCTGGCCGAAATCACGCTCGTCAGCCGCGGCCTTTCTCTGGCGCTCGGCGCCTGGGAGCGAAGACCGGAACTGGCGCGGCGCGTTCTCCGGATCTTGCGGCGGCCAAGTGAGTCCATGCGACACGGACCGGCGATAGTTGTGACAGGGAGCCTGATTCTCAGCATCTTCGCAGGCGCAATCGCCTTGGCCCGCACTCCGCAGGTTGTCAGCTTCGCTCCGTTCGCTCCATCGACCATGCAGGAGACTTCATTGTCAGCATCTTCGATTCAGCCGATCAGCAATCCTGAATCAGGCTTTCACCCGACATTCGTCAAGGCAGTAATGCCACAACGAATCTCCCCGAAAGCGACTCGCCTGAATGACCGGCGAGGAAGTTCGCTCAAACAAGGGCTTCGGCAGAGCCGTTCCACCCCGAACCAGCCCGAGTTGATTGTGCTGACGGAGTGGGAGATCAATGCGCCACCTCCGCGCTTGATCTTCGCCGTCGCTGAGGATCACCATTCTTCGTATGCCGCCGTTGCCGTTGCAAACGGCTGGCTGATCGTTCAGATTTAACCGCAACCTCAACCAGAAAAGGAGTCGTCATGTCTCAATCAACTAATCAATTAGTTGCAACTGCAAAGCGATTTGGCGCTGCAGCTGCATTTGTCGGCGTCTTTGCATTGGGCGGGATTGCTTTCGCCGGTCTTCATAGTGCTCATGCAGCCACTATCAAGATGGACGACAACAGCATTGCGCCTCTCACAGCGCTCGACAACGCGATGGAGGCAGTCGCCTCGCGCGTGACTCCAGCTGTCGTGAATGTCGCCGTCACTTCGAAAGGATCCAGCGAGTTTGCCACCTCGGAGGGCCAGATGCAGGGTCTGCCTCCGGGACTGCAACAGTTCTTCGGACCCATGTTCCAGCAGCCTGCTCAGCCGCAGATTCAGCATGGAGTGGGAAGCGGCATCATCATCTCTCCGGACGGATACATTGTGACCAACAATCACGTGGTGGACGGGGCCAAGCAGATCAAGGTGACGTTGAATGATCGACGGATTTTGAGTGCGAAGGTTGTCGGCGTCGACAAGTTGACTGACCTTGCCGTATTGAAAGTGAATGCATCCGACCTTCCCACCATCGCCTGGGGAGATTCCACGAAGCTGGAACCGGGACAGACGGTTCTCGCATTTGGCAGCCCCTTCGGATACTTCCAGTTCTCGGTCACGCGCGGCATCGTCAGCGCCGTTGATCGTCCAAACCCCTATTCGGATGACGCACGCAAACCCGGCGGTTATATCCAGACCGATGCGGCCATCAATCCCGGAAACTCCGGCGGCCCGCTCGTGAATTCTCATGGCGAGTTGGTCGGCATCAACACCTTCATCATTTCCAACAGCGGTTCGTTCGCAGGCGCTGGTTTTGCGATTCCCTCGCAGATAGTGCGCGCCACAACCGAGCAATTGATCAAGAGCGGCAAGGTCGAGCACGGCTATCTCGGCATCGGGATGAATGACGTCACCCCGGACAACGCGCATTTCTTCAACCTGCAGGACGCTACCGGGGCCATCGTCTCCCAGGTTACGCCTGACTCGCCGGCAAGCAGCGGCGGACTAAAGACCGGCGACGTGATCGCGCAGCTCAATGGGCAGAAGATCGTCAACGGAAGCGCATTACAAGTGGCGGTCAGCGAGATGGCACCGGGAACCAAGATCACACTTGGGATTCTTCGCGACGGTAAGCCCACAACACTGAACCTTACTGTAGGCCAGTTCCACGGCAATTCAGAAGTTGCAGACAATGGCAGCGAGGATGGTCAACCAAACGGAAAGATCGGGATTGAGGTCGGCAACCTGACTGCGGAAGCACGGCAGCAGTTCAATGTACCTGAGCAGGTGCATGGCGTCGTTGTCCAGAATGTTCGCTCTGGTAGCCCCGCTGATGACGCCGGCCTACAGCCAGGAGACGTCATCCTTGAAGTCAACCGGAAGCCGGCCGAATCTGCCAGCCAATTTGCCAGCGCAGTGCACCAAGACAAGGATGGGAAGGAACTTCTGATGCTCGTCTGGTCGAAGGGAAATTCGAGCTACCGCACGATACATCCCGACCAGGACAATCAAAACGGATAAATGATCCGCAACAAGAGGCCACCGTGGATCAACTCGGTGGCCTCTTGTTCGCTTACTCAATCGATAGCTTATAGAAGCGTAAACTGCATTCAAACGGTCGCGAGTTCGTCGACCCAATATCCTTCACGGTTGTAGTGCCCATACAAGCCTGTTTCGTAATCCCGCGTGAGCAGAGATTCATCGGTGTATTCTGGCGCGGCCTTGATGGTCTCACGCGACAATCCAATCACGACTTCGCTGGCGTCCCAACTCACGCGATCGATCCACTTTGGTGAGATCAGAACTTTTTTCCCAGGCCACCAGTTCTTTGTCGCTACAACAAGGTAACGAATCGCCCAGGTCTCATCGTCGATGATAAAGTCATCGACATGGCCAATCTCGCCGTCAAGCGCAAGGAGATGGTAGCCCGTTACTTCACGGGTGCTGCGAAGATGGCGATCCCACATCATCGCTTCCGAGGCGGACGAACGCCCCCTGGCGCGGTCCCGCACAATATTCGGATAACCTCCCCACATCAATGGGCCAACCCAATAATCCGGATAGCCGTAATAGCTGTTGTAGGAGCTCTCGAATTGACGAGACACTGGCTCATCGGTGCTGATGGAAGGGCTATCTTCGATCTGTTTTTTGGTCAATTGAACCGAGACATTCTCATCGGAATTATTGACACCGTTCAGAGAGTACGGCGAAATCAACACCTTCTTATCGCTAAGCCAGCCTGCCGTATTTGCGACAAGGTACCGAACCGCCCAATACCGGTCGTCGAAGTAGAACTCACTGGCCGACCCGATGTCTCCATCGAGACCCTTGAGCGAATAACCTTTCAGTTCCTTTGCTTTGACTAACATGACGTCTCCTTTACAAGGTTGATCTGATATGGCTAAGGCGGTCGCTCCCGAAGCGCCAATGCGGCCGCAATACATTTTTCTTGACAAGCCAACAGGCATTTCACGTCGGCCAACATCACAAGCCATCGTCGAACTGGAGGCCACTTGCTCAATAAGCATTTCAGTTTTGAAGGCCACAGTGCTGAGCAATTACGTACACGGCGCAGAGCGTGGCCCTAGCACACACTCAGGCGGCTTTGAGCACTTGGCTCTTGGACCCTATGCAATCGAGCAGATCGTTCCAGGACTTGGCGAACGAGGCAACCCCTTCATCGAGCAACTGTGCGGCTACGCCGTCCGTGTTGATACCGGCCTTGGCAAATTCGGCCAGCACATCACCGGCATTTGAGGTTATAGCTTCACCGAATTCCTCATGAGCGGCGAGGGCCTTCAGAGTGGCTTCAGGCATCGTATTCACGGTGAAGGGCAAGGCAAGTGCCTGGACGTAGAGGATGTCGGAGGCTTTATGATCCTTGGTGCCGGTGCTCGCCCACAGAAGCCGCTGGGACCGCGCGCCAGCATTCAGGATGCGCAGCCACCGCGGCGAGTCAAGCAGAGCGCGATACCTTTCATAGGCGTCACTGGCGATAGCGATGCCAAGCTGATTGCGCAATCCCTCAGGGACTTTGTCTGCAACCGCGACATCCCAGCGGCTGACGAACAGAGAAGCCACTGACCCAACATCGGGGTTCAAACCAGCAACGATACGGCGCTCAATACCCCGCAGGTATGCTTCAGCGGCAGCAACATATTGCGCGCCACTGAACAGCAGGGTTACATTGACCGGCACGCCTGCGAAGATGGCTTCTTCAATTGCAGGAAGTCCTTCGCTGGTTCCTGGAATCTTGATGAAGAGATTGGTCCGTTCCGCGCGGGCGTGGAGCGCTTTGGCCGCAGCGAGGGTTCCGGCAGTGTCACGAGCCAGCAGCGGCGAAACCTCCAAAGATACCCAGCCATCCACGGCATTGGTACGGTCGTAGATCGGCCGAAAAAGATCGGCGGCCTGCCGCAGGTCTTCGATTGCCAATTCAAAGAAAAGAGCCTCGCCCGAATTGCCTTCTTTCATTTTCTGGCTGATGGCGTCGTCATAGTCCTGACTGTTCTTGATGGCGTGATCGAAGATCGTGGGGTTCGAGGTCAGGCCGGTGATCGATAGCTCCTGAATGTAGCGTTGAAGCTTACCGCTGGTCAGCAAACCGCGGGTGATGTTGTCGAGCCAGAGGCTCTGGCCGATTTTGTGCAGTTCCTGCGTAGTAGCATTCATTTCATTCCTCTTCCAACGCTTTTCATTACAAGGCTGTTTGCGTCCTTCGGAACTCAACTGGCGGCGATTATCCAGGCGTTCGCTTGCGCTTCCTGCGACAGCGAAAACAACTTTGTCGGACAGGGGATGAGGAAGCTTAGCAGCTTCATCGTATGCATGATCCAGTCCACGTCTGTGACCACCGCAAGGCGCTCCCAGCGCGTGGGATGTTCCACCCCAATCTTCAGGTCCTCCCAGAGCGCACCTGGATCGTAGCCGGAAAAATTCGCCGAGGTTTTATACA
>Ga0224559_1001000_pt1 | contig 16383 bp, 26 predicted proteins | sample 714S33034metaG_FD_180676 | JGI IMG/M metagenome (GOLD analysis project Ga0224559, IMG submission 180676) | Peat soil microbial communities from Stordalen Mire, Sweden - 717 S3 30-34 | ecosystem: Environmental > Terrestrial > Soil > Wetlands > Peat | place: Sweden: Norrbotten County, Stordalen... | reverse complement strand
ACTTCTTCAAGAAGTTCTGCGACGCTGGGCGGATGCAGATGGAGACGGCGGGATCGCTGCAAGGAGGCAAGCAAGTCTGGGTGCTGGCAAAGCTCAGCAAGCAGTTCACGTTGCCAGGAGGCGACGAGGTTGGCGGATACCTGCTATTCTCGAGTCCTCACGTTTGGGGGAAGTCGCTCCTCATCAAGTTCACCGTCATCAGGGTGGTCTGCGCCAACACCCTCGCCATGGCGATGAGCGACTCGTCGCGCGGCAAGGGCTTCCGGATGCCGCATGTCAGAGCCTTTGATGCTGAGGTAGCCAAGGAGGCAGAAATCACCCTGGGCATCGCGAGCGAGATGCTCGAGAGCTTCGAGGCGACGGCGATCAAGCTCGCGGCCGCCAAGGTCGACGCAGACGTGGTGGTTCGCTACGTCGCCGACATCTTTCAGCCCGAGGAGATCATTGCTCAGTTCGGCAAGAGCTTCTACGGCCTAGCCGACGCTAAGCAAGCAGAGCTGCTGATGGATCCTGGGTCGCCCAAGGTCGACGCGAGCCAGTTCAAGCGGTCCGCGTACGATGTGCTGACCGCGGTGAATCGCCAGCCTGGCGCAGACCTCGAGTCTGCCAGGGGGACGATGTGGGGCACGTTCAACGCCGTGACGTACTGGGCGGACCACCTTGCTGGTCGCGATCGCGACAATGCGATGTTCTCGAGCTGGTTCGGGCCCAAGGCGGTCGTGAAGGCGCAGGCGCTCAAGCGCGCCATTCAAATGGCGGAGGTGGCTCGGTGACGTGCCCGCATCACCGTGAGATCGACACGGATCACTATGCAAGCGTCGCTCATCCTGGTGAATCATTCATCTGCGGCTGCTGCAAAAACAGCTACAGGTCTTTGTCTGGCGACAAGGACTTATGCAGACATTGCAAAAGCAAAAAATACGCGAAAGAGAGGAGAATTAGCAAGTGATCACTCTGCAAGTTGCTGGCAAGTTCTACAGCGTCGAGTTTCGCCACGTCACGAGGCTTGGAAAGCGCCACGAGCTGGGCGACAAGTCGCCCATCAAGGCGATCACTACCTGCGTGGTCGCCGCCAGTGGACTCATCGCCATAGAGAGTGCAGTATGCTCTGATGGCGACAACTTCTCGAGGCAGAGGGGGCGCGACTTGGCGCTCGACAAGGTGCTCGCGCGCTGCTCTAGTTTGCGAGCCGTCAGGATGAGCTTCGTCGACGCGTACGTCAAGGCCACTGGCAAGTTGCTTCCGCGCAAGGCGCCGCGCAAGACCGAGAAGCTCTCGGCCGACGAGCATCAGCGCTGCGTTGATGACGGAAAAGAAGTTCGTGCGGCGAGGCTCAGGAGCAGGACACTGGCGAAGAGTCTTCTTGATGAGATGAAGTCTCGTCCAGTCCATGCAACAAATCCGAGCCACGACGACTAGAGTCGTGGTACAATTGGGTTGTCCAGCGTGCCAGCGCGGACGTTGCTTGTCGTGCAAGCCGGGAGGGACGGCGAACCTCCCGGCGCTCCTTTTTGCAAGTTCGACAGCCCAAGATTCGTCGGTCAATTTTTCCTCATATAGTTTATCATTTTGACCTCAGTGGTTGACCTTCCGACCCCTCCCGTTGCGGAGATGATGACCCCTTGGACAGTGCTGAGTGTCATTTTGGCCAAAGACTTGGGTCTCTTCGTGACTCGGATAAATGTTGGCGGCCACAACTTGCCCGCTCTCGGACCACAATTTCGTGCTATAGTAGTAGATATGAGGAGGTTGCTAACACAATGGCAATCGTAAAGAAGCAGATCAAGAACAAGGTTTATAGCATTCTGAAGGGCATCGGCGAGAACGACAAGTGTCCGCCCCAGGCCCTGCTGATCGTCAAGACGATCCAGGACGCTGGCGGAAAGATCGGGCGCGAAGAGCTGCTGAAGCTCTTGGGACGCGCGCCGGAAGAGGGCGGCCTGACGACCAACCAAGCCACGGAGCGAATTCTGGGGTTCTATCGGCCGAAGCTCGTGGCGCTAGGCGTCCTGCAGGAGGACGTCGTGGTCACGGAAATCGACGTCGAGGTGCCGGACAAGCCGGCAAAGCCCGCGAAGCCGGCCAAGGCCGACGCACCTGCCGGCGAAGCCGCGTCTCCTGCCGCGCCGCCAGCCGACAAGGTCAAGGGCGCCAAGGGCAGCCACAAGGCAGCCTAGGGACGGACGAGCCCAGAGCTGATAAAGTCTCTAGGACGACTCGTCAAGTGGATCGGCCCACCGCACAGGCTGGTCGGTCAGTGATGCAACCTCCGGCTCGCGAGCCCCGCAAAGAACGGGGCAAGCGGGCCGGGGCCATTTAAGAAGGAATCGGGAACGCCATGCCAATGTCAGAAGAAAAGAAGAAAGCAGCAGATAGGATGATGTTGCACTTGAAATTGTTCCACCTCTGGGGGCCAGAAGAAAAATGGCCTGTTCAGTGGGGAGACATTACCGCTGGCGCTGAGGAGTGGCAGCGAGACGGGGCTACAGTTGATGAGATGTTCAAATTTGTCATAGAGGCTGTGGCTGCGTTATGAGGATCACGTTCGTGGGGCAAGCACCGAGTCGAGAGACCGACGGGAAGCCGCCCTTCACTGGGAAGTGTGGGAGATTCCTCGCCGAGCTCCTTGGCACGACGCAGGAGCAGATGTTCCTCGACCACGACTTCATGAACGTGCTGGATCGCTACCCTGGACCAAGCATCAAGGGTGACAAGTTTCCCATTCCAGAGGCCAAGATCGCCGCTCGCAAGAAGCTTGCCCAGCTGCGTGGGCGCGCGGTCGTGCTGCTCAGGAACAACGTCGCCAGGGCGTTCGACTGCAGGTCGTTTCGCTACATGGAATGGTATGAGATTCGCAACCCAGACAATTACGCAGACGTCATGGTGCCGCTGATGACGGTGGTGCCGCACCCGTCGCAGGTCAATCGCTGGTGGAACCACGAGGAAAACAGGATGGTTGCGGGGAAATTTCTCAGAACTTTGGCGGCAACGGGTCCTTAAAAGTCTTGAGGGCGTACTTATACACTTCTCCAGGCTTTGCTCGTGTTCTCCAAGCCATATTTCCAGAATCTCTATTTTGCTCACGGACACCTTTCCACTTCTTGCATTCCTCAGCCGCCACAACTTTTCTCTCAAGGCCAACGCAACCATCGTAATACAGATGATTGATGATGTCGCGAGCCTTGTTGCCGTTCATGGCGACGGTCCAACCACCGTGTGGCTTAGGGTTGAAAACATAACTGGATATCCTTTTTATGTAGGCAGAAAACTGCAGCATCACGTTCTTTCCACTTTGACTCATCGACAAAACAGGAAACAATTGCCCTCGGTTCTTGCAAAGAAATATAGAACCATCGGCATCAACCATGCCACGCCAAAAATCTCTGCTGAACTTCAGCTCTTCACACACCGTGAAATCAACCTTACATTTTCGTGGCACCACACCGTAAGAGGTTACCTTATTGGCTAAGTAACGACTGCATATAGTTACACGAGCCATGTGTCCATCCCCCCAGATTCTGTCATCTTTGCAGTATACTTCTTTTGCTCTGGCCCAAGATCCTATAAATTTAGAAAAAAGGTTTAAGTGTTCGTGGTCCTGCCAAGACACGTTAAACCGTATACTGTGGGTTGTGACACAGCCATCTCCAGCGATAAAACCTAGCCAATACTTAGTTTCAGGTGTTAGAACGTCAAGTTTCGTGTATTTATTCATGACAGCACAAAACCATTGTACTATGGTTAATAGCTGTTGTACAATATTATTATGCGTGCAAATCGTGCTATCGACAAAACTCAGTTGTTTCTTGACACGGCCGAAGAGCGAGGACTCATTCATCGGGATTTCTCGCGCACTGCCTGAGGTGGTCCCACGTTGCAAAATTCTTGCAGCGCTCAGGCAGGTACAGGGACGCTATCATTTTAGATGTAGGTTGCGGGCAGAGTATGCCACTCGCCAAGTTGCTATACAGCAACAAGCTGATTCCAAGGAAGTACGTGGGCGTCGACGCAAATAAGTTCGACATCCCAAGCATGCTCCTCGGGAAGAAGATTCCCGTCAGCATATGGGCTGAGACCGATATCTGTGCACTAGATCCAGAGGACGTCGGACTCAACATGGAGAGGACCACCGCACTTGACCCTCCTCCATTGCGCGGACTCAACAAGAACGGTGATTGGGAGGCTGGCAACAATGAGGCATACGAGTTACCCAACGTACTTGTCTGTTACGAGATGCTGGAGCATGTGGAACCTGCTCACGCTAGGCAAGCCTTGGTTAAATTTCAGGAACTTACCAGTGACGACTGCCACTACTTCATCTCCACGCCTTGCTACAATGGTTCTGCCGCTCAGAATCATCTGAATGAGTTTACCTACCAATCGCTCGGCGCGCTGTTGGAAGATCTGGACTTCAAGATTGAGGGGGTATACGGGACGTTTGCTTCAATCGCTGATTATGAAGCTGAGCTTAGCGACGTCGTCGTCTATGACAAGGATACTGGCACCGTGCTGTCGCACAACGACATCAGCCACGTGTTTGCCGCGCTTCGTAACTACTACGACACCAACGTACTGGCAGTGATTTTCGCGCCACTCTTTCCAGCGCAGTCACGCAACTGCCTGTGGCACCTCACAAAGGCAACGTCCAAGACTGCTATGCAGCCAAGATTATTCTCGAATCTTGTAAGTGTACCCACCCCCTGGACATCCCACAAAAATTGGCTTCAGCTTTCTGGATTCGACCACGTCCACACTGACGACTGCCTGACGTACGACGCGTACGACCCAACGATAACCACCGTTACGTGTGAAAAGGAGGGCCTGTGGCTAGGAAAGTAGATCAAGGTCCGATCCCCAACGCCAGCCTGTCGCTCACGGACGACAGACTCTGGAGGCTCGACCTGGCGCCCAAGAACATTTACGTCGCGGCCACGATCCTAAATCAAGTGGAGGCTTTGCGCCTAGCCCTCGAGCTGCAAGATGCCGGCTTCCACGTCACCAGCAGGTGGCTCAGGCGCAAGCACGCTGGTAGACCTACCAAAGACAACTGGAGGGACTACGTGGAGGATCGCGAATGGGCTGGCAAGCTCGACCGCGACGATCTCAAGGAGTCAGACACATTGATCATTCTCACCGACCAACCTTCAGCTACAGGGGGGTACCACGTGGAGCTTGGCTACTTCCTCGGCGCCAACAGGTCCAACATCATCGTCGTCGGCGACCGCCCAAACGTCTTCTATTGGCTTGAGGATGTGAGATTTACGCGCTCAGTCGACGGCCTCGTGGAGTGGCTCCAGAGTCCGGAGCATGGGTCAGTTAGTTGCGCAACAACACTCACTCCTGACGAGGACATTCTATTTTAATGTCCTGCAAATGCGGTCGCTGCGATGAGTGCAACTGGGCTCGATTCCACCCAGACGAGGACCCAGCTAACAAGCCAATTCGACTCAATGACTACGACCAGTTCGTCGACGACTTCTGGTTCATAGGCAACTCAGACCTAGGCGGCATGGACGAGCAGGCATACCTGGGGCTGTGCATCGCCGGCGAGGCTGGCGAGGTCGCCGAAAAGTTGAAGAAGGCGTACCGAGACAGCGGAGGCAAGGTCAACGTCGACGCCATGGTCAAGGAGCTGGGCGACGTGCTGTACTATTTGGTGCGATACGCCCACCTCCTCGGTCACGACCTGGAGGACGTGGCTAGGAAGAACGTGGAGAAGTTGCAAGACCGCGCGGCTAGGAATGCCTTGCGCGGGAAGGGAGACGACAGATGATGGAGCTAACGGCAACGGTTCAGGAGTTCTTCAGGCTGGTCCTGCACGAGCGCGCCGAGCAGGACAAGCAATGGGGAGGTGAAGCTCACGATGACGCCCACTGCCAAGAGGACTGGCGGCTGTACATCTCCTATCAGTTGAGGAAGCAGCAGCCATTCTGCAGGTGCATGGTCAAGGTCGCCGCGCTCGCGCTTGCGGCGTTTTTATCAAACAGGAGGAAGCATGGGACTGATGACAGATAAAGAACAGCAAGAGGCGGTGCGCCGCGCGCTGGATCCAAGGACCGTCGAGGCCAGGATGCTGACCCAGGGGGTGGCTGAGGCATCGAACCAGGTGCAGCAGCAGGTCAGGGGCATGTTGCGAGAGATGCTGGAGCTAGTTCCTGGACAGCTGTTCAGGGACATCGAGCGGTTTCATCAGAAGTTTGGCTTGGAGCCGACTCGAGATCCCGGACACCAGCTTCCAGACGACGTGCTCGAGTTTCGCGCCAAGTTCATGCTCGAGGAGTTGCAAGAATATCTTGATGCATGTGGCATGCATCTTCGTTATGGCCCTAGCGGCATTGGCGTGACTACAGACGTAGTCCCTCCAAGCCAAGAGCGCAAGTTTGACGCCGAGGACGCCTTCGACGCGCTCGTAGACCTCGTCTACGTCGCCCTTGGAACCGCGTTCCTTCACAGGTTTCCCTTCAACGAGGGCTGGGCTCGCGTGCAAGAGGCGAACATGAAGAAAGTGCGCGCGAACAGTGCCAACGACCCCCTGTCCAAGCGCAAGCACGCGATCGACGTAGTGAAGCCGCCAGGTTGGACGCCCCCAGTGCTGGTCGACTTGCTCGATGAAAAGTGCCCAGCGTGCCAGAGGACGGGCATGCCCTCGCTCACTTTGGCTACCGGGCCAGATGACTGCGGGAAGTGCAACGGCACTGGGAGGAGGAAGCGAGTTGCGCCAACTAAGTGAAGTGATAAAGCGATGGATTGCGGCGGTCAACGCCGAGGCTCACGGGCTAACTTGCTGGGAGTCCAGCTTCATGATGAGCTTGACCGACCAGTTCGAGCGCAGCGGGAGCATCAGCGAGCGGCAGGAAGAAATTCTCGAGAAAATTTACGCGGAGAAGACGCCATGAGATGTCCAAACTGCAACAAGTTTCCATCAGTCGAGATGGGCGAGGTCGAGTCTGAAGTAGAGGTCGGCGACTCGTCGATCACGGGCAACGTGAGGATCGTCTTGACGTGCGCAGACTGCGGCGAGGAGCTCAAGGAGGCCAACTTCGACGTCAGCGTCGCGCTCGAGCTGAAGCATGCAGAAGATTGCCTCAGCAGCGAGGGTGAGCTCGAGCTCGAGCTCGACTTCGAGCCCGAGGCGTTCGACGAGTTCGTGCCCCCCAACAAGAAGCGTCAGAAGCACATGTATGGCGCATCGGCCGAGGCGACCGTGACGTGTCCCTCGTGTAAGGCGACGGCGACGGCGTCGTGGAGAGACTCCGTTCAGTCAAGTGGCATGGAGGAGTTGACGTGAGCACGATCACCATCATTAAGAAGCCGACTCCAAACTTCGACACCGGCAGACAAGGCGCAAAGCCATTCGCCGTCGTCATCCACGTTATGCAGGGGTTCATGGCAGGCACCGATGCGGAGTTTAACACCAGGGCGTCCGAGGATTCTGCACACTATGGAGTGCCACGCATTGAGGGTCCCGTGCACCAGTATGTCGACGAGGCGGACACGGCGTGGCACGCTGGGCTACCGCAGGTCTGCTACACGAATCCTGCACTGTATCCCCCCTGGCCCCTGTTTATCAGGGGGTCTCGCCCGAATCTGTACACCATCGGCATCGAGAATGAGGGGTTCTCCGTCCCTTGCTTTGGATACCAGGCCACGGGTCCCTGGACCGACTTTCAGTACGAGGCAAACGCGCAGCTGGTGGCTGCTGCGGCGACGCGGTGGAAGTTTCCCGTCGACGACCTGCACGTCGTCCGACACGGGGACATCTACGTTCCCAAGAAGCTCCTGTGCCCTGGGCAGTTCTGCGACATGGCGAGGATCATCGCCAGGGCGCGACAGATAGCGAGAGGGGCATAGTGAAGATCACAAAACCATCGTTCAAGGTTGAGACGGCGGTCGACGGAGTCAAGATCCTCAAGGAGATCGAGCTGTTCGCGCGCACTTGCTACAAGAGCGAGGGCAAGGTCACGGACGACAGCTACATCGAGTTCGTTCGACGCCTGCTCCACACGAGGAAGCACGCGGGCATCTGCGACCATCACTGCATCTCTGTGAGACTGATCATCGACCGAGGCGTGAGTCACGAGACGGTGCGCCATCGCGTTGCGGCTTACCTCCAAGAGTCGACGCGCTATTGCGACTATGCCAAGGCGAACAACATCGAGGTGATCGACATCTTGCCACACGTGACGTTAGATCAATATCAAGAGTGGGCACGCGCAATGGTAGATGCGGAGAGGCACTACTTCAACCTTCGCAAGATGGGGTGCAAGCCAGAGATTGCCAGGGCCGTGCTGCCGAACTCCCTGAAGACTGAGGTGATTCAGACCATGGACCTCACGGCGTGGCGAAATTGGTTTCAGAAGCGGTGCGCGCCGAATGCGCACCCACAGATGCGGGAGATCTCAATCCCCCTGCTGGCAGAGTTCAAGAGGATCATTCCAGTGATCTTTGAGGACATTTGAGCACGACGCCTGGCCGCGCGAACTAAGTATCGGACGGACACCGCCGAAACGGTACCTGGCCGCAGTGTGGACGCCAGTATAGCGTGAAAGAAACTCTCGCATCTTGGGGCTTGGGGAACCCACCGACGCGGCCGGACAATTTTCCCGACACACGAGTCAAAGTCCGTGGTACAATGTAATTGATGCCGTTCCATGACTGACTTGGTGAATTGCCGGCACGACCGCAGCGGCCCAAGCTTCCGTGGACGAGTGTCGAAGTTCCCGGTAAACTTCGGCCAGACCCCGAGCAATCGGTGTGCCTGACAATTGATGAGCAGCTAGCTGGGCCACTGGCTGCTCCGCGAAAGGCTCACGTGAATCAGGGATTTTTTCTAGCTCAGAAGTTGCCGGACGGCAGTCCAGGACGACCGATAGGCAATGACGCGGGCGCGATCTCCATGTTTGAGGAGCTGGACAAGGCCCTCGAGGTGCGACGAATGATGGAGGCGGAGCATGGGCCGCTGAGCGTGTTTGCCGTAAATATGAGTTTTTGTGGGGAGGTAGTGGCGTGAGTGGGACGTTCATCGTGTTTGAGGGAATTGATGGAGTGGGCAAAACCACCCAGGTCAATCGCGCGGTAGAGTATCTCAGGTCGAAGTTTGGTGTTGACCAGGTCGAGGCGACCAAGGACCTCGGCGGCTCGCTCCTCGGCGAGGAGCTTCGCAAGATCATGTATGAGAAGGTTCCTCCGAAGGACATGGCGCCAGGGGTGCTGGACTTGATCTTCCTCGCGGGGCACGTGCAGAACTGGAAGATGCTCGTGGAGCCATGGCTCGATGAGGGCAAGGTCGTCGTCAGCGATCGTTGGCACTTTAGCCAGTTCGCGTATGGTCCCGAAAGGGGCTGGGACGAGAGAGTCGCGTGGCTGTATAACCAGATGAAGGGCTGCTGGCCAAACCTCACCATCTTCTTGTACGGAGATCCACGCGTCGTGCTGGCGCGAGCCAACGCTCGCGCTGACGCTGGCGTGCATCAGCATCGCAAGGCGTGGAACGATCCAGAAAAGCAGCTGCGCATAGGTCAGAGGTACCTCGACCTCTATGCTGAAAGGAGCGGCTGGTGGACGATCGACGTCGATGGCAAGGACGAGGAGCAGGTGTGGACTGAAGTGCAGCACGCCATCGACTTCGCGACGAGGGAGAGGCCATGTACAAGGTAAGCAACGCCAACGATGCCTGGCTCGACCTGATCGAGGACGTCTCACTGCGAGGAAATTCCGTCGCACCCAGGGGGTTGCCTTGTCGTGAGCTGCTAGCCTACACGACGCACGTCCGCATGGATTCCCCCGTGGTAACCATAAAGGAGAGAAAGCTTGGCAGACGGTTCCTGGTTGCCGAGGCGTGGTGGATCTGTTCAGGCCGCAATGACGTCGCGTCGATAGCGCCGTACAGCAAGGAGATCTCCAAGTTCTCGAATGATGGTCGCAGGTTCGACGGCGGATACGGAGTGAAGATCGTGGACCAACTTCGGTACGTATGCGACTCGCTCGTGGAGGACAACGACACGCGCCAAGCCGTCATGACTATCTGGCGCGAGAATCCCCGTCCTAGCCGCGACATTCCTTGCACGATCAGTTGCCAGTTCTTCATACGCAAGATTGGCGGCAGGCGATATCTGGAGTGCATCGACGTGATGCGCTCGTCTGACGCGTGGCTCGGGATCGTGTACGACTGGATGAACTTCTCCACCCTCTCGGCGCTGATCTTGCTGACTATCAAGGAACGCGACCCACTCCTGTGCGACGTCCACCTCGGTGGCTTGTCGCTGTTTGCTGGCAGCGAGCACCTGTACGAGAGCAATCTGGAGCAGGTGAAGTCCATACTCTCGTCGCGAGGCGCCGAGGCAAAGGATCACTACGAACCCCTGGACTTGGAGGAATTCTCCAGCCCCGAGGACTTCGTCAACCACCTCGAGATGCTGAAAGATCGTCGAGATTCCGGTCACAAGTGGCTGAGAGAGCTGCTACTGGAGAACAAAGCATGAAGATCTCTCCAGTCTTTGCCTGGTACGACTTTTGGATAGGGGTGTATTGGGATGCTGCAAAGTGGTGCCTCTACATCCTTCCCATTCCAACGATAGGAGTCAAGATTCAGCTGTGTCCACAAGCGGCTGAGAGAGCTACTCTTGAAGAAAGAGTAGCCACGTGCCACGTCTTTCACAAGTGGGAGAGGCTCGAACGATGCAGTGGAAGACGCCACCGTTTCTATGATAGGTGTGTAAGGTGCGGCGCCACGAAGGAGCAAGGCTCTAGACGATGTGGTTCAGGATGTCCTGTATCAGACCCGACCCTGAACACGAAAGCTAAGCAACTCGCGGCATTCTTGGAGGCCGAAAGTAAGTTATGAAGCAAATGATCTGCTCCCTCGTCCCCAACCAGGACGTCGCGTCATATTTCCTCGTCGTCGACGCGCCGCAGGTGCGCAAGAGCAAGCGAGGCTCGGACTACGCGACGATGGAGCTGGTCGACAAGTCTGGAAAGATTGACGCTCGCCTGTGGAAGATTCCCGTGGGACTCGACACTAACCTGTTGAAGAAGGTCATCGTTAAGGTCGAGGGTCGAACGTCTGAGTGGGAGGGCAAGCTGCAGGTCACGGTCAGCAAGATTCGGCCGATCTGCGACAAGGACGCGGACGTCGACTTGGCGGACTTCTTCGAGAGGTCGGAGCGAGACCCAGAGGAGATGTGGCAGGAGCTCTTAGGCATCGTGCAAGATCACTGCACATCTTGGGGGTCGATCCAAAGGTTGCTGGTGAGGGTGCTCACGGAGAATGAGGCAAGCTTCAAGCGAGCTCCAGCCGCCAAGCACGTTCACCACGCCTACATCGGAGGGCTCCTGGAGCACTCGCTGTCGATGTGCCGCACGGCGCTCTTGCTGTCTAAGAAATACGGCCTTGACCAAGACCTGCTGCTCGCTGGCTGCGTGCTGCATGACCTCGGCAAGGTGAGTGAACTGTCCTACGGCATGGGCATCAGCTACACCGTCCATGGCTCCCTCCTCAGCCACATCGTCATCGGTCTCGAGATGACTGGCAAGGCGATCGATGAGATTGAGGACTTTCCGCCAAATCTGAGGATAGCAGTCCTTCACTTGATCGCGTCCCACCATGGCCGCCTCGAGTGGGGCTCCCCAAAGCAGCCGCTAACTCGCGAGGCAATCGCGCTTCACCTCATAGACATGCTGGACTCTCAGATGGCGATGTGCGACAGGCTGCTGCGTGATGGAGTCGACGACGATGGGCTCAGTGCCTGGAGCAAGGAGTTGAGTGGACAGTTGTGGAGGTTGCCAGATGCCGAGACTTAGCTGGGACGCACATTTTTTGAACATAGCCAAAGAAGTCTCGAGCATGGGGACCTGCGCTAGGCGTCAAGTTGGCTGCGTGCTCGTCGATCAGCACAAGGTCATCCTCGCCACGGGCTTCAATGGCGTGCCTAGCAAGTTCGAGCACTGCCGCGACAATCCAGGGCATGGGTGTCCAGGGGCGAACTCACCATCAGGCACCAACCTGGATGCCTGCGTCGCCATACACGCGGAGCAGAATGCCTTGCTCCATTGTGCAGACGTCAGGCGCGTGCACACGGTGTACTGCACGTCGAGTCCGTGCACGAGCTGCGTGAAGCTTATCCTAGGGACTCAGGCCACCAGGATCGTGTTCATCGAGCGGTACCCACACGACACGTCAGAAGGCATGTGGACTCGCAACCACTTGGAGGAGCGTGACAGAGCTGGCACGCTGGTTAGATCGTGGTTTCGGACGTGGGAGCAAGTCCAGCCAGACGGAAACGTGAAGGTGATTGGGTCGAGCGAGTGGAGGTAATGATAACGTGTACGGTCCTAATTCTGCAGCGTTCGACAGCCCATTGTCCAAAGAGGCAGCTTATTGGATTGGCTTTCTTCTAGCAGACGGTTGTGTTATTGACCGTGGATCTGGAAATACTAGGATCCAGTTAGGACTCCACATTAAGGATGCCGAACATGTGAGAAAGTTCGCAAGATTTATAGGAATTGACGAAAATCGTGTTCGTGAATTTTCTTGTCCTAACCATCTTGGTGAATGCCATGGTGCCGCAGTTTCCTTTGCTGGAAAAGAACTTGGTGCGAAACTCGCAGAATACGGTATCATTCCAAGAAAATCTATGCACGAAACAGTGCATGTAAGTTTATCTGATAACCCAGATTTTTGGAGAGGGCTCGTTGACGGAGATGGTAGCTTAGGCAACTATGAAATTAAGCTAATCAAGAAAGACCACTATTTATATCCGCGAATCGCCTTATGCGGATCTAGACAAGTTGTGGAAAACTTCTCAGCCTATCTTTATACTATAACAGGGTTCAAACCATCCATTACTTCCAACAAGCATTGTGTCAATTTTACGACCGCTCTAGGTGGCACAAGGGCTAAAACTGCCATATCTGTCATGTACTATGACGGCTGCTGTCCAGTACTGGACCGAAAAATGGTCGTTGCGGTAGAATGCAAGAGTTACGTCCCAAGGAAAGTTTGGCTAACAAGAGATGAAATCTTATTCATAAGAAATAGTGTGGACTCTTGCTATAGTTTAGCAAAGAAATTCGCGATTAGCCCATCTGCAGTGCAAAGAATTCGGCGAAGTATCACATACAAAAATATATGATACAGCCATCGTTTCCAAGCATGATGCCAACTTCCTCCTGGAAGCTTCCAGATTCTTTTCCCGACATCTCACAAGCCAAGTTTTGGTCGCTGGACGTTGAAACCTGCGATCCTTTTTTACGATCGCGTGGTCCTGGCACTCTTAGGAAGGACGCCTGGATCTGTGGAGTTGCAATTCATACAGAAGGATTTACAGGATACTACAGCTGCCGCCACGCCGTGGGTCCCAACATCGCTCCCAATGTCCTGTTCGACTGGCTCAGAGACCAAGTCAAGGACTTCAGGGGGGAGCTCTACGGAGCGAACCTGCTCTACGATCTTGAGCACCTGTGGGTCGAGGATGTCAAGTTCCACGACGATGTTAAGGTGAGGGACGTGCAAATTTGTGAACCTTTACTTGACAGTGAAACCACCGACGGGTATAGCTTAGAAGTGCTGTCTCGCAAGTATCTCGGCGTGGGCAAGGAGGAGTCGCTGCTCCGTGAAGCGGCACAGATGTACACCTCTGGCTACAAGGACAAGGCGTGCCACCGCCCAATAAACTTCGACCCCAAGAAAGACTTGTGGCAGCTCCCTCCAGAGTATGTCGGCCAGTACGCGGAGATCGACGTCTTGAATCCAAGACGCATCTACGAAAAGCAAAAGAAGCTCATCGACGAGCAAAATCTTGAGAGAGTTCTCGACCTAGAGTCGTCGCTCACGCCCATCCTTCTCAGGATGCGAATCAACGGCGTTCGCGTGGATCTCGAGCAGGCCGAAAAGCTTCGAGACCTCATGTCGAGGGAGATCGACAAGTACTCGCTGCAAATCAAGAAGTTGGTGGGCTTCGACCCGAACGTGGACTCTGGGCAGGACTTGTCTAAGGCGTACAACGCGCTCAACTTCAGGATGCCGGAGCTAAACATCGCCAACAATCTGAAGTACACTGGCAAGGGCAATCCGTCGTTCACCGCTGACTGGTACTCCGCCCAGCAAGACCCCCTGTCTAAGGCAATTCTCAAGAAGAAAAAGCTCATGACTATGCGCGACGACTTTATCGTCGGCGACATCTTGCATGAGCACGTCGATGGAAGGATCCATGCGCAATTTCACCAGCTTAGAGGCGATGAGCACGGCACGAGGGACGGGAGATTCAGCTCGACGAACCCCAACTTGCAGCAAGTGCCGGCACGCCATGACGAGGATCTCTGGGGCAAGGACTCCCCAGTCTGGGCGGAGTTGGTCAGGCAGCTGTTCATTGCTGACTCCGGCAAGAAGTTTCTCAAGGCCGACTACTCTCAGCAAGAGTTGCGACTCTTGGTGCACTTTGCGTCTAAGGCAAAGATGCGCGGGGTCGAGTCAGTCGTCGCGGAGTACAGGAAGAATCCGAAGACCGACTATCACAGCGTGGTTCAGGGGTTGGTCAAGGAGGCTTGCGGGAAGCTGTATAAGCGCAGGTACATCAAGGACGCCAACTTTGGGCTGGTGTACGGGATGGGCTTTGCCAAGTTGTGCCTGAAGCTAGGGTTGTCCAACCTAGAGGCTGAGGAGTTCTTGAAGGCGTACCACGGGGCGATACCGTTCGCCAAGTCTCTCGCGGCCAAGGCCATGGGCGTCGCTCAGGAGCGAGGGTACGTGCTGACGCTTCTGTGTAGAAGGTGCAGGTTCGACACTTGGGAGCCGATCGCGGAGTCGCGAGAGGAGCGCTCGTTCAAGTTCAAAGGCCTCAGGCGCGACCTCGCTGAGCAGCAGTGGCCTGGAAGAAGGCTGCAGCGCGCTGGGACGCACAAAGCACTCAACAAGATCATACAGCCATCTGCGGCCGACCAGACCAAGCAGGCCATGCACGACCTGTACTACGACCACGGAATTGTTCCACAGCTTATCATACACGATGAATTTACTGGTTCAGTGGTTGATGCCGAAGAGGCGAGAATTTATAAGTATGTCATGGAAAATTGCGTCCTCCTCGAAATCCCCGTGGTCGCAGATACTAAACTAGGTGCTTCATGGGGAAGCACTAAAGAAGAAATAGAACTATGAGAAATGGAGCTTTTTCTCTTCCGCTATCTTTAGAAGCAAGGTATTGGGCTGGATTTTTGATGGGAGATGGGTGCGTTTCTTACCACGGTACTGGCCAAATGATCGTTTCCTTGAATCAGAAAGCATCTGAGCTTGAGCACATCAAGAAGTTCAGAAAATTCTTAGAATCTTCGGCTACCATAGGTACTATCCCGCCTAGCGGTAAGACATTTGCAAAAAGTGACCTTGTGCAGATTGCAGTGGCAAGCGACAGACTTGCCATCGATTTAATTGCACTCGGAATTACGCCAAGAAAATCGCATACAGCCAAAGTTGTTGATGCTCTCGCCCTTGATCCAGATTTTTGGAGAGGGTTGATTGACGCCGATGGAACTTTGCACATGCGCACTTTAGGTGGAAAGGATCATTTGCCAATACTTCAGTTTGGTGGAAGTAGGTTCCTGGCCGATCAATTTTCCGAATTAGCCTCGTGCATAACAGAAAAGACGCCAAAAGTCTGTAATCATCGAACAATCTTCGCTTCAGGGGTTTCTGGAAAAGCTGCTGTACACCTCGCTAACTTCCTTTACTATCGAAATCACTGCGCTTCTTTGCCAAGAAAACTTCTTTTAGCGTGGAGATTTACGGTGTGGGAAAGGTTACGAGCCTAGCTTCTCCGCAACCTCCGCAATAGTCCGTGGTATAGTAGACATGACTTATAGGCAAGACTCTGTAGAAAGGCGGTGCGAGATTTGCAACCAGATGATAGAAGCAGGTCAGTGGATGCTGGACCTGTTCCGAGAGGAGAGCGCCCAAGGCGAGGGAGAGCTGTGCTGGACGCACGAAGAATGCGCGAGAATCGCCATTCAGAGCTGGCTGATGAAGAAGCGTCGGAGAGCGCTGGAGTCCTCACCGGAGTCGACCCTCTGAGCGAGGAGGAGGTGTTGCCATGAAAGACGTGGACATCACGGCCAAAGAGTTGCAGAACGCTTTTGAAGAATTCGACAGTGATCAATTCGTGAGCGTAGACTTTACGAAGATTCCTGGGGTCGTCCAAGTCATGGGCAAGCACATGCGTGAACGTCCAGAGGCTTCAGCAGGTTGCGAGACTGGGATCAAGCTTGGCTTGATCATAGCCGCGAGACGCATTAGCGAGGTTACACCATGAGCATCGTGCCCAACATCAAGGAGTCCGCCCTCTGGCAGCAGGTGAAGAACGGCCTAGAGGACGAGCAAACGCACCTGAGCCGCAT
>Ga0224559_1000998_pt1 | contig 16408 bp, 15 predicted proteins | sample 714S33034metaG_FD_180676 | JGI IMG/M metagenome (GOLD analysis project Ga0224559, IMG submission 180676) | Peat soil microbial communities from Stordalen Mire, Sweden - 717 S3 30-34 | ecosystem: Environmental > Terrestrial > Soil > Wetlands > Peat | place: Sweden: Norrbotten County, Stordalen... | reverse complement strand
ACAGATAATAGCCCTCTTTTTTCAAATACAATTCTAGCCATTGCAATTGACCCTGAGACTGGGGAAGTGTTTATCGGTACAGATGAAGGATTGATCTCATATAAAGGCACGGCAACTGAAGGGGGTGATAGTTTTTCGAACGTTTATGCCTATCCGAATCCCGTCAGAGAAAATTATGAGGGGGAGATAGGCATTAAGGGCCTTGTCAGTAATGCACAGGTCAGGATAACAGATATTGCAGGAAATCTTATATTTTCCACGCAAGCTAATGGAGGTTTGGCAATATGGGATGGCAAGAATTTTGACGGTAGTAGGGCAAAGAGTGGGGTATACTTGGTTTATGCCGGTAATTCAACCGGAAGCCAAAAGATCGTCACGAAAATCCTAATTATTCATTGATGCTTCATCAAACCAGGGGAATTGTCTTACATACAACCAAATTCTCAGAAACCAGTCTTATTGTAAAGATCTATACTGAGTTATTCGGCCTTCAATCTTATCTTGTCAAAGGAATCCGGAGACAAAATGCAAAAATAAAACCCGGACTTTTTCAGCCATTGACGCTATTGGATCTCGTGGTTTATCACAAGGAAAAATCTTCACTTCAAAATTTAAAAGAAGCGGCTTATTCTTATAATTATCAGCAAATTCCATTTGATATAAGGAAAAGCTCCATAATACTTTTTCTAAATGAACTCATTTATAAGACCATTCATGAAGAAGAGCCACACCCGGAACTCTTTTCATTTATTTATCAGTCTTTAATTGATTTCGATTCGGCTGCAAAAAATTTTATGCATTTTCACCTGGTCTTTTCTCTACAACTCACCCGATACCTTGGATGTATGCCACAATTAAACTATTCAGAAAAGAATCTTTTTCTAAACCTCCGGGAAGGAATTTTCCAAGCTAATCCTCCTGAACATTCCGATTTCCTTGATGCGTCATTGAGTAAAATTTTCTTTCAACTCATTAATGTTTCAGAAAAGTCTTTCCCTATTCTCCATATACCTCCGGAGACAAGAGATAAATTGTTGGAAATGATCCTGATTTATTTTCATCTTCATGTCCCGGGGTTCAGAGAAATGAAATCACACCAAATACTCCATACAATACTGAGATAAGGCGCCACATTTAAGTTTTCTTTATCTTTGCCTAAAATCATAAATTATGTCACAGGTATTAAGCGAGCAGGAATTGATCCGGCGCAATTCATTGAACGAACTTCTAAAGCTTGGCATCAATCCGTACCCCCCTGATACATTTGAAGTCACTGCTCATGCTTCTGAAATTAAAAACAAATTTCCAGAGGACAATTCACTGTTCCAGGAGGTCAGTATTGCGGGCAGGATCATGAGCCGCAGGATCATGGGAGCAGCTTCTTTCGTTGAGATACAAGATTCTACTGGTCGTTTACAATTGTACGTAAAACGTGATGATATCTGCATCGGTGAAGATAAAACCCTTTATAATACTGTCTTTAAGAAATTTCTCGATATTGGAGATTTTATAGGTGTGAAGGGATTTGTCTTCATCACTCAAATGGGGGAGATTACACTTCACGTAAAATCCTTTCAGCTTCTTTGCAAATCATTACGTCCGCTTCCGATAGTGAAAGAAAAGGAGGATTCAGTTTTCGATGCATTCACTGACCCTGAGCAAAGGTATCGTCAGAGATATGTCGATTTAATAGTAAATCCGCAGGTAAGGGAGGTGTTTCAGAAACGTGCCATTTTAATCAATTCCATGCGTTCTTTTCTGAATCTTCGGAATTATCTTGAAGTGGAAACACCAATTTTGCAACCTTTATATGGAGGTGCAGCTGCACGGCCATTTACAACTTATCATAATACACTTGACACGACTCTTTTCCTCCGTATTGCAAATGAGCTATATTTAAAACGGTTGATTGTAGGTGGTTTTGACGGTGTATATGAATTCTCAAAAGACTTCCGGAATGAAGGTATGGACCGGTTTCATAATCCTGAGTTCACTCAAATGGAATTGTATGTCGCTTATAAGGATTATGAATGGATGATGAACCTGGTAGAAGAAATGGTGGAAAAGATCGCCCTTGATCTTCACAATACTACGACTGTCAAAGTAGGAGATAATATTGTTGATTTCAAACGGCCATGGCAAAGGTTTACCATGTATGAGGCGATCCTTCATTTTACAGGAATTGACATTTCCGGAAAAACTGAGCAGGAACTTGTTACCATTGCAAATGGTCTTAATGTCCCGGTCGATCCGACAATGGGAAAAGGTAAAATTATTGACCAGATTTTCGGAGAGAAATGTGAACCTAACCTTATCCAGCCGACTTTTATTACCGATTATCCTGTCGAAATGTCGCCATTGGCAAAAAAGCATAGAACTAAAGAAGGGCTAGTGGAAAGGTTTGAAGCCATTTGTAATGGCAAAGAGATCTGTAATGCTTTCTCAGAACTTAATGATCCTATTGACCAACGTGAAAGATTTGAATTACAGCTGGAACTAGGAAAACGTGGCGATATGGAATCGATGGTTCTTGATGAAGATTTCCTCAGGTCACTTGAATTTGGAATGCCACCAACGGCTGGATTGGGTATTGGTATAGACCGTCTTACCATGATCATGACCAATTCTACGTCTATCCAGGATGTACTGTTCTTCCCACAGATGCGACCGGAAAAAAGATCGACCTGAGATGAACAGGAAAATCAGCGTAGCCCGCTTATCGGTTCTCTCAAATTCCCTGCTGATTGTGCTTAAATTAGTCGTAGGTATAATCAGTGGCTCTGTAAGTATCCTCTCAGAGGCCATTCATTCGTTCATGGATCTCGTGGCAGCTATTATATCATTTTTTTCGGTGAAAATCTCTGATATTCCTGCCGATAAAAGACATCCCTATGGTCATGGAAAATTTGAGAACATTTCAGGCGTCACTGAGGCTATATTAATATTTATCGCATCCGGATGGATCATATTTGAAGCAGTGAGACGAATTCTTCACCCTGTTATAATTGAGAAGGTTGGGTTGGGTATTATCGTAATGACGATTTCATCTGTTGTGAATTTTTTCGTCTCCAGAATGCTTTACAAAGAGGCCAAAAAATCAGATTCTATTGCATTGGAAGCTGATGCCCTTCACTTGAAGTTAGATATTTATACGTCGCTGGGAGTTGCAACCGGACTGTTGCTGATGTTCTTACTTGGGTATTTCATAAAAAGTAGCTTGATTCATTACCTAGATCCAGTAATTGCTATAATGGTCGCCCTTCTTATCCTCAGGGAATCTTTCATTTTATTTATAAAAGCTTATGCCCCACTTTTAGACGAGGCCCTTTCTGATGTAGAAGTCCAAAATATAATGACAATCATCAATAACCATTGCTCCGGGGTAATTAATTATCATGGATTACGTACTCGTAAGGCAGGGAATTACCGGTATGTTGATTTTCATTTGACAGTACCGGCAATACTTAGTGTCAAAGAAGCTCATGATCTTTGTGATTCTATTGAGGAAGATATTAAAAAGATGCTGGATCACGCAGAAGTGACAATTCATGTTGAAGATGTCTAGGCTTCAGTTTGTATTTAAGGGACGTATTAAATGATTAACAAGGTATTGTTAATCACTTTTAAACAAGTTGTCATTTATTACAATTTTATCCGTTAAATTTGCAATAACTTATTATATAAATGATTTATTCTGTGAATGTTATAGAAAGAAAGGTTTTAATCCTTTTACTATTATTTCTTTCTCCTTTCTTAAGGGCACAGGATACTATTCAATCTGATTCATCCAGTGCGAAAAAAAGTTTTGTGGAAGATGACCCGGTTGCTTCCATGCTTGACAGTCTTGCTCAGTTGAAAATATTTGAGAATTCAAAAATTTTTAAAACCAGTATAAATGAGAACCCCGGTATTGAAAATTTTGAAAATGTGCCTTATTTTTCAGATTCCATTTACCGGGAAAGGATCAACAAGATGGGTCTTCAATCTCCATTTGAATATGTTTATAATGCTGATGTCCGAAAATTTATCGATCTCTATGCATTCAAAAAGAGGGGTTTGACAGCCCGAATTCTTGGATTGTCGCAAATTTATTTCCCTCTGTTTGAAGAACAGCTTGATAAGTACAATATGCCCCTGGAATTAAAATACCTGGCTGTGATTGAGTCAGCACTTAACCCTGTTGCAAATTCGCGGGCTGGAGCAAAAGGTTTGTGGCAATTCATGTATGGAACCGGTAAAGTGTATGGATTGAAAATCTCATCCTATACTGATGATCGTTTTGACCCTGTAAAATCAACTGTTGCTGCGTGTCAACATCTTAGTGATCTGTATGATATTTATGGAAATTGGTCGTTGGCTTTGGCTGCTTATAATTCAGGCGCCGGAAATGTGAATAAGGCGATCCGGAGAGCCGGAGGTACCAAGAACTTCTGGGTTATCCAGAGGTATCTTCCAAAAGAGACTCGTTCATATATCCCGGCATTTATTGCAGCCAGCTATGTTATGACTTATGCTTCAGACCACAAAATATATCCAATTGATCCGGGAATACTGTTTTACGAAATAGATACAGTAACAGTAAAAAACCCATTGACCTTTGATCAAATTTCTGAAATGTTGAAAATCCCATATGAAGAAATTCAGTTTCTTAACCCGGAATTTAAGCAGGGTGTAATCCCGGCAACTTCTGAGACCCCTTATAAGTTAAGACTCAGAAAAACACACATTGGAGATTTCATAAACAATGAAAATGCCTTGTATACATACAAAACCAAAGCAGGTATTCAGAAAGATTCCCTGATGTTGATGGCTTTAAGAAATAATAGAGAAACAGTCGAATACAGGGTCAAAAACGGTGAGACCTTGGCGGGAATTGCAAAGAAATTCCATATGAGTATAAATGAGCTGAAATCTCTGAACAGTTTGAAGAAAAACTATGTCAAGCCGAGACAAAACCTTCTTGTTTACAACATTTATGCCAAATCGAAGTTTCCTGAAAGCATAACCACGACAAATTCTCCGGTTTTAGCTTCCAATTCAGACCGTCCAAAAGATCACCCAGCTCCTCCTACGACCGGCACTGTCATTTATACCGTAAAACAAGGAGAATGTCTGGCCATCATTGCCCAAAAACACGGCTGTACTGTTCAGAACATTATGAGTTGGAACAACCTTAAGAACCAAAACATTCTCGTCGGTCAAAAACTTAAAATTCTTCCCGCATCCACGGAAACGGACTCTTCACAAAATCTTGAAGCAAAAACAAAACCCCGTATCCCGGCTTCAACTCTAAAATCCAAATCCTTACCGACCCACAAATACATTTGGTATACTGTACAAGCTGGAGATAATCTCTGGGATATCGCTGAAAAATATGATGCTACAGTATCCGCGATTAAATCTCTGAACAACATCACCAATACACAAAAAATCCAACCCGGACATAAGATCAAGATCGAGCCGGGAAAGTAATCTCAATATTCGATTCCCTTGTCTTCTATCTTCCCGTTCTTCGCAGGGAGAAAAAATATTTCCAAAAAATATCCATCCAACTGAAATTTGTATTAATTTTACCCAATTGGTTAAACTATACGGTTAAACCTGATGGTTAAAAAATTATTGACGACCGAAGAAAAGATCCTGGAAGCGGCGAAGAAAGTATTTCACAGCAAAGGGTTTGAGGGAGCACGGATGCAAGAGATCGCGGATGAAGCAGACATTAATAAAGCCCTATTGCATTATTATTTCCGGACCAAAGAGAATTTATTCAATGCAGTATTTAAAGCTGCATTCGGCGAGATCTTTGCTAAACTATTCATGACTATAGATTCCAATGAACCATTGGAAAAAAAACTGAAAAACCTGATCAATGAATACATCGGGTTTCTGCAGGAAAACTCATATATCCCAGGGTTCATCCTCGCTGAAATGAACCAGAATCCCCAAAAAATCCTCGAAGTATTTAAATCAGCCCCGGTACCACCTTCTATGCTTTTTAAAAGGATGAAGGAATCAATACAGGACGAGAAATTAGAAAACACAGATGTCAGGGAGCTATTTATCAATATTCTTGCCTTGTGTATCTTCCCTATCGCGGCTAAACCAATGTTACAATACGTTTTTGAATTTTCAGATATACAATATGATCAATTTATCGAGAAAAGGAAAAAAGAACTCCCGGTGTTAATCATGAACACAATAAGAAAAAAATGAAGAGACTCACATTCCTGTCTGTATTATTGTTTGTACAATTCATTGTTTGCGGTCAATCAGATACAGTGACACTGTATGATTGCTACAAGCAGGCAGAAAAAACATATCCACTTGCAAGGCAATCAGGTATGCTGGAAAAATCCAACGAACTGAAGATTAAAAACCTGAATAAAAATTATTTACCTCAGATGAACCTGAATGGCAGTGCCTCACTTCAGTCGGATGTAACAGAGCTGAAGCTAAATCTCCCCGCTCAATTTTCATTCATCAAATTTCCAGTGATAAGTAAGGATATGTACAAACTTACCGTGGACGTAAATCAGTCGATCTATGATGGGAATGTTACGGGATATCAGAAAAAACTGGAGGCTTTCAATCTTCAGTCAGACGAAAAAAGTCTCCAGGTGGAGTTATACCAGTTAAAAGAGAGGATTAACCAAGCCTACTTCAGCATTTTTATGCTTCAGGAAAATGAAGCAATTTTGATAAGTAATAAAAACGAGATCGAATCCAAGCTAAAAGAAGTTCAGTCAGCCATAGCCAATGGTGCTATGCTCGCTTCTAACGCTGACGTTTTGCAGGCAGAGATCATGAATATAGACCAGGAGTTAATCGAATTACGCAATGATAGGTTCACCGATTTTCGTGTCCTCTCGGAGCTGACCTCTTCGACCATTCCTGACAATTCAAATCTGGTATTACCAAATGTTCAGATCAGTTCGATGGTATTTGAAGATAACCGGCCCGAATTGCAGTTGTATAATATTCAACAACTCAAAACAGGTGTGATGAAGAATATGGTGAATACCCGGTGGAATCCAAAATTCTATGCTTTCGGTCAGGGCGGTTATGGAAGGCCAGGATTAAACATGCTCTCCAACGATTTTACGCCTTGGTGGTTATTTGGTGCCAAAATGACCTGGAATATCTGGAACTGGAACCAAAGTAAAAATGAGAAGAAAATTTATGATATTCAGAACGACATCATTGGGACACAAAAAGAGACCTTTGAGAAAAACCTGAAGATAGAAGCAGCAAGTAATACAGCCGAAATGGAAAAAATGGAAGAACTGCTTCAAAAGGACCAGGAGATCATTGCCCTGAGATCAAAGATCGCCCAATCTGCATCTTCACAGCTTGATAATGGAGTAATTACTTCAAGTGATTATATCGCACGCCTCAATGAGGAGAAACAAGCAAAGATGACTCTTGAATTGCACAGGATTCAACTGGTGAAAGCGAAGATAGCTTACCTCTTCACACTGGGGAAATTGTAATTAATTTATATGACATCATAGAAAAAACATTAGACAATGAAAAAAGTACTTTTATTTGCACTCCCTGTTTACCTCCTGATATCGTCATGCAACAGGGATAAAGATAATCCTGATGCATATGGAACATTTGAAGCAACGGAAGTCACGGTTTCATCCCAGGCAAACGGACGAATTCTTTTTCTGAATGTTGAAGAAGGTCTGGCGATTGATTCAAACACACTCGTAGGTATCGTTGATACACTTGATCTGGCTATCAGAAAGAGTGTGACAAGAGATCAGCAGCTTGCGACCGCTGCAAGAAGAGATGATCTGGCTGCGCAGATTGAAGTGCAGGAACAGAATAAAACCAATATACTGATAGAGAAGGCACGAATTGAACGTCTGTTAAAGGATGGGGCTGCTACAACAAAACAGTTGGACGATATCAATGCCAACGTGAACCTCGCCGATAAACAGATCGCCTCGATAAAATCACAGTATGCCAGCCTCGATGCCCAGGTCTCTACCTTCAATAAACAAATTGACCAGATCAATAATTCGATCGTCGATGCACATATCATAAATCCAATTAAAGGAACTGTACTTACAAAATATGCAGAGCCAAATGAAATTACTACATTTGGAAAACCGGTATACAAGATCGCTGATCTCACCAGTCTCGACCTGCGTGTATATGTGAGCGGTGCTCAACTCCCTTATATCAAGATAGGACAAAAGGTGAAAGTTCATTACGATAAAGACGAGAACACCAATAGCACCGCAGAAGGAGTCGTTATCTGGATCTCAGAAACAGCAGAATTTACTCCAAAAACGATACAGACCAAGGAAGAGCGAGTGAACCTTGTTTATGCTGCCAAAGTGAGGGTGAAAAATGACGGAACACTTAAGATAGGTATGCCGGGAGATATCCGGTTCATGCCTTCAAAATGATACTGTATTAACCAAAATTTAAACCAACATGAGAAAATCAGGAACATTAACAATTGTACTTTTTGCGTTATTCGCGATCCTGGGAGCCAAAGCATTCGCTCAGAAACATAAGGCCGGCGACATAGTCGGAATTTGGTATAATGAGGAAAAATCAAGTAAACTCCAGATTTACCAGGAAGGCAATAAATTCTTTGCTAAAATAGTATGGCTGAAAGAACCAATAGACCCAACTACGGGGAAACCAAAAACTGACCATTTGAATCCCGATCCTAACCTACAGAATGCACCAAGACTAGGTTTAATAGTCTTAAAGAATTTTATCTTTGATGGAAATGATGAGTGGAAAGATGGGACAATTTATGATCCAAATAATGGAAAAACCTATACCTGTCATTTTCAATTTACCGATTCTCCTAACGTTCTGAAAATTAGAGGTTTCATTGGCATCTCTTTATTAGGAAGAACCACCTATTGGACAAAAACCATTCTTTTGCCTTAGCTGTTTCATGGAACACCCTTCAATATCGGTCAGAAAGATAAGCAAGAACTTCGGTTCTATGAAAGCTCTCCACGACATCTCTTTTGAGATACCTAAAGGAGAGTTGTTCGGGTTCATAGGACCAGATGGGGCTGGAAAAACTACCCTCTTCCGTATTCTTGCTACACTAGTACTGCCAGATAAAGGAATGGCATTAGTGGAAGGATTTGATGTGGTGAAAGATTTTAAAAAGATCCGTAAGATACTTGGATATATGCCAGGACGATTTTCTCTCTATATGGATCTTAGTGTCGAGGAAAACTTGTCATTTTATGCAACCATTTTCGGGACCACGATCAAACAGAATTACGACCTGATAAAAGATATTTACCGCCAGATAGAACCCTTTAAGACAAGAAGAGCAGGAGATCTATCAGGAGGTATGAAACAGAAGCTGGCACTATGTTGCGCCCTGATCCATAAACCAGCAGTAATTTTTCTGGATGAACCCACAACAGGAGTCGATGCCGTTTCCCGTGTAGAATTCTGGGAGATGCTTCGTAGACTGAAAGAAAGCAATATCACAATTATGGTTTCAACACCCTATATGGATGAAGCCAGCCTGTGCGACCGGGTTGCACTTATTCAAGATGGGAAAATCATGAAGATAAACAAACCGGAAGAAATTATAGTCGACTACCGCTTTCAACTATGGGCAGTACGCTCAGGAAAGTCCTTTGATTTATTGAAGGACCTTCACAATTACCCGGGTATACATAGTGTACAGGTTTTCGGCCAGTCAGCTCATATAGCTTTTGAAAAGTCAATCCTATCCGTGGAAGATCTTCGTAAATACTTAATTAACACAGGTCATAAAGATATTGAAATAGAAGAAATCAAGCCAAACATCGAAGATTGCTTTATGGAATTAATGGTTCTGGACCCGACTCCGCAGGAGAAAAAAATAATAAATTCTGATTCCGAAGGAACCATGTTGTAGTAGAATATTTTGGTGGTCATTTTATGGTACAAAATATAATAACGGTCAAAAATCTCGTCAAGAAATTCGGACATTTCGTTGCAAATGATCATTTGAATTTTGAGGTCAGGAAAGGCGAAATCTTTGGGTTTCTGGGTGCCAATGGTGCGGGCAAAACAACTGCAATCCGTATACTTTGCGGCTTGTCGTATCCCACATCCGGCGAAGTGAAGGTTGGGGATTTTGATATCTATACCCAGCGTAACGATATCAAACGAAATATCGGCTATATGAGCCAGAGATTTTCACTTTACGATGACCTCACAGTATATGAGAATATCCGCTTCTATGCCGGAATATATGGACTAAGCAGAAAAGAAATCTCCACAAAATCTGCCATGTTGATGAAAAAGCTGGGACTTGAAGAGGCTAAGGATAAACTGATCAAAGACGTACCGTTAGGATGGAAGCAAAAGCTGGCATTCTCAGTGGCTATCATCCACGATCCCAAAATAGTATTTCTGGATGAACCCACAGGGGGAGTCGATCCAATCACTCGCAGGCAATTTTGGAATCTTATTTTCGAGGCGGCTTTGGAGGGTATAACCGTTTTTGTTACAACCCATTATATGGATGAAGCTGAATATTGTGATCGTGTTACAATTATGGTCGATGGAAAAATTGCAGCGCTCGATACTCCAGCCATCTTAAAGAAAACCTATGACGCTGCGAATATGAACGAAGTCTTCCTGAAACTTGCACGAAATACCTCTACAGCCTGAACTGATATGAATATCATCCATTTTCTTGAAAAAATAAAACCAGGTGTCCGGCGAAGAACACTTTTACTCATTGCTGGTTGTGCATGGAGTATTGCCGGTGGGATTCTTATCTTTCGCTCATTGGCTTACCTCATTGGAGTAAACCATAACCTGCTTTTGGAAATTATATCTGGAATAGGTTTTGGTATTCTATTTTATATTCTCCTCTTTGCCAGGATCTCAAAAAAGCACATAAAGAGAATAACATTGATAAAGATTGATAACCCTTGTTTTTTCTCGTTCTTTAATTTTCGGAGTTACCTGCTAATGACAATTATGATCAGCGGCGGGATCACCCTGCGGTTATCCGGACTTGTGAATCCTGAGATCATCTATACCTTCTTTCTTTGCATGGGAATTCCGCTCCTGGTCTCGGCATGGCGGTTTTTTTACAGTTACGCTAATAACAAAAAAAATCTATGAAGCGATTCATCGGATTTGTCATTAAAGAGTTTTATCATATCTTCAGGGATTACCGCACCTTGTTGATCCTGTTTGGCATTCCCGCCGCTCAGTTGCTATTGTTTGGATATGTAATCACAAATGAGATCAAAGATGCCAGGATCGCTATTTACGATGCCTCAAAAGATGAAGTTACACGTAAAATTTCTGAAAAGATCCTCTCATCAGGATACTTTATCCTCGAAAAAAACCTCACAAACTACTCCCAGATTGGACCGACTTTCCGGGAAGGAAACACCAAGCTGGTCATCGTTTTCAGTAGCAACTTTGCTAAAAAACTGCAACAGGAAGGCAAAGCCGACCTACAGATTCTGGGGGATGCCTCCGATCCAAATACCGCTAACATATTGGTAAATTATGCATCCGGTATTATCAATAATTATCTCGTTTCCATAAATGCCGACCAGGTACCTATGCGCATAATTCCGGAAGTTAGGATGCAATATAACCCCGAACTCAAAGGCGTTTTTATGTTCGTTCCAGGTATCATGGCTATGTTGTTAATGCTGATCTCAGCATTAATGACCTCTCTCTCCATCACTCGTGAAAAAGAACTCGGCACCATGGAAATGCTTTTAGTTTCGCCACTTCGCCCCATCCAGATCATTATCGGCAAGGTCATTCCTTATGTACTTTTGGCCTTCATAGACTCGTGCATTATTCTTGGAATGGGAAAATTTGTCTTTGGGGTGCCTATCGAAGGAAATATAGCCCTGCTTTTAGCTGAAAGTCTTCTTTACATCACAATGGCATTGTCGCTGGGGATCCTCATCTCAAGTATCACCAATAGCCAGCAGGTGGCTATGACTCTCTCACTCGTAGCACTGATGCTACCCACTATTCTCTTGTCGGGATTTATATTCCCGGTTGAGAATATGCCGGTTATTCTCCAGGTGCTTTGCCACTTCATGCCACCAAAGTATTTCATCACCATCATCAAGGACATCATGCTGAAAGGCAATAGTATTATCTATGTTTGGAAAGAAACTCTCATTATGATTTTATTTACTATGACGTTTATCATGTTGAGCATCAAAAAATTCAAGATCAGGTTAGCTTAAAAGTAAAATGAATACGATACTATTCATAATTCAGAAAGAGTTTATACAGGTTTTCCGCAACAAGATGATGTTGCCAATCATATTTTTAGTGCCTTTGATTCAGTTGATCATTCTTGTTCATGCTGCCACTTTTGAGATGAAGAACATTAAAGTCTCGATCATTGACTTAGACATGTCTTCAACTTCACGGCAAATGATCAGTAAATTTGAAGGTAGTCCGTTTTTTATCATAAAAAACACTTCTTTCTCAGAAAAGGAAGCCCAGCAGGAAATGAAGAAGGGAAACGTCGATATGATCCTGCACATCCCATATGGCTTTGAACGCCGCCTTGTAAAAGAAAACCAATCCAAGGTTCAAATTATCATTAATGCAATCAATGGAGCCAGTGCCGGACTGATCGATGCCTATTCATCGATGATCATCCTTGATTTCAACCATGGGATCCTGGTCGATTTTCTGAGTCCGGACTTGTTGGCAAACACGCACGACATACACGTCACAACCAGCTATTGGTACAATCCAAAACTGAACTACAAGACTTACATGGTTCCGGGAATACTCTGTCTGCTCGTTACCATCATCGCCTTTCTCTTGTCCGGAATGAATATTGTAAGAGAAAAAGAAATAGGCACCATCGAACAGATTAATGTTACTCCGATTCGAAAGGTTCAGTTTATCGCGGGTAAGTTGCTCCCCTTTTGGATCATTGCGCTGTTTGAACTCGCATTCGGCCTTACTATCGGGAAACTGCTGTTTAACATTCCAATCATAGGCAGTCTTTGGTTGATATTTCTTTCGGCAGCTGTCTATATATTTGTAATTTTGGGATTCGGGTTGTTGATTTCCACGATGACAAATACACAGCAGCAATCTATGCTGGTTTCTTTCTTCTTCATGGTGATCTTCATTCTGATGAGTGGTCTTTTCACTTCTATTGAAAGCATGCCGGCATGGGCACAAAAACTCGATCAGATAAACCCTATCGCTTATTTTATCAGGATAATGCGAATGGTTATGTTAAAAGGATCAGATTTTCACGATATACGGAATTCTTTTTATTCTTTGGTAGTTTATGCCTTGGCCATCATTAGCTTTGCCGTGTGGCGATACCGGAAAGTCACCTGAAGAAAATGCAACGCTGGAAAAATATTCATATCCATAAAAGACATAAGTGGCTCCTTATTCCACTCCTGCTCCTTGTTATTGGACTGGCTGTTGTAAGACAATTCTATAATATGAAGGATAATGATCCTTCAAAAGATGCTTTCCTGAAAATTCGCGAAAGAGGTTATATGGTAGCCTTAACTGATAAGAACTCACTGGATTACTTCATATACCGTGGTGAGCCCATGGGATTTCAATTGAACCTTCTTCGGTCTTTTGCCGATTATCTTAATGTACCGCTTAAAATTATTGCTTCGAACGACATTTCAAAGTTGTACTATTACCTTGATATGAATGTTGGTGATTTTATCGCCTGCAACTTGCCGGTTACAGGAGAAGGAAAGAGAATGGTTCATTTCTCGCAGACCTTGTTTGAAACAAGACTGGTGCTCGTGCAACGGAAACCTGTATCTAACATATCAAGAATAACAAAATTGATTAAATCGCCCTCTGATTTTTCGGATGATACCCTTTATCTTCAACGAAATCTTTTTGAAAAGCCATTACTGGCAAGATTCCTTCACAGGGCAGGACGAAATCTCACCTTAATTGAAGAAACCCAGAAAAGTGAAGAGCAACTCATCAGTATGGTTTCAGAGGGAAAAATAAACTATACCATCTGCGAAGAAAATGTGGCGATGATGGTTAAACGCACCTATCCAAACATAGATGCAGAATATTGCATTTCGAAGTTTGACAATTATGGATGGGCCGTCGTTCACTCATCCGATACCCTTCTGATGAAGATTAATGAATGGATCACGAATATAAAAAAGACAAACGAATTAAAACAAACATATCTTACTTATTTCAATAACTCAAACGTCTCCAATTATTTTCGTAATGATTTCTTTTCTGTCAGGGGAAACAAGTTATCTCCTTTCGATGATGTAATTAAAAAGCTGAGCAAAAATGTTTCCTGGGACTGGCGATTATTGGCTTCGTTGGTTTATGAAGAATCGAATTTTCATTTAGGAGTTGTTTCTTCGCGAAATGCAGCAGGATTGATGCAGCTGATGCCTGTTACTGCTAGCAAATTTGGAATGGATAGCATCTCCACACCTGCCCAACAATTGTCTGCTGGAGTTAAATTCTTGAAATGGATCAATAGCCAGCTTTTAGCAGAGATCCCAAATCCCAGGGAGCGCATCAACTTCATCCTTGCGGCATATAATGTAGGGTTAGGGAAGGTTCTATCTGCCCGCGAACGAGCTGAGAAATATGGGAAGAACCCAAATAAATGGAATGGCAATGTAGGCTATTATATAACTCGTCGGTCCTTCAAAGACCCTAAGCTTTCCAGTGATTCAACCAATGATCTTTTAATGTATGGTGGGGCTGGTCGTTTTGTATCCGAAATTCTTGAACGGTATCAGCATTATCGGAATAATATTCCGGAATAAAGACTTCAGTTTCTCGTATATTTTACTTATTCAATTCTATTTGCAATCGCAGGACTTCCATTTAACTTGTAGTTTCTTTCACTGCTTTACCAGCCATTTCATTCAAGTATATTTCACAAATCTCCTTGATCGATTGCTCTACAGGGGTAAATTCAAACCCAAGAGTATTTTTGAGTTTTTCATTGGTATAGAAATACTTCTGACCTGTTGTTATTGCCATTTCTTTCGTAAAAAAAGGAGTAGACCGTGTGAAGAAAGTTCTTACAACTTCAATTCTCCATGCTATACTAGAAATAAAATGTGGGACTTTCACAACAGGGGGTTCTTTCCCCAGGTACTTCGCCATTGTTCCAAAAAGCTGCCGATAAGAGATATTTTCTGCTGAAAGTATGAACCTTTCATTGAAAATATTCTGATCCATTAACTGAATCATGGCCTTTGCTATATCGCGTGCATCAATGTAACCGTTGATGCCATCCGTATAATATTTGAGGCCTTCCCAAACCAGACGAAACAATCCTGAATTGGTATTCCAGAAACCCGGCCCGAGAATGAATGAAGGATTAACAATTACAGCATTAAGTCCCTCCTCCATCCCGCGCCATACTTCTCTTTCCGCATTAAATTTGCTAATGCTATATACGGTATTTTTTCTTGAAGTAACAAAATAATCTTCTTCACTCGTCAGATTACCATTTAATCCACACCCAATTGATGCGATTGAACTTACGTAACAGAATTTCCCAACCCCTTTTTTCAGCGAAAGATTCACGAGGTTTGACGTACCATCTATATTGACCTTTAACATGGTTTCATGATCCTTTGGATAATAAGAAACCACTGCGCCAACATGGTAAACCTCAGTGATCCCATCCAATGCATCCTCAATCGCACCGAAATCAAGTAGGTCAGCATCGAACCAATTTATCCTTTCCAGAAGTAGCTCAGAATCCTCAGAATAGTAAGAAAATATTTTCCGAACCGTTTCAGTATCACTGCTTTTACGTTTAATCGCCCTTACTTCTTTTCCCTCTTTCGCAAGTTCAAACAAGACATGAGAGCCAAGCAGTCCTGTACCTCCTGTAACTAAAATCATCATTTTGAATTTAAAGATGCAAATATAAGAAAATCGTCGTGTGCAGGATTCGTAATGATTACTGGCAATAGCGTTCAATCAGTTCATTGGCCTGTGAATAACCAAGTTGTTTAACTTTCCTGAAATCATTACAAGCAGATACTGTATTCTGCATCCTCATGAAGAGGATTCCCCGGTTATAATAAGCTTGGGCAAACTTAGGGTTAATTTGTATGGCTTGATTGTAATCCATGAGTGCAAGTGAATCATTACCAAGAATATCCATATACAAGATTCCACGTGCATCATAACAACTTGCAAATTTAGAGTTCAGTTCGATAGCACTTGAATAATCTTTTAAGGCCTCCTCATATTGCCGGCCATTATAAAAAACTATTCCCCGGTTATATAAACAAGTGGAATAAACTGGATTTAACTTTATTGCCTCATTATAATCTGCCAAAGCGCCATCAAAATCATTGTTCAAATATTTTGCCATGCCCCGGCCATTATATGCAAATGATGCATCAGGTGAAACTAAAAT
>Ga0224559_1000997_pt1 | contig 16416 bp, 16 predicted proteins | sample 714S33034metaG_FD_180676 | JGI IMG/M metagenome (GOLD analysis project Ga0224559, IMG submission 180676) | Peat soil microbial communities from Stordalen Mire, Sweden - 717 S3 30-34 | ecosystem: Environmental > Terrestrial > Soil > Wetlands > Peat | place: Sweden: Norrbotten County, Stordalen... | reverse complement strand
ACGTCGCCGGCGGTCTCCAGCGCCCGCAGCCGGGCGCGCGAGGCGGCGGTGAGCGCGGTCTCCGCGCCGGCGAAGAAGGCGGCGGCGACCAGGGCGGCGACGATACAGGCGACAGCGAGTGGGGCGGACATGGCCGCCTTCTACCACAGGGGCGACGCGGGCTGTTAGGCGGCGCGGCCGACTCAGAGGGAGCTGGAGACGGAGGCGCGGTCCAGAGCGAGCGCGCGGCGCACGTCCTCGCCCGATTCCTGCAACAGATTGGCCATCGCCGCGCGCGCCGCCTCGGGCCGCCGGGCGGCGATCGCCTGCATGACGTCGCGATGCTGGTGGAGGCGGTCGTCCTTGATCGCCAGGCTGCGCCAGCCCATTTTGAACGTGCCGACCAGCGCCATCTCGATCAGGCTGCCGAGCGCGCCGAGCAGGCGGTTGCCGCCCGCCTGGAGAATCTCCTTGTGGAAGCGCACGTCGGCGGCGATCAGCTCGGCGTCGCCCGATTTGTGCGCCTCCATGTCGGCGTAGGCCGCTTCGATGCGCGTCAGCGAGGCTGCGTCGCGCGACTCGGCGGCGAGCGCCGCCGCCTGCGGCTCGAAAATGCGCCGCAGCTGCAGCACGTCGCTGACGAACACCTCGGTCGGGGCGGCCTGCATGTGCCAGGCGAGGAAATCGGCGTCGAGCATGTGCCAGTCGGCCTTCGGCCGCACCATCGTGCCGACCTTCTGGCGCGAGACGATAAGGCCCTTGGCCTCGAGCGCGCGGAACGCCTCGCGCAGGGTCGGCCGCGAGACGCCGAAGCGCACCAGCAGACTGGCTTCGTTGGGCAGGCGCGAACCCGGCGGATACAGGCCGGCGATGATTTCACATCCGAGCGCGGCGGCGAGCGAGTCGTTGACGTTTCGCTTGGGAGAGACGGCGCCCTCAGCGATCTCCTCGCGCTCGGACCGTGACGCCCGCTTCGCTGTCCGTTGTCGAATGGATTCCGTCGCATCGGCCACGGCTGATTCCCCCGCGAGTCGCCGGCCGGCCGCACGCCTTGCCCGTTCGCCCGCGGGCAAACGGTTTGGAGACGACGGCAAAAACGCCGACGACGGATCGCAAGAATCCATGTAGAACGCGTGATTGCGCTGCGCAATAGGCCGCCGCAGGCCGCCCCTGGGTCGATTCGATCGTTCGAGATCAAAGCATTGGGGGCGCGAACGGGGAAACCCGACGAACTCGGCGGCGTGCGCCTTGCCGCCCGCTCGCGTCGCGAATCGGGGCGCGGCGGGATTCGTCGGCCGCAGTCCTTGATTTCGCCGCTCCCCGGCGGGTCGAGACGTCGCAGCGCCTGCCGAGGTGAGACTTGAACGCGTTATTGTTTGCCCTCGTCGTCTTCGTCTGGGGCCTGACCTGGTACGCCATCAGGCTCGAGCTCGGCCCGGTTCCGACCGAGACCTCAATCTTTTGGCGCTTCCTCGTCGCCTCGGCGATCATGTGGATCGGCTTGGCGGTCGCCGGGCGGCTGAAGCGCGTACCGCTGCGCGGCCATCTGTGGTTCGCGGCCCTCGGCGCCGCATTGTTCTCCTGCAATTTTCTGTTTCTCTACAACGCCGAACGGTTCATCGCGAGCGGCGTGGTGTCGGTCGTGTTCGCCATGGCGTCGGCGTTCAACGTCTTCAACCGGTGGCTGTTCAATGGCGTCCGGCCAACCACGCGCACGGTCCTGGGCGCGCTGATCGGCGCCGCCGGCGTCGCCTTTCTGTTCGCCGATCAGCTCGCCGCGACCGCCGCCGGCGGCGGCTCGGCGCTCGGCCTGCTGCTGTCGATCGGCGGGACCTACTGCTTTTCGCTCGGCAATCTCGCTTCGCGGCCCGCGGCGAAGGCGGCTGGCGACCTGCCCAACGCGATCGCCCGCGCGATGACCTGGGGCGCGGCGCTGCTCGCCGTCGTCGTCGCCGCGCGCGGCCTGTCGTTCGCGCCGTCGACCGCGCCGGTCTATGTCGGCGCGCTCCTCTATCTGGCGGCGATCGGCTCGGCCGTCGGCTTTCTCGTCTATCTCGCGCTGGTCGCCCGCATCGGTCCGGAGCGCGCCGCCTATACGACGGTTCTGTCGCCGGTGATCGCGCTGGCGGTCTCGTGGCTGCTCGAAGCCTATCAGTGGAGCCCCTGGGCGCTGGTCGGCGCGCCGCTGATCCTCATCGGCAACGTCGTCATCTTTTCCCCAAATTCGGTCGCGCTATTGTCCGTAACCGGCTTGAGTCGCTTCGGACTACGGCCGCCCCCGGAGAGTCAGGATGAACGCGCAGCCGCGCCCGTTTGACGATTTTCGCGCGCTCATCAAAGCCATGCCCGATCCCGACGAAGCCGCGATCGACGCGGCGCGGGCGCGGCAGGCCGAACTCACCAAGCCCATCGGTTCGCTCGGCTGGCTGGAGGACATCGCCAAATTTCTCGCCGGTTGGCAGGGCGGCGCGCCCCATGTCGATGCGCCGCTGGTCGCCGTCTTCGCCGGCAATCACGGCGTGGTCGCCCAAGGCGTCGCGGCCTATCCGGCCTCGGTCACCCAGGCGATGGTCGCCAATTTCGCCGCCGGCGGCGCGGCGATCAATCAGATCTGCAAGACCTTCGACATTTCGCTGCGCGTGTTCGAACTCGCGCTCGAGCAGCCGACCGGCGACATCACGCGCGAGGCGGCGCTCGACGAGAGGACCTGCGCCGCGTCGATGGCCTTCGGCATGGAAGCGCTCGCCGCCGGCCCCGATCTGCTGTGTCTGGGCGAAATGGGCATTGGCAATTCTACAGCGGCGGCGGCGATCTATTGCGGCCTTTATGGCGGCGCGCCGGAGGACTGGGTTGGCCGCGGCGCCGGCGCCGACGACGACGGGATGAAACGCAAGGCCGCCGCCGTGCGCGCCGCCATCGCGCTGCACCGCGAACACCTCAACGATCCGCTCGAAGTTCTGCGTCGTCTCGGCGGTCGCGAGATCGCAGCGATCGCCGGCGCGATCCTCGCCGCGCGCATCCAGCGCGTTCCGGTGCTGCTCGACGGTTTTATCGTTTGCGCCGCAGCGGCGGTCCTCGCCGCGCTCGACGAGCGCACCCTCAACCATTGCATGGCCGCGCACGTGTCGGCAGAAGGCGCTCACGCGGAAGTTCTGCGCCGAATCGGCAAGCGGCCGTTGCTTGATCTCGGCATGCGGCTCGGCGAAGGCTCCGGCGCCGCGCTGGCGGTCGGAATCGTCAAGGCGGCGGTCGCCTGCCACAACGGCATGGCGACGTTCGCCGACGCTGAGGTGGCTCCGCCAAGGAACGTTAGAGGTGAGCGCTAAGCGAGTCGCTTGTCGCAGTTCGGCCGATCGCCGGCGCGTCGCCGGCCGCGACGAAATGCCGCGCCATGGCCATGGCGATCAACGCGCCGTCGGCGCCGCCGACAACGGACAGGCTGAGGGCGTTCGCTACATCCCGCCGAGGTGGTCGGCGACGGCGAAAATGTCCTTGTCGCCGCGGCCGGAAATGTTGACCACCATCAGGTGGTCGCGCGGCTTCTTCGGCGCGAGTTCGGCGACTTTGGCGAGCGCGTGCGCCGGCTCGAGCGCCGGGATGATTCCTTCGAGTTCAGAGCAGAGCCGGAACGCGACCAGCGTCTCCTTGTCGGTCGCCGAAAGATAGGTGACGCGGCCGCTCTCCTTCAGCCACGAATGTTCGGGGCCGATGCCGGGATAGTCGAGGCCGGCCGAGATCGAGTGGCCCTCGTTGATCTGGCCGTCCTCGTTCATCAGCAGATAGGTGCGATTGCCGTGCAGCACGCCGGGCCGGCCGCCGGCCAGCGACGCCGCATGGCCGTCGGGCACGTCGAGCCCGTGCCCCGCCGCCTCGACGCCGTACATCTCGACGCTCGCATCGTCGAGAAACGGATGGAACAGGCCGATGGCGTTGGAGCCGCCGCCGATGCAGGCGACCAGGCTGTCGGGCAGGCGCCCCTCCATCTCCTGCATCTGGACGCGCGTCTCTTCGCCGATCACGCTTTGAAAGTCGCGCACCATCGCCGGATAGGGATGCGGGCCGGCGCAGGTGCCGATGCAATAGAAGGTGTCGGAGACGTTGGTCACCCAGTCGCGCAGCGCCTCGTTCATCGCGTCCTTGAGCGTGCGCGCGCCCGACTGCACCGGCCGCACTTCGGCGCCGAGCAGCTTCATGCGGAAGACGTTCGGCTTCTGCCGCTCGATGTCGACCGCGCCCATGTAGACCACGCATTTCAGGCCGAAGCGCGCGCAGGCGGTGGCGGTGGCGACGCCGTGCTGGCCGGCGCCGGTCTCGGCGATGATGCGAGTCTTGCCCATGCGCCGCGCCAGCAAGATCTGGCCGAGCACGTTGTTGATCTTGTGCGCGCCGGTGTGATTGAGCTCTTCGCGCTTGAAATAGATCTTCGCGCCGCCGAAATGCGCGGTCAGCCGCTCGGCGAAATAGAGCGGGCTCGGCCGGCCGACGTAGTGCTTGAGCAGCCCGTCGAGCTCGCGGTGGAATTCGGGGTCGCCCTTGGCCTCGCCGTAGGCTTCCTCCAGCGCCAGCACCAGCGGCATCAGCGTCTCGGCGACGAAGCGGCCGCCGAAAATGCCGAAGTGGCCGCGCTCGTCGGGGCCGTTGCGGAACGAATTGGGCTTGTCGACTTTGGTCACGCGGGACTCCTTGCCTCGTGGTCGCGCGCGAAGGCGGCGCGCGCGGCGGCGGCGAAGGCCGCGATCTTGTTTTCGTCCTTGACGCCCGGCGCGCGCTCGACGCCCGAGGAGACGTCGACGCCGCGCGCGCCCGACAGCGCGATCGCCGCACCGACGTTGTCGGCGTCGAGGCCGCCCGACAGCAGCCACGGGACCTTGGGCGCAAAACCGCGCGCCAGGCGCCAGTCGAATGGCCGGCCGTTGCCGCCCGGCAACACGGCGTCCTTGGGCGGCTTGGCGTCGATCAGCAGTCCGTCGGCGACGCTTTCGTAGTCGTGCGCTCGGGAGAAGTCCGCCGCCTCGGAGACGCCGATCGCCTTCATCGCCGGCAGGGCGAACATCCGCTTGATCGCCGCCACGCGCTGCGGCGTCTCGTGGCCGTGCAATTGCAGCATGTCGGGGCCGACGACGCGGACGATCGCCGCCAGCAGATCGTCTTCGGCGTCAACTGTCAGCGCGACGATCTTGGCGCGGTCGCGCGCCTGGGCGGCGAGTTCGTGGGCGTGGTCGAGGCTGACAAAACGCGGGCTCTTGGCGAAGAACACCAGCCCGACCATGTCGGCGCCGGCGTCGAGCGCCGCTTCGAGCGTCACGGTGGTGCCCAGGCCGCAGATTTTGACCGTTGAAGTCATGCGCCTGTTTCCGACAAGACGCCGGCCGAGTCAAAGCTTCTCGTCCGCCCCGCCAGATCCGGCTCAGCCGCCAGCCGAGAGGCCGATGTGTTCGCTCACCTTGGCGGTCATCGCCTCGATCCGCTCGGCGAGCGCCATGACCTTGTCCGTCAGCTCCGTGTTCTGGCGCAACAGCTCCTGGACCCTCTCGGTCAGCGTCGTGTTCTGGCCAAGCATGTCGACCAGCAACGCCGTTTGCTTCTCCATCTGCTGCTGGCGCTCCTCGGAGATCCGGTGCAGCTCTTCGCGGTGTTCGGCGTCGGCGATTGAATTCGCCTTGTCGCGGTCCGCCTGGCGCGTCTCGGCGAGCAGGATCAGCGGCGCCGCATAAGCCGCCTGCAGCGAAAAGGCGAGGTTGAGCAGGATGAAGGGATAGACGTCGAACTTCGTCCAGCCCGCCACGTTGATCCAGATCCACACGCCGACGACGATCGTCTGGGAGATGAGAAACGTCGGCGTGCCGAAAAAGCGGGCGAAGGCTTCGGCCTTCAGCGCGAACCAGTCGCCGCCGAACGCCGATTCGAGGCGCGCGTGCGGCAGATGAAATCGCCGCGCCCAGTCCCGTCCTGTAGGCCGTCCTTGCGCGCTCATGCTCCCTCCGTCGATCGCCTGCGCCGCGGCGGACGCGGCAAGAGCGAGACGATACAGGGAATTTTGTGAAAATCGACGGCCGCGGGCGGGGCTCTGCAGCCTCCATGCGTCCGGGCGCGCTGTTCACTGGCGCGCAACGGCGCACGTCCTCAAGCGTTACGAAATGCGACTCGATCCCGGGAAAGCGTTACGCCGCGCTTCCATCGTCCTGTCGATAGACTGCCCGTTAACGGAGCAAATCTAGGTTCCCCGCGCGGCGATCGGGCCGGTCATACGCACGGGAGCGAACTATTGGCCAACTTCACCGAGCCGGCGGACGGGCGGCGGCCCGCGCTCTCGCGAGCGAACAAGCTCTACATCGTCGCCGCCGTGCTGGTCGGCTGCACCCTGATTATCGGCGACAACTTTCGCCGCTACCACGGTGGACCGACCACAGAAGAGCTGGCGACGCAGGCCCGCGAAACGGCGCAAACGCGAGTCGAGAAACTCGCCAATCAGCCGGGAAACATCGTCTGGAGAAAACAGACGGCGGAAAACATGGCCGGCGCGCACACGCTGCAACTGGCTCGACTCAACGAGGCGGTCGGGCCGCAACTCGCCTCGCGCTGCACGCCCGAGATTCGGCGCGCGCTGCGGTCGGCGCTGGAGGATTACGTCGGGTCGCGCGCCAACGCGATCCGTTTGTCCATTCACGAGCCGATCGCCAAGGATCTCAATCTCGACAAGATCTGGGAAACAGACGACGACGCGAAGGCGTTGGCGGATGCGCGGTTGCTGCTGAACCAGGGCTATCTCGTCGCTTCCGAGTTTGAAAGCTGGAGCGACGACGAGGACGCGATCCTGCCGTTGCCCAAGGGCGTGGCCTCGGCGTGTTCGCGCCCGATCGACGCCGTCGATCTGCCTGCGAATTCTCAACTCCACTGAAGTCTGCGCGGTCAAGAGGAGCGGGCGATGGACGGAAATGGTCAGCGCGAGTTCGGTCGCCGGCGCGCGGCAAGCTTGTCGACCAGCAGGACGGCGTCGCGCTCATCGGCCGGTCATTCGCTGGCGCAGTGGTTCGCGGCGGAGCCGCCCGACGCCGCAGGACCCGATAGCGTGGTGCCGACGAAGCTGTTGCCGATCCTACAGGCGGCGGTCGCTATGCTGATCGTTCAGTTGCTGCTCAGTTTCCTCGTGTTCGGACGTCCGCCGACCAGCCCGCTGCGCGTGCCCTCCCCAGGATCGAACACCTTCACGGACTTCGTTCTTCCGGGATTGTTGGAGATGTGCTGGAACGCCGCGCATTTCGCTGCGATCTACACGATGCTCGCCCACGCGACGTTGCGCTGGATCGGCTTATCCAGCCCCAAGGCCTACGCGTTGGGCGGGCTCGGCGCCGCCTATGTCCTGACGGCCGTCAACGTCCTGCAGGGCGCGCATCTCACTTTGAGCGAAACAATCATCGCGTTGGCCGGCGGGCTCGTCGTCGGCTATATCTACAGACTCACGGCGGGTAAAGCGCCGTGAGCCCAGGCGTAGGGCGAACTGCGCCGATCAGCGCGCGAGCGAGGCGGGCTGCGAGCTTCGGGTGGAGGCGGAATTGATCGCGAGGTTGGTAATCTTCGTCACGCTCGCCGCCGCGGCCGGCGCGGGCTTAGGATTGGCGACTTCGTCGAGCGAGCGCGGCGAGGCGTTCCGGGCGTTCGTGTCGGCCGAGCTTGCGCCGGTCGCGCGGATGGCGACCGCGCATCGCGACGGCGAGCTCATGTCGAACGCCGGCCAGGCGGTGGATTCAATCACGCCCTACTACATGAAGTTCTTCCCCGACGGAAAACCGGACCAGGACCTGAAAGATTGCGTGCAGCGCGAACAGCCGACAAACAGCGCGCAGTTCACTGAAGAGATGTTCCGGCTTCCTGTTCACCATACCGTCACGACCGTCATTGGCTGCCTCTTCGATCATGACCTGCAACGATTCTGCCGCCCGGGCGGCCGCGAGCAGATCGCCGCGGCCGAGGAAATCTACTTCTGGGCGCGCCACCGCACCCTCGCCGACCTGGAGCAACGCAAGGCGAAGGGCCAATATGTCGACGCCGGCGACCGCAAGTCCTACCGCGACGCGAGCGGGGAACACTACGATCAATACGCCCTGAGTTGGGACGGCCCAGACGACCGCGCAATTGTCGACAATCTCAAGCTGCTTACGCGCGCCGGATACGTGTCGCTCGCTGACTTCGGCCTATTTCCCCGCGACGAGATTCGCGCCGCGCTCGACGGCGTGACCGTCGAAAAGGACGCCTGCGGCAAGACCTAATTCGCCGCCGCGCAGCGCCAGGCGCCGCCGGCCGTCAGCCGCCCGCTCGCTTCCACACCAGCATCGCCGCGGCGAGGTCCTCGATCGACGCGCCGACGGACTTGAACAGGGTGATCTCGCGCTCGCCGCCGCGCCCCGGCGCGCCGCGGACCAGCGCGGCGAGGTCGCCGGCGACGTCGGCGCGCGTGATCGCGCCGGCCTTCAAGCCGAGCGCGACGTCGCCGCCCTCGCGCGTCGCCGCCTCCGTGTCGACGAAGATGCGCGCGCGCTTCAACGCCGCGTCGTCGGCCTCGCGCATGCGCATCGAGAAGGCGCCGACGAGGTCGAGATGCTGCCCGCCGCTGAGCCAGGCGCCGAGCACAAGCGGCGTCTCGGACAGCGTCGCGCAGGAGACGATGTCGGCGTCGCGCACGCCGTCCTCGAGCCGCGTGACCACATGCGCGTTGAAGCCTTCGCTCGCGAGCGCCGCGGCGAGCCGATGCGCGCCCTCCGCCCGGTGGTTCCAAATTGCGATCGTCTCGATCGGCCGCACGGCGGCGTGGGCGCGGGCGAGGTAGGGGGCGAGTTGGCCGGCGCCGACGATCAGCAATCGCTTGGCGTCGGCGCGCGCGAGATAACGCGCCGCCAGGGCCGAGGCGGCGGCGGTGCGCCAGACCGTCAGCCGCGTTCCGTCGAGGATGGCGATCGGCGCGCCGGTGGCGCCGGACTGCAGAACGTAAACGCCTTGCACCGCGGGCAGGCCGCGCGCGCCGTTGCCGGGAAAGACGTTGACGATCTTCGCGCCGAGGAAGTCCTCTCCCGTCCCGAACGTCGTCCAGGCCGGCATCAGCAGCGTCGTCGCCGTCGCTTCGCCCGGTCGCTCGATCGGGTGGTGATGGCGCTCAGGCGCTTGGAAGCCGCCGCGGAACGCTTCGGCGAGCGCGTCGATCAGCGAGGGAAAATCGAGCGCGGCGTCGACCTCGGCGGCGGCGAAATGGCGCATGCGACTTTAGCCTCGCGTCACGGCGGCGGCGGGGCGGCGAACCGGGCGCGGCCCGCCTCGGCTTCGGCGCGCCAGCGGTCGGCTTCGATGCGGGTCCGTCGCGCCGCGCGGCGGTAGCGCCCCTGCGCGAACCACACCGCGCCGCCGCCGGCGACGACGCCGAGCATCGCCGTCAGGATCAGCACGACGAACAGCGGCAGGTTGATGGCGAAAGCCGGAACGTCGCCCGAGGGGAACGGATCGAACGAGACGGTGACGAACTGTCGGTTGGCGAAGGCGAAGGCGAGCAGCGCGATCGCGATCGGAACGACGATGACGAGTTTGAGAAAGCGTACCATGAAGCGATCCGGCGACGGCGCTCAGCGGCGCAGGCGACAATGCCGCCAAAGCGCCGGCGGCGCAAACCGCCCGGCGGGCCCCTTTCTACGGCTAAAGCGGCTTGACGTTCAGCCGCTCGCGCATCTCTTTGCCGGTCTTGAAGAACGGCACCAGCTTCTCGGTCACCGGGACCTTGTCGCCGGTGCGCGGGTTGCGGCCGGTGCGGGCCAGGCGCTGCTTGGTCGAGAAGGCGCCGAAGCCGCGCAGCTCGACGCGCTCGCCGCGCGCCAGCGCGTCGGCGATCTCGCCGAGAATGGCGTCGACGATGTTCTCGATGTCGCGTTGGTAGAGATGCGGATTGCGCGCCGACATGCGCTGCACGAGCTCAGACTTGATCAACGTAAGTCCCCTCTGGAACGACTAGAAATCCCGCCTCCGCCTCTAATCCCCGCCTGACAGTTGCCAAACCGAGACCAATCCGTCAACCGGCGGCCGGCCTTCGTAACGCAGCGCCTCGGCCAGTGACGACAACCCGACGAGGTCGGCCGTGGCGGCCGCCAGGCTCGACAGTTTGAAGCCGGCCCACCCCGAACCCGGCTTGTAGTCGCGCACCGGCAGGTTTTTGGCCACGCCGCGCTCCTTCTCCAGCCAGGCGATCGCGTCGCGCTCGTCGCCGATCGCGTCGACGAGCTTGAGCGGCAGGCCCTGGCGGCCAGTGAACACCCGTCCGTCGTCGACCTTGGCCAGTTCCTCGTCGGTCAGGCCGCGCCGGTCTTTGACCAGCCCCTTGAACCAGTCGAAGGAATCGGCGATCAGCGCCGCCATCGCCGCGCGCGCTTCGTCGCTGGTCGGCTCGAACCCGTTCGGCGCCGCTTTCAACGGCGACGACTTGATCGACTCGAACTTGACCCCGACCTTGTCCATCAACCCCGAGACGTTGGGAAACTCGACCAGCACGCCGATCGAGCCGACGATCGAGTTGCCGCGAGCGAAAATGCGATCCGTTCCCAGCGCCGCGATATAGGCGCCTGAGGCGGCCATGCCGCCGACGACCGCCGCGACCGGCTTCTTCGCCGCCAATTGACGCAATTCGTCGTAAATCTCTTCCGATCCTTCGGTGCCGCCGCCGGGGCTGTCGATGCGGACCAATGCGGCGGCGACCGCCGGGGAATCGCGCGCCTCGCGGATCAGCTTCAGCGTGTCTTCGTTGCCGGCGATGAAGCCGGAGACGGTGAGGCGGGCGATGTGTGGAGCGCCGGCGAAACCCATTGCGCCGCTGAGGCGCAGGCCAAGGGCGATGATCGCCAACGCGGCGGCGACGAAGGCGACGATCCGCCACACCCCGAGCTGTCGGCGCAGCCGGCGGCGATCGACAAGATAATCGGCGGCGGATGTGGACACGCAATCTCCCTGCGGCGTCCGGCGCGTCGCTCCGCTCGCGCGACCACGCCGTCGATCGGCTGGGCGAGGCCGCAAACTAGTCGCCGCGCCGCGCCGGCGCAAGTGCGGTTGAAGCGCGCGCACGGACGCGCGCGCTTGTTGGTTTGCGGATCGGCAGGCGCGAGCGATCAGGCGGCGGACGGCGCTTCGGCGGTCGCTTCCGGCGGAACTTCGGCCGGCGTCTCTGCGGCCGGCGCCTCCGCCGGCGCATCGGCGGGCGCCGCTTCGGCCGTCGCTTCGGCTGGCGGCGCCTCGGGCGCCGCTTCAGCCGCCGTCTCCGCGACCGGGGCCGCCGGCTCTGCGGCTGGCGCAGGCGCGGCGGCCAGCGCGCCCGAGAACGGCGCGATCACGCCCTCGAAGAAAGCGACGAACTTCTCGCGCATCTCGGTCGTCTGGTGATGTCTGCCGGCGTCATACGCCTCGCGCAGCGAAGCGGCGACGGCGCTCTGCGCGTCGGCGATGATTTCCTCGATTGTGTGCATGGCGGCTCCCCTCGTTGCATTCGTCTTCGACGATCGCGCCGCGAATCCGATCTCGCCGCGCCGTCGCAAATGACGACGCGTAACGACATCGCCGCCTCAGGACGTTTTCAACTCGCGCAGAGGCGATTGTGCGATTGCGGCGAAACCTGTCGCCTCGCAGACTCGTTTTGAAATCGAATCGAAGCGGCGACATGAAGACGATAACATCGACGCTTCGCCGATAGTGCGCATCGAGTGACAAAACAAGCTTCGTCGTTACAACAACGCGTCGCGACGATGACCGTATTGTAAGGATACGCGACGTTGCGTCGTTCAGGCGAGACGGCGCGCGGCGTATTGGCCGGTCTTGCGGAAGCGATAGAGATAGGAAGGCGCTGCGGCCTCGATGCCCTGCGCGCTGACGCCCAGTTCGCGCAGCGTGCGGCCTTCGGCGATCGCCGCGGCCGAGACGACGTTGTCGTGGCGCAGCAGTTCGACCTGGTCGCGCGTCGTCGTCAACGTTGCGGGGAAGGCGCCGAGCGATAGAGTCGAAGCGATTTCGGTCGACCAGGCGACGAGCCGCGCCAACGCGAACGGCAGCGGAACGAGCGCGCGGCGGCGCTCGACGATGCGCAAGGTCAGCGCCGCGATTTCGCGCAGCGTCAGGACTTCCGGCCCGCCGAGCTCGTAAGTGCGCCCGGCCGCGCGCGCGTCGCCGATCACGGCGAGCGCGGCTAGGGCGACGTCGCCGACGAACACCGGCTGCAGCTTGGTCGCGCCGCCGCCGAACAGCGGCAGGGCCGGCAGCGCTCGCGCGAGTGCGCCGAAGCGATTGAGGAAATCGTCCTCGGGACCGAAGATGACCGAGGGCCGCAGGATGACTGCGGCCGGCGCCGCCTCGCGCGCGGCCGCCTCGCCGCGCCCCTTGCTGGCGATATAGGCGTTGGGCGAGCGCGCGTCGGCGCCGACGCCCGAGACATGGACGAGTTTGCCGATCCCCGCCGCGGCGGCCGCGCGGGCGATCGCGCCGGCCCCGGCGGCGTGGACCGCTTCGTAAGTCTGACGGCCGCCTTGGCGCTGAATTCCGGCGGCGTTGACGACGGCGTCGGCGTCCTCGAGCGCCGCGGCGATCGAATCCGGATAGCGCAGGTTCGCCTGCACCAGCTCGATCTGGCCGACGACGCCGAGCGGGCGGAGGAAGCCGGCGAGGTCGGGCCGCCTCACCGCGACCCGGATGCGCCAACCGTCGCGCGCCAGCGCCCGCACGATGTGCCGGCCGACGAAGCCGGAGCCGCCGAAAACGGTCGCCAGACGATCGGTGCTGGGAGAGTATTCGGCCATCTTCGCGTCGCTCCTGCCGGGGGGGTCCGCCCCTGAATACGGTATGGCGGCGCGGCTGTACAGACGCGTCAAAAACCCCCGGCGGGCCGCGGTTTGACGAAATGAACGACTGGCTCGCCCCCGCGCGACCGGGGGCGAGCGCCGCTTGGCGGTCGGCTAGGCGCGGCTCACTCGGCCGCGCGCTTGTGCGCGGCGATGATCGCGTCGGCGACGCGGCCGCTGATTTCGGCGAGGTGGTCGAACTTGGTTTCGAACGCGCCGACGCCCGCGGTCGCCGAACGCAATTCGACGATCAGGTCGCCGATCTCGGCCTCGGGAATCGTCGCCCGCAAGGCCTCCCAGCCCGGCCAGCCCTCGCGTGACTCGAAGCCGAGGATCTGGCCGCGCCGCGCGCTGACCAGCGCGCTGGCGCGGGCGAGCGCGTCGGATGGCACGTAGATCGTCACGGCGAGGATCGGCTCGAGCAGCACCGGGCGCGCCTTGGGCAGCGCTTCGGCGAGCGCGATCTTGGTCGCCGCGCGGAACGCCATGTCGGACGAATCGACGGTGTGGTAGGAGCCGTCGATCAGCGTGACGCCGACGTCGACCACTTGAAAGCCGAGCGGCCCGCTATTCATCGAGTCGCGCGCGCCCATTTCGACCGACGAGAAATACTGCCGCGGCACCGTGCCGCCGTGGACCTTCTCGGCGAAAGCGAAGCCTTCGCCGCGGCCGCGCGGCGTCACTTCGACCACCACGTCGCCGAACTGGCCGTGACCGCCCGACTGCTTCTTGTGCCGGCCGCGCACCGTCACCGGGTCGCGGATCGTCTCGCGGTAGGCGATCGAAGGCTTCTTCGTCTCGACGACGACGTCGAAGCGGCCGGCGAGCCGCTCGACGATCACCCTGAGGTGCATCTCGCCCTGGCCGAACAGCTTGAGCTCGGCCGATTCCTGGTCCTGGACATAGGCCAGCGAGGGGTCCTCCTCGCACAGTTTGGCCAGCGCCGCGGCGAGTCGGACTTCGTCCTTGCGGTCCTTGGCGACGATGGCGAACGCCTGGGTGTGGGGCGGGGGCGGCGGGATCACAGCGGCCTCGGGCGGCTTCTTGCCGTCGCTGAAGCGATCGCCGGTGAGGAAGCTTTCGAGCCGGGCGAAGGCGACGGTGTCGCCCTCTTCGGCCTTGGGCAGCTTGTTGGTCACCGCGCCGGTCAGCCGCGCCACGCCGGCGATGCGCTCCTCGGAGCCGCGCGAGCCGACCACCGCCGCGCCGTCGGGGAACCCTCCGCGCAACACCCGCGCCAGCGACAGCTTGCCGCCATGGGCGGTGTGGATGGTGCGCAGCACCTGCGCCAGCGCCGGCCCGGTCGCCTCGACCCCCAGCCGCTTGCGGGACTGGGCGACGCCCGGCGCCTCGTGGCGCAGCGCCTTCAACAGCCGGGTCACGCCGTGGCCGGCGGTCGCCGAACCGATCATCAGCGGCACGACATGGCCGTCGCGCAATTCCTTGGCGAGATCGTCGAACACGCGGTCGCGCGGCGGTTCGATGTCGCTGATAAGCTGCTCCATCAGCGCGTCGTCGTAGTCGGCGAGCTTTTCGAGCATGGTGTAGCGCGCCTGCTTCTCGTCGTTGGCGATGCCGGCCGGCATCTCCACCACCTCGGAGGGGCCCGATTCGCGATAGACGAACGCGCGCTCGAGCGCGAGGTCGACGAAGCCGGTGGCGAGGCCGTTTTCGAAGGTCGGCAGTTGGCGCAACACCAGCGGCGCGCGCGAGGCGGGCTGCAGCATTTCAAGCGCCTCGCGCACGCTGGCGCCGGCGAGATCGACCTTGTTGAGGAAGACAATGCGCGGCACGCCGAGTTCTTCGAGCTCGCGCAGGATGACCTGCAGCGCCGGCGTCTTGCGCGGGTCGGCTTCGCACACCACCACCGCCGCGTCGCAGACCGGCAGGACGTAGCGCATGTCGTGGATGAATTCGACCGAACCGGGACAGTCGACGAAAGTGAAACGGTCGCCCATGTAGTCGACGCTGGCGACGTTCGGCTCGACGCTCATCGCATGCGAGCGCGCTTCGGGGCTGGAATCGCCGACGCTGGTGCCGTCTCTCACCGAGCCCTGCCGCGCCGTGCCGCCCGCCCTGACCAGAAGGCTTTCGAGCAGGCTGGTCTTGCCGCTCTGGAATGGACCGACGATCGCGATTAACCGCGGTCCGGCAATTCTTCGCTCGCCATTTTGACCGCTTGCGCCCATCGGACCCTCCTCCACGACTCACTTTTTACGGTTTAATGTCTGTTTGATGTCCGTCTGTAAGTCTCTGCGCGCGACGCTAGCCGCCCATTGACATGAGTCAAGCCAGGATTGGCCAAGCCCCGCCTCTTGGGCTAAGGAGCGGCCTCGCGCGGGGGGCGCCGTCCCCCCGGCGCCGGAAGAGGGCCATGAACGACGCCGCCCCCATACCCGAGGCCGAAGGGCTGGTCGCCGCCCTGGGCGGCCGGTCGATCGTGCTCATCGGCATGATGGGGGCAGGCAAGACCTCGGTCGGCAAACGCCTCGCCCAGAAGCTCGGTCTGCCTTTCGTCGACGCCGACGACGAGATCGAGGCCGGCGCCCAGATGACGATCCCGGAGATCTTCGACCGCTTTGGCGAGCCGTATTTTCGCGACGGCGAGCGCCGCGTGATCGCCCGTCTGCTCGACGACCGCCCCAAAGTGCTGTCGACCGGCGGCGGCGCCTTCCTCAACGAGGAGACGCGCCGGCGCGTCGCCGAGCGCGGCGTGTCGGTGTGGCTGAAGCCGGAGTTCGAGACGTTGCTGCGCCGCGTGCGCAAACGCTCCAACCGGCCGCTGCTGCGCACCGACGATCCCGAGGCGACGCTGCGCAAGCTGCTCGATGAACGCAGCCCGACCTACGCGCTCGCCGACCTGACGATCGAAACCCACGACGGCCCGCATGACGCGGTGGTCGAGACGCTGATCGGCGCGCTGCGCCGTCGGCTCGTCCATCCAGCGTTGCCGACGACGCGCGAGGTCGCGGTCGAGCTCGGCCGCCGCGCCTATCGCATCCTGATCGGACCCGGGCTGATCGAGGCCGCCGGCGCCCATGTCGCGGCGCTCGCCCCCGGGGCGCGCTGCGCCATCGTCACCGACGCGACGGTGGCGAAGCTGCATCTCGAGCCGCTGCTGAAAAGTCTCGAGGCGGCGGGGCTGAAGACCTCGGTCGTCGTCTGCCCGCCGGGCGAGGCGACCAAGTCATACGCCGAATTCGCGCGGGTCAGCGACGCGCTGATCGAGGCGCGGGTCGAGCGGCGCGACCTCGTCGTCGCGCTCGGCGGCGGCGTCATCGGCGACCTCGCCGGCTTCTGCGCCGCGACGCTGAGGCGCGGCGTGCGCTTCGTCCAGATCCCGACGACCTTGCTCGCCCAGGTCGATTCCAGCGTCGGCGGCAAGACGGCGATCAACTCGCCGCTGGGCAAGAACCTGGTCGGCGCCTTCCACCAGCCGTCGTTGGTGCTCGCCGACACCGGCGTCCTCGACACGCTGAGCGCGCGCGAATTCCGCGCCGGCTACGCCGAGGTGGCCAAATACGGGCTGATCGGCGACCGCGACTTTTTCGCCTGGCTCGAACGCGACTGGCGCGCGGTGTTCGCT
>Ga0224559_1000995_pt1 | contig 16423 bp, 12 predicted proteins | sample 714S33034metaG_FD_180676 | JGI IMG/M metagenome (GOLD analysis project Ga0224559, IMG submission 180676) | Peat soil microbial communities from Stordalen Mire, Sweden - 717 S3 30-34 | ecosystem: Environmental > Terrestrial > Soil > Wetlands > Peat | place: Sweden: Norrbotten County, Stordalen... | reverse complement strand
CCAGAAAGTTTACCTTTATAATTGACAACAGGAAAACCTCCATGTCGACTTGCTTGCATAAAGGTAGTAAGGTTTTTGACACTCTTATCCTCAGAAACTGTTTGGATATGTTTGACCATAGCATCTTTTACAAGAATTGAGACCATGGTATCTACTTCTCTCCCTTTCCGAATCTTGAAACCTTTCCTGCGAAGTCCTTCCGTAAGAATTGATTCCGGATACAGAGCATTTGATATTACATTGCTGAGTACGCAGGCAAACATAAGAGGAAGAATCAAATTGTAATCTATAGTAATCTCAAACAAGATTAGAATAGCAGTAAGAGAAGCTCTTACAGTCCCAGCAAAAACTGCACCCATGCCCACCAAGGCATAAGCTCCCGACCCTGCAATTATCCCTGGGTAAAGTGCATTTGCAATTATTCCGAAAGCTCCACCTAGCATTGCCCCTATAAAAAGAGAAGGAACAATCATTCCCCCCGAACCTCCAGAACCAAGACTTAGGGAAAAGGCAAGGATCTTTAGGAAAAGAAGGATCAAAAGGAGTTCGAAGGTGAACTGGTTGTTTAAAGCATCCATAATTACATTATATCCCATTCCAAGGATCCGAGGATAGAAAAAGCCAATTACACCTACTGCGAGCCCTCCAAGTGCGGGCTTGAAGCTTGGATGAATGGGAATTTTCAAAAAAATATCTTTTGTACAATAAAGTGTTCAGATTAACATTGTTGAGATGACCCCTGCACAAAGCCCAAGGACAAGATAGAGCATTAGTTCTTTATAGGGACTTACTAGCATGTACGAAGATATCTGAATAGGTTTTATACCAAAAATAGTACTGGAGACAAGGGTTGCGAAAACTGAGGAGATTGCTATCGGAATAAAAGTACTAGTTTCAAGTTCGCCATAAATCACTTCTACAACAAAGACAACGCCAGCAAGTGGAGCACAAAATGCTGCTGCTATACCACCAGCAGCACCGCATCCGAGAAGAACCTGCAGCTGTCTTTCTGGACTTTTTAGAATTCTCCCAACCAAAGCACCTGTTCCAGCTCCTGCTAGGACTCCAGGAGCTTCTTTTCCCAGTGAACCTCCCGAACTGATAGTGATAATTGAAGTGAATGTTTCTAGAAAGGTATCAACAAGATTAAGCCTTGATCCACGTAGAGTTACTGTTTCAATAAGACCTTGAACTCCATACTGCTTTTTTATTAGGAAATAAGAGATTATCCCAACCAACAGCCCTCCCAGGGCAGGTATGAATATTACATAATAATAGGGAAACTCATGAACTGAAAATCCTCGTTGCATTCCAAAAAGAGCATTGCTGTATTGAAGTGCACGATCATATACTCCTACCACCAGCCCAGTGAGAAGGCCAATTATAATTGCAATCGAGTCTATTTTTGCGGATTCGATATCAAATCTTCGGGTGATAGATTTAATTATTCTGAAATATTCCTGTATAATATCTAATTTAAATTTGGACTCTGTATCAACTTCCAAATACGTGCCTCATGGAGACTATTAAAGCTCCAACTTCTCTTTTTATAAAAATAAAGTCTGTTATTTTCTTTGATATAACTCTGCTCCAATATTTTAATTTTATCATAAAGGTTTTGAGCACGTATTTATTCGAATTTTGAGATGGCCTCTAAGTTCAACCGCTTAAATCCTATCCTCTTCTAACCGACTTTCAATTAAAGGAAAAAAGCACAAGCAATAGGTGGCACATGTACTTCATAAGCATAACATATTTCAAAAGATACCGGAATATGGACATGCCATCGATAATTCCAAGTAAATGCAAAAAAATAGTGAAAAAACATAGACAAATTCTACTAAATTCTTATGATCTAGATTTTTAATTTAGAATAATTCGAGAAAAGTTTTTTATAAAATTCGCATCTTAATCGCATGTCGCTATATATCTGTTTGATGAACATTAAAGGGGCTGGATTTATCCAATTTCCCTTTATGGCTTTCTTTTTTGGAAAAACCAATAAATTTAGTGACCCTGTAATCTATTTGGTGAAGGCTAACATATTTCTCATTGCTAGCGCATGAGAACCTTACATTAAACCTATCAGTGGCCTATTCCTTATTTCTATTTTACTACTAGATGGTGAACCCACGTTTGATAAGTGGGTATCAGCACTGTAATCATGAACAACAGTCGATATCATATTTAACAAAATTAAATTATATTAGACTGGAAAATGGAAATAATTTGTTTAATATCACTAACTCATTTGTGTTTATACCTTTAAGTCTGCGAGTGGGAAGTGCTATTCACAAAATGGTGAACAAAAGGTAACGTACAGAAGCTCCCATCATACTACAATTCTGCTATTAAATTACTTTTTCATGCATTTAAAGTTCAAATAAGTTCTTTTTATTCTTTTAAACAATACGCTTTCACCTTTTTTCGTCAATTTGATTCTCAAGTATATGCCAATTTTTGACATAAATTGACCAATAATTCCTAAAATTAATTCGATTTATTCAATAAAAATGTCAAATAATACCGAATTAAACCGATTAATTAGCATAAAAAGGCTATAATTAGCTAAAAATCATCAAATAAATCGCCACGGCCAACAAATCCCGGAAACCGTCAATGTCGATTTCATGGTCTCTATCACGATCTCTGACATCATTACTACGGTCATCAAAAGAGTCTGCCAAATATGTGAACAAATCCCTTAGCTCACAAAGTCCATGTAAACCACTTTAACGGTTCTATGGCCAATGTTATGGTGATTAGCGTACAATTTTTTCACCAAATGAGAACCTTACCAGGAGCCTTACTTGGAATCGTCCAGCCGGCGTGATTAAGCTGGACTATATATGCGCGGGTAATCTTGTATATAGTTCACTACTTCAACGGTAGATTGGCATTCAGCCTTGGTCAAACTAAATTGATGATATGGAAATTTTGAAACCAAATATAGTCCGATGTATTGAAGTTGCGAAAAGTTCAAAAAATAGGTATGGAAATAATTTTTATATTGCAAATTTAAGTGGTACGGCTAAAATTTGAATAGATACTAAGAATAGAGAAAAAGGTGCTAGTATATTTTGAGAACCCAATGAACTTGAACTTTTTCTGGTGACTTGGAGTTCTCATCCCTCGAAAACAAAATGTGATATCAACCAACAACTTTACAGAATCTAAAAAACTAAATATTTATGTATCATATCCAGATAATTACAGCTTTTTCATACAATTCTCGTGACATCTCTCAGGGTCACAGAAGGAATTACATAGTTATTATTTTACGGGAGAAACATTAATCAATTTTCAAGTTATAGCAAACTATAGATGTTAACAGTATAGGTGTTTATAGTAGTTTCGAAGTAACCATAGACTGTAATAGAAAAACACCAAAGAAATTAGAACCCCTACAATCATATCTCCAGGGAAATATGTCAGAGATGCCAAGCAATCCCACAGCCAATGAATGATGATTCCTGGAATAATTGTGTCAAGACAGACTCGTAAAGCTACCATATAAAAACCAAACATAAATGCACAAAAAGCCTGAAGTATACTCGCATTAAAGTTACCACTGATAAAGCCATTTAATACATGTCTGGCGCCGAAAATAATCGATGTTATCCACACTGCAAGCCAGATCCCGAATGATGATGATGCCCATGGAACAATATGCCTCGAAACATCAATTCCTCGCTGATCCCTACCATCAAGGTATTGATGACTACATACATAAGAACCTGGGTTGGCTTTCGATCTGTAAATAGAACCGACAATATCTGGATGAGATAAAACAGGATAGGTAGCCACAAAAAACGCAAATCTTGTAATTCCAATCCTAAAAAGATCCTAGCTCGCTTATTATACAGGCCTTTCTACCCTATTTGAGGCCACCATTTCAAATAGCTAATAGCTCAGAAAAAAAATAATTGCTGTTGGCCTGATTTGTTTAGGTGTGATTATTATTAATATATAACGGAAAATATTCATTTAGAAGCTTTTATTATTTTCTGAGTTTCGATAAATACTCAAGTTAGACTTGTATACTGTGGAAGAGGATATAATGTGAATGAATAGGCTTGAAATTTTTAATTCAATCTATATTTGTCAAAAATATAACTGAATGTTGAAAAGTTTATTACCAAATATAATTTGGCAAAAGCGGTAGGAATTGAGGTTTATTTTTCAAATAAAATTTAGATTAAAGGATTAGTAACCAAAAAATGAAATATATCCGAAGAAACTTCAAAAAATTAGGTTAGTACATAGGCGAAAAAACCTATTTGACGAATCACGTATTAAATAAAAGCTTGAAACTTTTTAGATAAAACTTGCTTCAGATTTAACGTTCGATACAATTTTTTTAGTAGTTGTATATCTCGTGAAAAAAAAGTCATCCCAACAGCTCATTACATTTTATATAGGTGACCATAATAAAAAAATTAATTTATCTAATGATATATATTTTTCCAAGTTTTGGACAAGTATATTTCAACTTCAACTACTATTCTAATATCTTTTACATATTCAGGAATTGCTTATTAACAAGAAACCAGATCATACAGTTTCCTAATTTTGTTATCTATTGTTTCTAATTTTTATTTTATGAAGCTAATATCAAATGAGAAAACTTCGTTGAAAGATTACATAATTTATTTTTACATAAGCATGCTGACTGAGATATCCATTTTTTTCGGTCTACTTTTGATAGTGTTTCAATTCATATGCTTGTTTTTAATTGCAGTCTTCCTCAATAAGCAAGAATTATGAAAAATAGTATCGATTCAATTTTTATTGTTTATTACATATATTCTTGGATCCATATAATGATAAATACTTTAAAAAATATGGAGGAGAAATTTTGGATTCCTAAATATGGGATTGGTCTAATCATTGATTACTTGTGTTTAGTCATGTATTCCAAAATAAGAATTTCCATGATTGCATTTTCATTTTTTATTATTATTCCATTGGCGTTATATTACAAAAAATTTGAAGTCGTCTTTTATCTTTCTTAAAGTCAATTAACTTAAAATCACCTTTATCGTCTTAGTTTATTTGGTGCTAAGCATCTCAGTGGCGAGTCTGATTATTTCCCTACATACCTTCATACTAATTTCCACATATTTATTAATTTTATTTTCTATCATTCACTTTCGGATATCTATATAGGTTTCAATGTATGATAAATTGTCTGATATAAATAGAATGCCTACACACTTATTATTTGTATTGTTCGTTTTTCTTTTTTCCTCCGAGCTCTTATTCGCCAACTAAAAAACGACCGAGAAAATCTACAAACTATTCAGTGAAATTTTCACACAACCAAACCATATTTGCTCCTTGGGAAGGTGTATGGTATATGGATTTTTGCAGATACTATTTTAATAAGACAGCAATTTCAAGAAATTCCTTCCATCTATGTTGAACTTACGAGCTGAGATCTCCTGGATTTCAGCTGTAGGAAGTATTTTTTTTTTTTCATTTGAGCGATGATCTATCTAACTTTTTTAGAGTTGAGTTTCACAAATGAAAGGAACTTAACCTAACATACTTAATGCGAAACAATTTCGGGATAAAAAAGGTCTTCTGAAGAGCATAAAGGCTCATTTTCGCTTAGATTTTCATCTTACAAGCATCAACTCGCTTTTTTACTAAATTAATAATCTCATCGTCTGTTTTTTTAGCGAGGTCCAACATCTTGAATAATTCTTCGTCTTTAATTATAAGTTGATTAAATTTGTAAAATGCAATAAGAGAATTCATAAGTCGCTCTTTATTATACCGCTCAGATAAATATTTCTGATCCTTCATTGTATTGATTCCGAAACCTAAATGATAATGAATAACCTCAGTCAATGGGCAATTCACTAGATTTGCGCCTATTTTTTTAAGCTGTAAGGCATAGTCGTTATCCTCATATGATCCTTGCATTTCCATCCTATGAGTTACCATTTCACGATATTTACGTTTAATGATCATAGCACCCCCAGGGATCCAATCACAATCTCTTTCAATCAATGTAGAAAAGTCAAGCTGGTCTTTATTTGAGTCTATTAGTGAAAACCTAGCAAAACATCCTTCAATTTCCATACTACCTCCATTGTACTGTATTTTACCGTCAGGAAATATGACTTTGGCACAAGCAGCTGCAATTTTTTCGTTGGCTTCAATCCTCATAATGAAATTTTCGAGCCAACGTATGGTGACACATATATCATTATCCAAAGTAACAATGTAGTCGCCTTTTGCATAAGAGATAGCTTTTCTCCTTCCACCAGAACATCCTAAATTTATTTCCTCAAATATAATAGTCACATTGGACTTGCTTTCACCGAGTTCTTCTAAATATTCTTTCATATGGGGATCCGTTGATCCGTTGTCTAAAATGATGAGCTCGAATGGCAAACTCGTATTTGCATACAAAGCGTTGATAGATCGTTTCGTGTCCTCCACTCTATTTAATGTTAACATTACAATCGAGGTAAGTTTATTTATAGTACCATCATAAAGTGCCCTTCTTTTCAGAGCTTCTTGCTTGATTTGTTCTGCAAGACTCTCCTGTTGTATTTGTGCAACAATTGTAGTCTGTCTTTCATGTACACGGTGCTTATACAAAAATTCATTAATATAACCGAACTGGACATGCTCAGACATTCTTAAAGCTATATCGTAATCCTGTGCTGAATCATATCGAGATGAAAACAGCCCAACTTTTAGGAAACAATCGCGTTTGATTACTTTTAAATGAGACGTATACATACCTAAAAGTAATTCATTCTTTGCATCTGTAGTTCTATTTTTAAATGAGATATGTTCAATTACATTGCCAGCAGAGTTAATATTGATGCGATCAGTATAAACAAAATCTACAGTAGGGTTATTTATAAGAAAACTTGCTACTTTTTCTATAGAGTCTGGTAATAGGACATCATCACAATCCAAGAAGGCTACATACTCGCCACTTGAATACACTAGTGCATCGTTTGTTGTAGCAGAAATACCCATATTTATATCGTGGTAGTAAATATTAACTCGAGGATTATTTTTAAATTCAGCAAGAATATCATAAACAGTGGTATCAGTAGATTTATCATCTACTATGGTGACATGCGTGTTTTGATAAGACTGGTTAATTGCACTATTAATGCATTCTCTAAGGTATTGGGCATTATTGTAAACCGGTAATATTATATCAATTTCTGTGTTTTTATGTATTATTGTGTTTTTTTTAGCCAGGATTGTCAATAATTTAGATTTTAATATATGGAATTTATATAAAATGTAGTCAATGTATTTTAAAATAATAAATGGCAAATGTTTTTTTATGTGCGCTTTTAAAGATTTCCAAAAACCTCCAAGACCCTCATTGATAAATATTCTTACCCCCCTGAGATTCATATCATAAAATGCTCGTCGACTCGTATTCTGAGGCAAAAAGCGATCAACAAAAATATTCTGATATTTAGATGTTAATTGCCAAGAAATACTTCGCTTTATTTCATTTTGTTCTTTTTCGAGAATGCTTAAATTTTCTTCTGTACTCTTCAAATGTTGGTTTAGATCTTTTATTTGGTTATCGCTTTCTTTTATTCGATAAATCAGTTCTTCTAACTGTTGTTTTAAAGGATCCGTATGTGTTTTTAAAAATTCTTCAAATGGAGACTCAAATAATTGAGTCAAAGACACATCTGGGATATCGGGACTTGTTGCATTCTCACATGGAATTGCTTTGAATACAAATTGATATACATCTGAATTAGGAAGAGATTTAATAAATTTTAAAATCAAACTTGGTATACTAGCGGGATCTATCTTTAGTTCGGTGCCTCCAATTGGAACAATCGTTTTTTGGATATTTTCAATTGTGTATTCACATTTATTAAATAGACTAACTATATTTTTATAGCCGAAAAACCGTAGATGAGTTTCATCGAGTAATCCCATCGTTGTGTATTTAAAGTCTCCTAATAGAAGATTTAATATTAAATCTCCATGACAGACATTCGGTAAAGAAACTGCAATATAGCCACTTGGCTTTAGATACTTTTTAATTTTCATTAATAATACTTCTGGAGATTTAAGGTGTTCTAAAACATCACCAAAAGAAATTACGTCAAAAGAAGATGCCTCTAGGTAAAGATTCAAATCTATCTCTTCTACATCTCCAACGAGCATCGATTCGCAGTAATTGCTCGCAACTTTAGCTGCTTCTTTATCAATTTCAACACCTGTGACAGAATTACCTCTTTCCATTAATATTTTTGTGATATATCCTGTTGAAGTTCCAACTTCTAAAATTATTTTATTTTCCCCGATAAGATCCACCATAAGGCTATGGCCATTATTTTTGTTATCTAAGTCTATAAAGCTAGGGATATATCTTTTTGAACTCGGTACTTCTATCATGATTCATCCCATAAGGTAAAATTCAACTCTTTCATTTATCAAACGTTAAAATAAAATTATCAATATTTTAGATTGAAGAATATAAAAGTTCTATTTGACTTTTTCAACAAAAATTTTTATTTTATGATAAGAGGGTGAACGGATATCAGGCCATAAATAAATGTATTTTGTAATCTCCTCTTTATCGACAAGGCATGGTGATCTTTTTAACAATATTTTTTTCATACCTTTTATTGCATCGATTTTCTCCCTTATTTTTTCCATTATATTCGCAACTTTGGTCTCTTTTTTATCAGTTCCATTTTTGTTGATTTCAAATCTATCCATAAAATCTCAAGTATGGAGCTTATATCTTCCAGTTGCAGGGAACCTCAAAAAGCCCAACATCTCTACAGGTTGAAATCACATCAAATGAATACCGTTTATCATGCCAGTCGTAAAGTTTTTGATCGTGAGTATGCACAGCTACTGTCAGTAAAAATCTCCCTGTTAGCATAGGGATTCGCTCTATTCTGAAATCAATATGCCCTTCTCCTTCAAGAGAGTCAATTAAAACGTTTTTCAATTCTGTATTTGTACCAAAAAGGTTTTCTCCATTTTCAGAATAAATAGCAATTCCGAACACTGGATCAGAGATTTTTTCATAAGCGCTGTAAAAGATCTTCATTGTCATTTGGTCAAAAGAGTTGAATCTGGCTCCTTTATTATCAAATTTATCGTAAAACTCTACATTAGTAATTTCAATTTTCTTATCTTTCCCTCTGGGAGTTTCGTTTTCGGATTTCACCTCGATTTCAGAGGGTTCGGCTTCAAATTCATTGATCTGATTGAGGGCTTCTTCCTGTTTCCCGCTGTATACATAACTATCGATAACCTCTGCAGTATTGCCCAGGGCAATCTGCTTGCCTTTGTGAAGAAATAAAGCTTTGTCACAAAATCTTCTAACCGAGCCAAGGTCGTGTGAAACAAAAACAATTGTGACTCCGTCTTTTCGATACTGACTAAGGACATCCAGACACTTTTGCTGAAACTCCATATCTCCAACTGCCAGAACTTCGTCCAACAAAAGGATTTCCGGATCAGTTTGAATTGCTGTTGAAAAGGCAAGCCTTACCTGCATACCCGATGAAAAATTTTTAAGCTTGGTATCCCTGAATTTCTCAAGTCCTGCAAACTCAATAATATCGTCCAGTTTATCATTAATTTCTCTTATGGGCATTCCCATAATGGTTGCATAGATTTTTATGTTCTCTGCAGCTGTGAGGTCAGGCTGGAAGCCAATTCCAAGCTCAAGGAATGGAGTAAGTTTCTTTAGAGCAGTGACGCTCCCTGAAGATGGTCGCAGGATATTTGCAATAATTTTCAATAAAGTGCTCTTCCCACTTCCATTTTCTCCAATTATTCCAAGCGCTTCTCCCTCTTCAACTGTGAAATTGATATCTTTAAGTGCATGGAAAGTTTCATATGTTGGAGGTTTGAAGACCCCAGTCAAAGTCTCAAATATAGTGGTTCTTTTTTCATGGGGTATGCGAAATGTTTTGTGGAGGTTCTCAACCTTAATTGCCGTCATCAGATTTCCTCTGCAAATCTGGGTTCTAATCTGGAAAAAATAATATATCCAACAATAAGGAGAACTATTGAAGAAAGAAACATAAATAAAAGGTCATTCATTTTAGCTGGAGACGAATAAATAATAGTATCCCTTGCAGAAATAATAATCCGTGCAATTGGATTCAATAGGATAAACCTCTGTAGATTTTTAGGAAATATGTCGATGGTATAGAGTATAGGAGTTAAATAAAATCCAATCTGCATAAAGACCTGCCAGATGAACTGCACATCCCTGTAAAATACATGCAGTGCGGAAAGCGCCAGAGAGATACCAAGTGTAATGATAAACAGGAAGATCAGAATAAGAGGCGCGTATGCCAAGTTGATGGAAACTGGTACCCTGTAAAATACCATGAACATTATAAATACCAAAGACTCGAAGATACTCATAAGCAGAGCTGTAATGCATGAAGAAATAACAAAAATATCTCTCGGGAAGTAAATTTTCTTAACTATATCTGGTTTTCCCACTATTGAAAACATTCCGCTGTTAGTAGCTCTGCTCAAAAAACCCCATAAAATGATTCCAATAAATAAGAACAGCTGGTAGTACTCTACCTTGATCTTCATTAAGTTCGAAAAAACTATATATAGGACTAGGAGCATTAGCAGAGGTTCTAGAAGAGACCAGAAATAACCCAGTATAGAGTTTTTATATCTTAATTTAAATTCACTCCATGAAAGTTGCCAGATAAGATTTCTATAGCTATAGAGCTCTTTTAGGTGCTTAAAGATCATTATTTATCACACTTTGTATATTTTTGCTGAAAATCGAAAGATCAAAGCTTTTTGCTTGCTCAAAACAGGACTCCTTATACTTTTCTGGCGTATTTGATATGAATTTTATAGCTTCTATAATGCTATGAAGATCTGTATTTATCAGAAGACCCGTTTTTCTGTAACTGTCTCTATAAATCAATCTTATTTCACCGTAACAACATGTTTTGTGCTTCTCGTTGCTTTCACAGAAGTTAGACCAAAGTTTTCGTTAATGCTGCGCAAATAAAGCCCTTACACCCGGCGTAAAGGTCACTTAATTCCTTTTAAGAAACTTATCTAAGTTGTTCATATTATAAAGTAGTTTATTACTTATATTTTTTGCATACTTTTCAGCTTGATCGCACTTTGTATAATCACTTACAATAATCAGTTTTTCATAATGCATTTTTTAAACTTTTTTTTATCCAGAATTGGATTTTTGTTGGGGGTGTAAAGCCGGTTTACCGAGCGCCGGAAATTCCCCTACTCATTAAATTAAACGGTAAAGTACATAATTTTCTGTAAACTCCAATTGACCAGGTATACTTTTTCTTCATCATAAAAAGCAGGATTTATTGTTTCATAGACTCATAGTATTTTTGCTTAAAACATATGCATTTCTCAGTTTCAGCAGAAATTATGGATATTTTGTAACTATTCAGCCTGAGAAAACAATATATATAGTTAACTCAATTGATGTTTAATGGTCATATTTTTGGGATCTCTTTTTTATTTAAACATTGGTCATTAATAATATTTTTGAACTTGGCACTTCTTCATTGATACCATCCACCAGGTAAAATTCAATTTTCCTTGTTTCAAATTTTAAATTGAAAATATCAATATTGTTGGATTGAAGAATCTCAACGTTCTTTTTAACTTTTTCAAAATTCCTAGGATTGTATGCACTTGAAGTGAATAATCAATTACAATTGGCATCTTGATTTAATCGCTGGTCTAAATAGTTGATGTTCTCTCATAAAAAATGGTTAATAGCCAACAATTCAGGAAAATCAACCAGTTGAGATTTGGTCATTGATTCTTAATAAAGATGTTTCTTATGTTGTTTCCTTTAGGCTTAATAGTTACAGTCTCTTAATTATTTGATTAGTTATGAAAAAACCACCAAGATTTTTATTAAGATTGTCAATCTTTCATATGATCAATCAGACAGTTTTTTAAAGAAAGCTTTAAGTAATGGATCTTTATCACTAAGATGATCAAAAATAGTCATGTACAAATTATAAGTTCCCTAAAATAGATATTTTTATTCCGATTTTCTGATAAAAATATTCATCTTTATACTTTGAAATCTTTTCATTCTGCATACTTAGTTCATAATATTTATTTATAAGTCTTTATTTAATTGCCTAGATAATGGCTAAACGCTGGGTTAACTTAATTATTCTTAGGAGTGTAAGAAATATGTCCCCTTTTGTAATCAGTTGACAAATTTTATGCACAACTTCGAATACCAAGTATATCGATTTTCCGACATACTTTTTGGATATATATAACATAAAAAAGAACATTTTTGCGTTTGATATCTTAACAGAATATATTTGGATGTGTATGTACAGACAGAATTGGAGCGTAAATGATGTATCTAGAACGTAAAACTGCGTACCACCAATTTACTCTAGTTTCAGTTATAATTGTAAATTTTAACGGTAGAGCATATTTAGATGCATGCATTTCTTCCATATTGGCACAAACATATTCAAAAATTGAAATAATTTTTGTAGATAACAATTCAAGTGATGATTCCATAGATTATATAAAAGTCAAATTTCCTTCTGTTGTTATAATAGCTTGCAATGAAAATTATGGATTTGCAAAAGGGAATAATATTGGTATTAAAGCCGCAAAGGGGGATTTTATAGCAACATTAAATACCGACACTAAAGTCACTTCAAGATGGGTGGAAGAACTTGTACAAGGTATCAGCTTGGATAAAAAAATAGGGATGTGTGCTTCTAAAATGCTTTTTATGAAAGAGCCCGAACTTATAAATTCAACCGGGGTCTGCATTTCAAGAAGCGGGGCTTGCTGGGATCGTGGAATGTTTGAGCAAGACGAAGGACAATATGATTCTTGCACTGATGTGTTTGGCCCATGTGCAGGCGCAGCCATATATCGAAAAAGTATGTTAGAAGAGACTGGATTATTTGATGAAGATTTTTGTGCCTATATGGAAGACGTTGATCTGGCATTTAGGGGAAGACTTGCAGGTTGGAAATGTTTGTATGTTCCTGATGCTGTAGTGTATCACTTCCACGGGGGAACGGCAGGTTATTTCAGTGATTATACTGTCTATCATGGAAATAGAAACATAATTTGGAATGCATTCAAAAATTTTCCAAATCAATTTTTAATTACATCGTTGCCTTGGATAATTTGCAGAAATCTTGCTGTTATACCATACTATATTTTAAAGGGGCAAGGCAGTATTATTTTGAGATCAAAAATCGATGCCATAAAAGGTATGAAAAAAATATTGTTAAAAAGATCACCATGCCTTGTCGATAAAGAGGAGATTACAAAATACATTTATTTATGGGCTAATATCCGTTCCCCCTCTTATCATAAAATAAAAATTTATAAATAAGTTAAGTATATACTCTAGTAAAAAGGTGGAAAAGATGGGTATGATTGAAGGTGTGCAGGTTAAGAACCTGCGAGTGATCCCTGACGAGAGAGGCTGGCTCATGGAAATATTGCGGAATGATGATGATATATTCAAAAAATTCGGTCAGGTTTATGTGACCACTGCATATCCTGGAGTCGTTAAGGGCTGGCACTATCATAAAATACAGACAGATAACTTTACATGTATTCATGGTATGATGAAAGTTGTACTGTACGATTCTAGAGAAAACTCCACAACATATGGAAACATCATGGAACTCTTTGTAGGAGAAAAAAAACCGATACTTATCTGTGTTCCTCCACTTGTATATCACGGCTTCAAGGGAATCGGAACTGAAACTGCATATTTTTTGAGCATTCCAACCGAGCCTTATAACTATTCAGAACCCGATGAGTTCCGACTGCCTCCAGATACTGACTTGATTCCTTACGAATGGGGACTTACCCCTGGTTTGAGACATGGATAAGAAAAAGGATGTGCTATCTTGAAATTACTGGTTACAGGTGGCTGTGGTTTTATAGGAAGCAATTTCATCCTTTATATGATGAATAAATATCCAGATTATAAAATAATCAACCTGGATAAACTAACTTATGCAGGAAATATTTTGAGTCTTAGGGACATTGAAACCAATTCGAATTATTCTTTCGTCAGAGGAGACATTTGCGATCCTCATTTAGTACATAAAGTTATGAAAAATTCTGATTACGTAGTTCACTTCGCAGCGGAAAGCCATGTTGACCGCTCAATTGAAGACGGGTCAATTTTTGTAAAAACCAATGTTTTGGGTACCCATACACTTCTTCAAAGCGCATTGGAATGCAAAATCAAGAAGTTCATTCATATCTCAACCGATGAAGTGTATGGGAGCACAAAATGGGGTTCGTTCAAAGAGACTGATATCCTGACTCCCTCAAGTCCATATTCATCGAGCAAAGCCGGATCCGATCTGCTTGCTCAATCATATTATATAACTTATGGACTCCCTGTTATAATCACGAGATGCACCAACAACTTTGGACCATATCAATATCCTGAAAAACTTATACCATTTTTTGTCACAAATCTCCTTGAAGATAAGAAGGTTCCAGTATACGGGACCGGTACTAATGTGAGAGACTGGATCTATGTACTCGATCACTGCAAAGCTGTAGACTTTGTCCTTCATTCCGGCATGGAAGGTGAAATTTATAATGTAGGTGGTGGAAATGAAAAGACTAATATCGAAATTACATATAAAATCTTGGAATTACTTAGGAAAGATGAATCAATGATAGAGTACGTGAAAGATCGCCCAGGCCACGATTTCAGGTATTCTCTGACCTGTTCAAAATTAAAGGAACTTGGCTGGGAGCCGGAATACTCTTTTGATGAAGCTCTTGAGACAACCGTAAAATGGTATATCGAATACAAATGGTGGTGGGAAAAATTAAAACACTGATTCTTGGAGCAGGGGGCATGCTGGGAATGGAACTAAGCAAAGTTTTTCCCGATGCTATTAAGTTTACTCGTTCAGAGATTGACATCACCGATGAAGATCATGTCCACTTGACGATCGAAAAAATAAGGCCTGAAGTTGTTGTCAACGCTGCAGCTTACACCAATGTTGATGGGTGTGAAGATGATAAAGATCTTGCGTTTGATGTCAACGGCAAAGCTCTTGAGTATATTGCAAGGAGCTGTTACAGTGCAGGAGCAACCCTTATACATTACAGTACAGATTACGTTTTCGACGGCTCAAAAAAAGAATACTTTGAGTCAGATAAAACAAATCCGATAAATGTCTATGGCCAGTCGAAACTTAGGGGAGAAAAAAATATAATAGAGAACATGAAAGATTACCGGATCATAAGGACGTCCTGGCTCTTTGGTCTACAAGGCAAGAATTTTGTTGAGACAATGCTCAGGTTGTCTAAAGAGGTGGATACTGTAAAAGTAGTAAACGACCAGTTCGGAAAGCCAACCTATGCTGTTGACCTTGCCCAAAAAACCAGTGAAATCATTAAACTTACACCTGGAATTTACCATATAACTAACGATGGTATATGTTCCTGGTATGAATTTGCGAAGGCAATCATAGGAAATGTTGCCTCGTGTTCAACATATGAGTTTCCAAGAAAGGCGGAACGCCCTAAATATTCGGTTCTGGTTAATACGAAAACGGAATCTATGAGACATTGGAAAGAAGCCCTTAAAGCATATATGGAGGAAAGATCAAAATGAAAGGAGTTATTCTTGCAGGAGGGTCAGGCAGCCGGCTCTACCCCCTGACCAAAGTAACTAACAAGCACCTTTTGCCTGTCTATGACAAGCCTATGATTTATTACCCAATACAGACCCTCATTAATGCAGGAATCAAAGATATAATGATAGTCTCAGGTCGGGGTCATGCCGGACATTTCCTTGAACTTCTAGGGTCAGGCTCGGAGTTCGGAGTTCGCTTCACTTTCGAAATTCAAGAGAATGCGGGGGGTATCGCTCAGGCCCTTTCCTTTGCAAAAGATTTTGTGTATGGGGACAACGTAACAGTTGTTCTTGGGGATAACATTTTCCAGGATAACATCAAAGAAGATATATCGGCTTTCACTAGTGGGTCAAAGATTTTCCTAAAGGAAGTCATCGATGCCAATAGATTCGGGGTTGCAGAATTGAAAGGAAATACGGTAATTGGTATCGAAGAAAAACCTGAAAACCCAAAGAGCAATTTTGCAGTTGCAGGGCTCTATATATATGATTGTGAAATTTTCGATGTCATAAAAACCCTCCTGCCTTCAGGAAGAGGTGAACTTGAGATCACGGATGTGAACAACTATTATATAAATAAGGACGTAATGGGATACAGAATTCTTAATGGATTCTGGAGCGATGCAGGCACGTTTGAGTCCCTATTCCGAGCAAGTGAACTAGTAAGAAACTTTTTGCAAAAATAATGGAATAATAAATGTGTACATGAGGTTTTGCAAAAATTGATAATAATGATTTACAAGCAAAAAATTA
>Ga0224559_1000994_pt1 | contig 16445 bp, 13 predicted proteins | sample 714S33034metaG_FD_180676 | JGI IMG/M metagenome (GOLD analysis project Ga0224559, IMG submission 180676) | Peat soil microbial communities from Stordalen Mire, Sweden - 717 S3 30-34 | ecosystem: Environmental > Terrestrial > Soil > Wetlands > Peat | place: Sweden: Norrbotten County, Stordalen... | reverse complement strand
TCCACAGCGAGCAGCCGCTGAAGCCCAGATGACCGATTGAATGGGGCGAAAAATGCTTTCCGGAGGAAGAATTTCCGCTGGGCGTATCCCAACCTAGCGCCCGCGAACTGCCCTCCGGGCCCTGCCGACGGGCAAAAAATTCGATGGTCGCCACGTCAAAAAGCCGCGCACTGCCCTTCTTGTCCGTGGGGGCAAAATTCTCAGGGACGACAAGAATTTCGCGGGAAAAGCGCAACAGGTCGCCCACGCTGGAAAAAAGCCCGGCGTGTCCGGCCACGCCGCCCAACAGCCAGGCGTTTTCATCCTGCACCTCGCCCTGAACGCGGCGGTAGCGCAGGTTTTGGTCCTCTTCAGTGGGCGGAATCGAGCCGCGTTCGCCAGCCGGAGGACAAAAACCGGTGGCCGCGAGGCCAAGTGGCTGAAAAATCTCGCGCTGGAGCCACACGTCGAGGCTTTCGCCGGTCAACACCTCCATCGCCTTGCCCAGCAGAATGAAGCCGGGGTCGGAGTATACGGCGCGCGCCCCCGGCTCGGCCTCCAGAGGCAGCTCCAGGCAGGCCTCCAAGACCGCCTCGGGCGTCGTGGCCGTGCGAAAAAACTCCACGTAGCCGGGCAGCCCGGAGTTGTGCGCCAGCAGGTGCCGCAGCTTGACCTGAGAACGCAACTCTCTCAAATTGTGTGACTTCGAAAGATTGTCCAGCTTCGCCAAGCCAGCCGCTTCGTCCGCGGAGCGACTGGCCACAAAACCGGGCAGCAGTTCGCCCAGTGGCGCTTCCAGGTCGAGCAGCCCCCGCTGGTGGAGCAGCATGGCCGCGGCGGTAGTGGCCATGACCTTGGTAATGCTGGCCACATCGAAGCGAGTCTGCGGAGTGACGACAGGCGCATTCTCTTCGTAGGTAAAGCGGCCTCGCGCGCCTTGGAGTACAACCTCGCCGCCAACCAACGCCCCGAAGGCGCAGCCGGGAAAGGCGCGCGCGGCGATGGCCTCGTCCAGCAGACAATAAACTGCCGCAAAGCGGCCTTGCGGGTCCGTGAACAAGGCAACGGGCTGAGTGGCTTCAGATTTCATTACCTGATTGCAAGCCTACCTGATGCGAGCGGGCTTGGTTGCCACCGCTTCAGATTGCCGGCCTGCGGAAAATCGGACTTTGCCGCTTCAGCCTGAGTTTCCAGCCAAAACGCTGGACTCCGCCCGTAGCTTCACAGCCGGGGAGGCTTACGGGCTCGAATTCCTGGCGCAAGAAGAATTTCGAGCTTCAGAGCGGTTCTCCAATTGCTAACGCCGAAACCACAGCAACTAGAGAACCGCTCTGGTCTACGCAACCGAACCGGCAGCCGGGCTGGCGAGCTTGTCCGTCAGCGCCTCCACGCCGGGCAGCTTCTTGCCCTCTAAAAACTCGAGCGAAGCGCCTCCTCCGGTGGAGACGTGGGTGATCTGATCGGCTACTCCTGCCTGGTTGATGGCCGAGACCGAGTCGCCGCCACCGACGATCGAAGTGGCCGCCTTGTTGGCCGCCACGGCCTTGGCGATGGCGTTGGTGCCGACCGCAAAGCGGGGGAACTCGAAGACGCCGGCCGGGCCGTTCCAGACAATCGTGCGTGCCTTTGAAACCACTTCCTCGATGGCCGCGATGGACTTGGGGCCGATGTCCAGGCCCATCCAGTCGGCCGGAAAGTCGACCGAGCTGCCCCAGAGCTGGGTCTGGGCATCAGCGGCAAATTTGTCGCCCAGGATGTTATCGACCGGCAGCAGAAGCTCGACGCCCTTGGCCTTGGCCTTGTCGAGAGCCGCCTTGGCCAAGGCGATCTTGTCCTCTTCGACCAGCGACTTGCCGGTGCTGACGCCGAGGGCGCGCAGAAAGGTGTAGGCCATGCCGCCGACGACGACCAGGGTGTTCACCTTGTCGAGCAGGTTGTCGATGACGTCGATCTTGCCGGAGATTTTCGAGCCGCCGATGATGGCCACGAAGGGTTTTTCGGGGTTTTCGAGGGCCTTGCCGAGGTAGGTAATCTCATTTTCCATCAGCAGGCCGGCCACGGCGGGGGTGAGGAAATGGGTGATGCCTTCCGTCGAGGCGTGAGCGCGATGCGCTGAGCCGAAGGCGTCGTTGACGTAAACCTCGGCCAGCGAGGCTAGCGCCTTCGAAAAGCCTGGATCGTTGGCTTCCTCCTCGGCGTGGAAGCGCAGGTTCTCCAGCAGCAGCACTTGGCCGGATTCAAGCTGCCGGGCCATTTCCGCGGCTACCTCGCCGATGCAATCGGGCGCAAAGCCCACGTTGACCTTCTCGCCCAGCGCCTTGTCAAGCAGTACGCGCAGCCGGTCGACGACCGGGCGCAGCGAGTACTTTGGATTGGGTTTGCCCTTGGGACGGCCCAGATGCGAGGCCAGGATGACCTTGGCCTGATGGCGCAGGGCGTAAACGATGGTGGGTAGCGTGGCCACGATGCGGGTCTCGTCGGTAATGGTCGAGCCGTCCTCGGTCAGCGGCACGTTGAAGTCGACGCGGATGAAGACCCGCTTGTTGGTCAGATCAATATCGCGAATGGAGAGCTTGGACATGGAGATTACTCCGGATAAGAACTTGGGGTTCCTCGCCCGAAGTAATAGGTCTGTTCTGCTTGCGGGCGGAGAGCGTGAAAAGTGTACCAGCGCGGCGCCCATAAATGGCAACTTCCCTGGGCGCCGCGCTGGACAAAACTGCTTTTACATCGCCATAAAACTGCGTCTACAGCCCCTTGCTGGCCAGAAAGCCGATCAGATCGACGACGCGGTTCGAGTAGCCCCACTCATTGTCGTACCAGCTGAGCACCTTGACGCTGTTCCCGATCACCTTGGTCAAAGGCGCGTCCAAGATCGAGCTGCGTGGATCGCCCTTGAAGTCGGAGCTGACCAGCAGGTTGGTGTCGTAGCCCAGGATGCCCTTCAGTTCACCCTCGGAGGCCTTCTTGAAGGCGGCGTTCAGCTCTTCGACGGTAATCGGCTTCTCGGCGATAAAGGTCAGATCAACGATGGAAACGTTCGGTGTGGGAACGCGGATGGCGAAGCCGTCCAGCTTGCCCGAGCTCTCTGGGATGACCAGCTTGAGGGCCTTGGCGGCGCCGGTCGAGGTCGGAATCATACTCAGAGCGGCAGCGCGAGCGCGGCGTAAATCCTTGTGCGGGAAGTCCAGAATGACCTGGTCGTTGGTGTAGCTGTGGATGGTGGTCATGATGCCAGAGACGATGCCGCAGGTTTCCAGAATGACCTTGACGACCGGCGCCAGGCAGTTGGTGGTGCAACTGGCGTTCGAGATGATGTTGTGTTTGGCCGGATCATACTTGTTCTGATTGACACCCAGCACGATGGTCAGATCTTCGTTCTTGGCCGGAGCGGAGATGATGACCTTCTTCACGGTCGCACCCAGGTGCGCCTTGGCGGCCGTGGCGTCGGTGAAGTGGCCGGTGGATTCTATGACGATCTGCGCGCCCACCTCGGCCCAGGGCAGTTTGGCCGGGTCCCGCTCGGCGAAGACCTTGATCTTCTTGCCATCGACGGAGATGAAATCCGCGCCCGCGGCAATCTCGTTTTTCAGATTACCCAGGATCGAATCGTACTTGAGCAGGTGGGCCAGTGTCGCCGGGCTGGTCAAGTCGTTGATAGCAACGAAATCAATTTCGCGATTACCAAGTGCGGCGCGCAAAACATTGCGTCCAATGCGGCCGAAGCCGTTGATACCAACCTTAACTGCCATCTGCGTGTTCTCCTTCGTAGCCGGTGAGGCTGTGGGTTGAGCTCGTTCGAGCCGGTTCTGCTTCTGTTTTTTGAGCTATTTTAGCTCAAGTTTGGCGGCCTTGGCATTTTCACAAATGCTATGCGGTACCCGGCCAAGGTGTCAGGCCCATTGCCCTGAAGTTCGCGCTGGCCTGACTCCTGTGGCATTCAAAAAACACCATTTGTGAAAATGCCTCTGAAAACGCCATTGTTCGGCGAATGGAACCGCTCTCCCAGTGGGTGATCTCGCCAAACTTACGATCCTAGCATTCGTCGTTAACAGAGGCGAGGTTAAAATGCGTTTTTCCACCTACCGCAAGAAAAGAGGTATTGTTTTCATCGGCGGGAATCAAGGAAGTCACAAGGAAAGTTCTCCCCTGCGCGCGCCTCAGCCCAAATCGGGCTGGCGGCTTGTTCTTCCCTTGCCACTGCTAAGACCTGTCGCCGGGGACCCTTGGGCGGAATAAGCCGCTCGGTGGTCGTGGATTGGAAGTACGGCAATTGGAGAACTGCGTCTAACCTTCAGCCGGGCCAGTTCAGGCTCCGTTCCAGCAGCCCCCGGTAAACTGTCAGTTGAGGTATTCCGTGCCCCGTTTCGTCTCCAGATTTGTTCTTTTTGTTCCGCTGCTGGCCTCGATTTTTGCCTCCGGCCCCGCTTTCGGCCAAACTCCCGCGCAGAAGCTAGACCCGTCTGCCTCTGGCCCCGCACCGTCCGCCGCCATGGCTCAACCTGTCTCCGATGAGGTGGCGGAGGCTGAGGCGGCCATCGTCGCCTCCGACTGGCAGACGGCCGAGGCCAGGCTCACTCCCTGGCTGGCGGCTCACCCGGCCGATGCGCGGGCGCTCTTTGACGCCGGTTATGTGGCCAATGCCGAGAACCGGCCGGAGGACGCAGCCGCGCTTTACCGGCGTGCCGTCGAGGCCAATCCTAAGTCCTTTGAGGCGCACGTCGAGCTGGGGCTGCTGCTGGCGCGGCAGGGAAAACTGGCCGAGGCGCGTCCGGAGCTGGCGGCGGCTACCACGCTCGACCCCGGCGCGGCCGGAGTTGACGCCCAGGCGCGGGCCTGGCGGGCGTTGGCTCAGATTGACCGCGCCGCCGATCTGAGTCGGGCCTCCGAGGATTTGCTGGAGGCGCTGAAGCTTTCACCCGAGACTTCGGAGGACACGCTCCTGGCCGCCAGCCTGGCCGAGCAAGCTGGCCAGTATGAGGCCGCCGAAGCCGCTTACCGCCGCGTTCTGGCCGGGAATGTGAACTCTATCGCAAATCCTGCCGCGAACGCCGCTTCGGTCAACGCCACGGCCAGCGCCGGACTGGCTCACCTGCTGGTCCTCCGCAAGCAGTATTCCGAGGCCGAAACCCTGCTGCGTAAGGCGCTCGATCAATCTCCTGAGGACGCGGCTCTGACCGTGCAACTGGCCACCGTGCTGGCCGCCCAGGACAAGGCCGAGGCGCTGCCGCTGATGCAGAAATTGCACGAGGCCCACCCCCAGGACGCCGCCATCACCCGTATCCTGGCCGAGGTGCTGGCCGCGGCCGGAGAGGCCGCCGCCTCAGACCAGTTATACATCAGGCTGCTCACCGCCAACCCCGATGATCCAGCTCTGCTTGTGGCCCACGGTGAAAACCTGACCCGGCAGTTGAAGTTCGCTGCGGCCTTCGCGGCCTTCGACAAGGCCACGCGGCTGGACCCGGCCAACGCCGGCGGCTGGAGCGGACTGGCCTTCGCCGCCTCGAAGACCAACCAGCCCTCCATCACGCTCCACGCGCTCGCGATGCGGGCGAAGTCTCTTCCCGAAGTGCCTTCGACCTACTTTCTTCGGGCGACGGCCTACGACACGCTTCACCAGAAGACGGCGGCTGTCGCCTTCTACCACCAATTCCTGGCCGCCTCTGCCGGCAAATTCCCCAATCAGGAGTGGCAGGCGCGCCAGCGACTGCAGGTGCTCGAAGACAAAAAATGAGAGGCGCGGAGGACAGGTGAACGGGGTAAACCGCGCTTTTGGCTCACGGAAGAGCGTTCTGCTGCCCGTTTTGCTTCCGAGAGAGGCTTTTATGCTGATTTCGCCGGTTTTTCTCCCCGTCCTCCGCGCAGTTCGCGCTCCTAAACCGCTCCAATTTAAGCATATAGCCCTCACAGAGTTGGGCTCGTATTCCACCCGCTCTGACGGCTGGCAGCGTTCGCACCTCATACAAAGTAGAATGGAAGAATGGGATTTACAAACGTGAAGAAGATCGCCGAGGCGGATTTTCCCACACGCTGGGGAGCGTTTCGCATTTTCGGCTTCGAAGGAACACTGTCGGAGCCGCGCGTCATCCGTGAGCAGCCCGCCCCGGCGGGCGCTCAGCCGCCCAGTCCGATCGAAAGTCTGGTAGCCCTGGTGATGGGCGACATCCACTCCGCGCCGCCGGTGGTGCGCATCCACTCGCAGTGCCTGACGGGCGACGTTTTTGGCTCGCTACGCTGCGACTGCCGTCCGCAATTGGAGCTGGCCATGCGCCGCATCGCCAAGGAGGGCGCGGGCATTCTGCTCTATGAAAAACAGGAAGGGCGCGGCATCGGTCTGATGGCCAAGCTCAAGGCCTACGAGTTGCAGGATCAGGGTCTGGATACAGTCGAAGCCAACGTCGAGCTGGGCTATGCCGCCGACTGCCGCGAGTACGAATTGCCGGCCGAAGTGCTCAAACTACTGGGCGTCTCCCAGGTCCGCCTGATCACCAACAACCCGGAGAAGGTGGCCGCGCTGGAGTCAGCCGGCATCGCCGTCGTCGAGCGCGTCTCGGCCGAGGTCGAGCCGCAGGAGAGCTTCGAGCGCTACCTGCGCACCAAGGTCGAAAAAATGGGTCACATTCAGGATTCGGCGCCAGATTCGACTCCAGACTCGGCGCAGGATTCCGGACCGGATGCAACGCCGGATTCTGTTCCGGATTCGCTGACGCGGCTCTAAGCGCTCCGGCGTCAGCCCTGCGTGGCCCGCGCCGTGGCCAGGTAGGCCAGCCACTCTTCCATCCCCGCACCGGTCTTGGCGGAGGTCTCGAAGATGCGAATTCCAGGGCGAATCTCGTTGATGTTTTTGAGCGCCGTCTCGCGGTCGAAGTCGCAAGGCTCGGCAATGTCGATCTTGGTGATCACCGCGGCATCGGCCGAGTTGAACAGGGTGGGGTACTTCAACGGCTTGTCCTCGCCCTCGGTCACGCTCAAAAGGGCCACGCGAATGCGCTCGCCCAGGTCGTAGCTCGACGGGCAGACCAGGTTGCCCACGTTTTCGATGAACAGGTAGTCGAGCTGGTTGAGCGCCACTTCCGGCCAGTCCTCCAAGTGCTTGCCGATCATCTCGGCGTCCAAGTGACAGATTCCATGCGTATTGATCTGGCGCACTGGAGCGCCGCTCGATGCCAGCCGCCGGGCATCGTTGTCGGTTTCCAGATCGCCGACCAAGGCCGCCACCCGCGCGCCACCAGCCTTCAGCTCCCTCATAGTCCGCTCCAGAAAAGCGGTTTTGCCCGTCCCAGGACTGGAAACCAGGTTCAGCACCAGCACTCCGGCAGTCACGTACCTTGCCCGCAGCTCGGCCGCCAGTTCATCGTTTTTTTTCAGAATTCCCCGCCGCAGTTCCACAATCCGGGTGGTCATTTCTTCTCCTCAACCTCATCAATCTCAAACGAATCAATCTCCAACTCGCGGCCCTGGCGCAGGTCGTGCGAGGGCGTGCCGCAGCGTGGACAACGGAAGCTCTGGACACCTTCCAGCTCGACATCCAGACCGCAGGGCTCGCAGTGCACCACCACCGGCAGCACGTCCACCACCAGCTTTGAGCCTTCCAGGGGCGTTCCCTCGGTCGCGATTCCGTAGCAGAACTCCAGCGACTCGGGAATCACCGAGGCCAGCGCTCCGACGCGCAGCCGCACCTCTTTGACCCGCGCGCCGGGATAATCCGCCAGCGACTCGGTCACCGTCTCAACAATGCTCGTAACAATCGAAAGTTCATGCATAAAAGATCAATTTTACGCTTCCGCCGTCCGCTCCTGCCAACGGATGACCGCAACCGGCGCCGCCTCGGTCGCCGGTTCAGCCTTCTTCCGCCCCGGCCGCGGCCCCGACTGCGGCGAAGATCTGTTGCGCTTCCGCTTCGCCCAAAAGGACCACGAGCTGGACGTCGCCTGCCTGTGGCTGAGGGGCTGTAGCGGTTCGCCGGCAGCCGGGCCCATGGCAGGGCAATCGCATGAATGGAATGAACCATGGGGAGCAACGGTTTTGAAAGGGCACGGCTTCAGCCGTGCCGGAGAATGGAGCAAAATGGTTCCGGCTTTAGAGCATTTTCGGAATACATATAGACTTTTCGACAGCCGCAGAAGGAGGCTTTTTCTTGAGAAAAAAGCCACTTGAGTGCGTACTTTCGGTCTACACCAATTCCGAAAATGCTATAGCCCCCGAGGGATGTTTTTTCCCGTTCAAAAATCTTCCCTCGGGGGCTAAAGCCCAATGATCTTGAAGGCAAATACATTGGCACGACTTAAGTCGTGCCCTTTCAAAGCCATCATTCACGCTATTTCCTTGTTCATGCAATTGCCCTGGGGCCCATAGCCACTCCCGCGCCGCTCCGGTAGACTGGGAGGGCGATGAGTACGATGCAAAGAATTCATTGGGCAGCTTTGTTCGTTGCGCTAACCGCCGTAGGGCTGGCAGCCGGTCTGGCCCTGTCCGGTTGCGGAACACCGGCAGCGCCACAACCACCCTCGTTGAATCTGCCCGACCGGGTGACGGACCTGTCGGCTGTCCGCGCCGGCAGCCAGGTTTCGCTTACCTGGACCATGCCCCGGAAGAACACCGACAAATTGCCGCTGAAGGGCAACGTCGCGGTGCGCGTCTGCCGCCGGGAAGAGACCGGAGACTGCGCTCCGGCTGCCGTTGAGCTGTTTTTGGCTCCGGGAGCGGCTGGCGCCTTCACCGAGACGCTGCCCGCCGCGCTGACCACGGGGCCACCGCGCCCGCTCGAGTACTTTATTGAACTCAAAAATCGCCACGGCCGCTCGGCTGGCATGTCGAACGTCGCCCCGGTGCTGGCTGGACAGGCGCCCCCGCCGGTCACCGGCCTGACGGCCGAGGTGCGCAAGCCGGGCGTCGTCCTGCACTGGACCGCTGTGGGCTCGGCACAGGAATCCTCTCCCACAAAAATTCGTCTGCATCGCAAGCTCTTGAGCCCGCCTGCCGCCAAGCCTCATGCTGGCCTGCTGGCGCCTCCGCCCGAGCCGGTTGAAGAGAACCTGCTGGTGGCTCCTTGCGCGCCGGATGGGCGCACTGGGAACTGCCGCGCCCTTGACAAGAGCATCCGCTTTGGCCAGAGCTACGAATACCGCGCCCAGCGCGTGGCCCGCGTCACGGTGAACGGCAAAACGCTGGAACTGGACGGCGAGCTTTCCGCCCCGGTGCGCGTCGAGGCTCAGAACATCTTCCCGCCCGCCATGCCCACCAGCCTGGTTGCCGTGGCCACCATGGGCGAGAACGCTGCCAGCGAGACCGCCATCGACTTGAGCTGGCAGCCAGTCGCCGACGTCACCCTGGCCGGCTACATCGTCTACCGATACGAGGGCGTGGGCGAGGCCGCATGGCGGCGCATTTCGCCCTTCGAGCCGTTGGTTTCCCCTGCCTTCCGCGACAGCCAGGTCCAACCCGGCCACTCCTACCGTTACGCCGTCAGCGCCGTCGGCCAAAACGGATACGAAAGCCCCCGCTCGGCCGAAGCCGGGGAGTCCGTGCCCAATCCGTAAGCGATTTTCCTACGGATGGTTCTCGATGGCGGGCGGCGGCTTCACAGGGCTTTGAAGGGTGCGGGCTTGGGCCCGCACAAACAGCTCGGAATCAACTGCGGGCTTTGGCTCCCGAGGGAAAATTTCGATTAATCTTCTTATCCTGGAGGATTTCCGCATGAGATACTGCCGCTTTTTCTTCAAAAACCAGCCCCACTACGGTACGGTCGAAGATCGCGCAGGTGAGCCTTGGATCGTGCGCCTGATGGCCGCTCCCGAAGAAGACCTGGCCTACCGCCTGGAGCACGGACAGGCCACCGCCCCCGACCTGGGCTTCGAGCCGCTGCCGCTCAGCGCCGCCCGGCTGCTGGCGCCGGTCACGCCCTCGAAGATTGTCTGCGTGGGCCGCAACTATCGCGCCCACGTGAAGGAGTTGGGCAACGAGCTTCCCACCGAGCCGCTGCTGTTTTTCAAGCCGGTCTCGGCGCTGCTCTCGCCCGGCGAAGTGGTGCGGATGCCCCGAGCCTCGACCCGCGTGGACTTTGAGGGCGAGCTGGCGCTGGTCATCGGCCGCCGCGTTCGCAATCTGAAAGAGGAAGATTGGCGAGGGGCGGTGCGCGGCTTCACGCTGGCCAACGACGTGACCGCCCGCGACCTGCAAAACCGGGACGACCAGTGGACCCGCGCCAAGGGCTTCGACACTTTTTGCCCTACTGGCCCGCTGGTCAGCGATGAACTCGACCTGGAAGCCGGCCTCATCCTCGAAACCCGCGTCAACGGCGAACTCCGCCAGCGCGGCTCGACCCTGGACTTTATCTTTCCGATTCCCCGGCTGCTCGCCTACATCACCGCCGTGATGACCCTCGAACCCGGCGACCTGCTGCTGACCGGAACCCCCTCCGGGGTGGGGCCGCTCAAAGCTGGGGATTGCGTCGAGGTCACCATTCCCGGCTTGGGTGTGCTGGCTAACCGCTTCCAGCCCGAAACGGACTGAGCCCTCGCCACCGCCTGCAACCTTGACCGCGCGGAGGAATCTAACAGTCGTACACTGGAGCCAAAGGCGTTTTATGCCTGAAGTTCCCTTCCCCCAGGAGGTACTATGCCGCTGAATCTGCTTGAACAGTTGCGCCACTTCACCGTAGTCGTCGCCGACACCGGCGACATCGAAGCAATCGGAAGATTTCGCCCCCAGGACTCAACCACCAACCCCTCACTGATCGCCGCCGCCGCTGAGTTGCCGCAGTACCAGCCCATTGTGGACGGCGTCTTGCTGGCCGCGCGCGAGGAGTTGGGGAAGGCTGCCGATTCGAAGTCCGTCGCCAACCTCGCCTTTCAACGGTTGGCCATTGCCTTTGGCAAGAAGATTCTGGCCATCGTGCCGGGGCGCGTCTCCACAGAAGTCGACGCCCGCCTCTCCTACGACACGCAGGCCACCATCGCGCAGGCCCGCGACCTCATCGCACAGTATGACCAGTCCGGCATCGGCCGCGAACGCGTGCTCATCAAAATCGCCTCCACCTGGGAGGGCATCCGCGCCGCCGAGGTGCTGGAGCGCGAGGGAATCCACTGCAACCTGACCCTGCTCTTTGGCTTGCATCAGGCCATCGCGGCGGCCGAGGCCGGCGTCACGCTGGTTTCGCCCTTCGTGGGACGCATCCTCGACTGGTACAAGAAAGACACCGGCAAGGATTTCCACGGCGCCGATGACCCCGGCGTGAAGTCCGTGACCGCGGTCTACGATTACTACAAGAAATTTGGCTATAAAACGCAGGTGATGGGCGCCAGCTTCCGTAACATTGGCGAGATTTGCGAGTTAGCCGGCTGCGACCTGCTGACGATTTCGCCGCAACTGCTGGCGGAGCTTGAAGCCGCCGTGCGCGAGTTGCCGCGCAAGCTCTCGCCCGAAGCCGCCAAGGCGTTGCCCATCAAAAAGATTTTCGTGGACAAGGCCGCCTTCGACCGTCTGCACGCCGCCGACCGCATGGCCACAGATAAATTGAAGGAGGGCATTGAAGGCTTTTCTGCCGCGCTGGTCAAGCTGGAGGCTTTGCTCGCCAAGCGCCTGGCAGAGTTGGAAGTCCACGCGCCCGCAGCCGTTTGATGCAATCCACCGCGGGGAAATCCGTCTCGGGCGTGTTCGCGTGAGTTATTCCGCAGAAATGGGTGCCCCAGGTCTCGATTTTGAGACCTGGGAAGCCGCGAATCTGTTTCAAATAATGTTCTACCGCCCCAGCCAAAGCGAAACTCCGCCGGTAATCGACCGTCCCTGCATGGCGACGCCACTGATCTCCTGGTAGCCGGTGTTACTTAGATTTTCCAGCCGAAGATAGGGACGAAGCTTCCCGGAATCGCGCGCCAGAGCGGCATTCCACACAGCGTAGGGATTGGGATTCCAAGCCGCAATGCCCTGCTGCTGATAAGGTTTTGTAACTGCGACCGAGTTCGTCACCATCAAAGCTCCTCCGAGCGCAACCGTCCAGCTTGCATGAAGATTCTGGACCGGGTAGTTGAGCGCATACTCCGATTGCAGCCCGTTCAACGGCGGCTGCGCACCGATAAGTTCCGTCCACGCAACCTGGACGGTCTGCCTCTTCGCCGGAACCCACTTCAGTGAAGACTCGACTCCCGCAAAACGCAGGCCGCTGAGGTTGACGGCGCACCAGGTCTTCGCCGGGCAACCTGCGGGAAGATGAGAATTTGGAAGAGTCGCGGCGCGCAGATAGTCGATGGCATCGTGCTGGCGCGAATAAAATCCGGTAGCCGAAAGTGTAAATCGGCTGGAGGGCGACCAATCCGCGCCCGCCTCGCCGGACCAGGCCGACTCGGACTTCAAGTTAGCATTGCCGACAGTCGCCGGATCGGAGTAATAAAGGTCGGTATAAGTCGGCAGTCTAAATCCAAAGCCTCCGCTGGCCCGCAGCTTCAACTTATAGGGCAGCCGCAAGCTGCCCGCCAGATGTGGTGCGAAGGCTTGCTGCAATCCGCCCGAGAATAACTCCTCGCGCACTCCGGCGGATAAGTTCCAGCGGCTTTTCGCGGGCCTCAGGTCCAGGTCCACATAGCCCGCGCCGCGATTGCGCGCATGATGGCCGAGATTGCTGCTGCGAATACTGTCGCCGTCCGACTCCAGCCCAAACAGCAGCACCGATGAGTTTGCGAAGGGGAGAGTGTGGCGCAAGGAAGCCTGCCAGGAGCCGTCGATGTGGTTGTTCTCATAGGCCGACGGGGCCTCGCGCAGCAGCACGAACTCGTCCGTGTGGCGGCGATAACCGAAGGCGGCCACAGTGCGTCTGCCTAACTCCTGGCGGCCGGAGGCAAACCAGCCTTTGGTCCGCTCCCATGAGTTATAGGAGCCATAAAACTGGTTAGCTCCGAAGGAGCGGTCGCTGGCGGCAAAAAGCAGGTCGGAGACGCCCAGCCGTGAACTAATCCAGCTTTCGGAGGAGGCGTCTTCGTTGCGATAATCGCGGTCGGCTATGAAGCCGGTAGAGAAGTTGCGCTCGGCGGTGAGCCGGCTGCTCCACTGTCTGCGCGCTAACTCACCCACTAGCGATTCTTCATTCGCGCCAAAGCTGCCTGCGCCAGCGCGCAGGCGCAGCGAGGATGCAGAGGGCGCTGCAGTGAGAAAGTCCACCACGCCGCTCAACGCGTCCGCGCCATGCAGCGTGGAACCCGCGCCGTGCAGCACCTCGATCGAATTCATCGCGTCGAGCGGAATGGGCAAATCCAGGTTGTGGTGCGCGGCCTGGCTGTCGTTGACGCGAAAGCCGTTCACGAGCGCCAGCGCCTGTTCGAAGGTGCCACCGCGCAAAATCAGATCGGCCTGCCCGCCTCCAGAGCCTCGCGCTTCAATGAAAACTGACGAATCCTGGCGCAGCAACTGCTGCGGCGATGCGAGCAAGAGGGTCTGGCCTTCGACCGGCAGCACGACGACCGCGGCCGAAGACTCGGCCAACGGCACCGGAACCGGCTCGCCGAGCACCGTCAACGTCTCAGTAGGATGAGGAAGCGCGGCAGGCTGAGAAGCGGAATCAGCTTTAGTGGAAGCAGCTTGAGCTGAAGCGGCTTGCGTACCGGCCACCAGTAGAATCGAGACAATGGCGCAGATCAATTTCCAAGTTGGCATAAGTTGACTTTCTGCTCGATTCTGAGCGAAGTCGTAACTTTTCGCAAGAATGATTTGATGTTGTTCTGAATAGTTGAGCGAATAAATCATTAGAATCTAATTTATGCGCATTGATGCATTCCTCCACGAGAGCCCCATGTTCGCGGTCAATCGGGCGGCGCGCCGCTTCGAGTCGCTGTCCGCGCAGGTTTTTGCGAGCGACAACCTGAATTTTCTGGAAGGGCTGGTCTTGGCCGCCATGTTCTTCGAGTCGCCGTTGCCGATCAAGCCATCGCAGTTGGCGGAAACCTTTGGAACGACGCGGGGAAATGTGAGTCACTGCGTCTCGTCGCTGGAGGCCAAGGGACTGCTGCAAAGGAAGATCGACCCCGAAGACGCGCGGGCCTACCAACTTACATTGAAGCCGCAGGGGAAGAAGTGCGCAGTGCGCGTGATCGGCGCCTTCGACAAGTTACAGAACAAGTTTGAACAGGAGATCGGCAAGTCAGCTCTGAGCGCAATGCTCAGAAATCTGTGCAATCTCGAAGCGCTCTGCGTCGTATCCCACCCTAGCCGCAAAAACAAAGACGCGGCGAGGATGGAGCACCCATCGAGTGGTCCGAAATCTTAAAGCCCGAAGCTTTAGAGGATGTAGCGCGAGAGGTCCTGATCCTTCACCACCGACGCCACCATTTGCTTCACGTATTCGGCGTCGATCAGGAAGACCTTCTCCGGGCCGGAGGCCGTAACTCGCTCCTCGTAAGGCAGGGGCGTGGAAGACTCGCTCTTGATGGCCTCCGAAAGCCGTGCGGCAGCCTCTTCGTCCGAAACGCGGCGGGCCACGTCAGGCGCCAGGAAACTGACGTCCTCGAGTACCCGCTCCATGATGGTGTGCAGCCGACGGGCGCCAATGTTCTCGGTTTGCTCGTTCACCTTGAAGGCGAACTCGGCCATCTCGCGCAGAGCCTCGGGTGAAAACTCCAACTTCACTCCCTCGGTCTCGAGCAAGGCCGAGTACTGCTTGGTCAGTGAGGCCTTGGGCTCGGTCAGAATGCGCAGGAAATCATCGACGGTCAGCGACTTCAACTCGACGCGAATGGGAAAGCGCCCCTGTAACTCGGGGATAAGATCACTGGGCTTGGAGACGTGAAAGGCTCCGGCGGCAATGAACAGAATATGGTCGGTGCGCACCAACCCGTAGCGCGTGTTCACCGTGGTTCCTTCGACGATGGGCAGAATGTCGCGCTGCACGCCTTCGCGGGAGACGTCGGGCCCGTGACCGCCCTCGCGGCCGGCAATTTTATCAATTTCATCAAGGAAAATAATGCCGTTCGACTCGACCCGCTCAACTGCCGCGCGGTTGACCGAATCCATGTCGATCAGCCGACCCTCCTCTTCATCCACCAGATAGTCAAAGGCGTCGGTAACCTTCATCTTGCGCTTCTTAGAGCCCGCACCGAAGATGTTCGGCAGCATATCCTTGAGGTTCATCTCCATGTCCTCAAGGTTCTGGTTGCTGATGATGCCAAACTGCGCCATTCCGCGCTCGCGCACGTCCAGTTCGACCATGCGCTCGTCGAGCTTTCCCTCGCGGAACTGCTGGCGTAGCTTCTCGCGGGAGCGCTGATAGCTGTCAGAGCTGGGCAGCGTCAGTTGCTGATCCTCCAGAGTGGGCGCAGAGGCAGGCGGGATGGGCGGCGGAGGCGGCAGCAGGACATCCAACAGGCGCTCCTCGGCGTTCATCTCGGCGCGGTCCTCGACCTCTTCGAGGCGCTCCTCGCGCACCATGTCGATGGCGATCTCGACCAGGTCGCGGATCATCGACTCGACATCGCGTCCTACGTAGCCGACCTCGGTAAACTTCGAGGCCTCCACTTTGAGAAAGGGCGAGTTAGTAAGTTTCGCCAGCCGCCGCGCAATCTCCGTCTTGCCCACGCCAGTCGGCCCGATCATGATGATGTTCTTGGGCATGATATCGTCGGCGATGTCGGGCGGCAGCTTCTGGCGGCGCTGGCGATTGCGCAGCGCGATGGCCACGGCGCGCTTAGCGGCCTTCTGGCCGACGACGTGCTTGTCGAGTTCGGTGACGATCTCGCGCGGCGTCAGTTCGTCCAGCGAGAGGTCTTGTTCTTCGGCGGATGCGGGCAGATAAATGGCCATTTTCTCTTGGTTCGTTCCTTGCAAAAAGCTTGGTTTTGAAAGAGCACGGCTTCAGCCGTGCCGACCCTCAGAGGCTAATGCCCTGTTTCGTTTTGCGGCCTTTGCGGCACGACTGAAGTCGTGCCCTTTCAATACATCGCTGCCTTGGAGCGATAACTCGATGACGATTACCCCTTCAACTCCTCAATGGTGACGTGGTCGTTGGTATAGATGCAGATTTCACCGGCAATTTTCATAGCCTTTTCGGCAATCTCGCGGGCGCCGAGGTCAGTGTTTTCCAGCAACGCGCGGGCGGCGGCGGTGGCAAAAGGACCACCCGAGCCGATAGCGGCAATCGGCTCGTCGGGATCGATCACATCGCCCGAGCCGGAGATCAGGAAGGTCTGGTTCTGGTCGGCCACCACCAGCAACGCTTCCAGGTTGCGCAGCATCTTGTCGGTGCGCCAGTCCTTGGCCAGCTCGACGGCCGAGCGGTTCAGATTGCCGGCGTACTGCTCCAGCTTGGTCTCGAAGCGTGCAAAAAGTGAGAAGGCGTCGGCCGTCGAGCCAGCAAATCCAGCCAGAATCTTCTCTTGGTAGAGGCGGCGAATCTTTTTGGCCGAGTGCTTCAACACGGTCTCACCCAAGGTAACCTGACCGTCGGCGGCCATCACCACCAAGCCGTTGCGGCGAATGCAGATCAC
>Ga0224559_1000993_pt1 | contig 16451 bp, 12 predicted proteins | sample 714S33034metaG_FD_180676 | JGI IMG/M metagenome (GOLD analysis project Ga0224559, IMG submission 180676) | Peat soil microbial communities from Stordalen Mire, Sweden - 717 S3 30-34 | ecosystem: Environmental > Terrestrial > Soil > Wetlands > Peat | place: Sweden: Norrbotten County, Stordalen... | reverse complement strand
CTGGCGGCTTCTCTTGATCCGGCGTTGCACTTGGCCGCCGGCCGTGCGCTCTCTCCCTTGCGCGACGGGGGCGTGCTGATCATCGGCAGCGGCATGAGCTTTCACAACATGGGCGGTTACTTTCCCCCCGAGACCATGGACGGTGCCCGCGTCTTCGATGCGTGGCTGACCCATGCCGTCGAGTCGCCCGCGGCGGAGCGCGATGCCTTGTTGACTGGCTGGCGGCAGGCTCCTTTTGCCGCCTACTCTCATCCCCGCGAAGAACACCTCATTCCGCTGATGGTGGCAGCGGGAGCTGGCGGAGACGCACCCGGAACCCGCGTCTTTTCCGATGAGCCCATGGGCGCGGCCATCAGCGCCTACCGCTTCGATTGAGAACGAACCACCGCCCAATCATCGCGTCGGCTCAGTCTCTCTGGCTCCGCAACCCGTCCCGATGAAAATGTTTTAGAAGCATATTCACATTTGGTGTAGAGCGGTTTTTGAAAGGGCACGGCTTCAGCCGTTCCGAAAATGGCCGTAAAATCAGCGGCCTTTACAGGCTGCGGAAAAACTCGTGAAGTATGTTTCGAAAAGGCGCATTGTGTCAGGGCACGACTTTAGTCGTGCCGCAAGATGCTGATAATAAAGGGAGGGCTTTAGCCCCTGAGGGACGTTTTCCGCCAATTTCACCCGAAATCAAGAGTTTTTCCGCAGCCTGTTTAGCCCCTGAGGAAACAATTCCCCTCTATACCATCAGAAAATTTGCTCTAGCTCCCGCGCTGGTACCAGCGCTTTCTGTGGCCCACCTTCACGCCGGAGTCGATCACGATGGCTACCAGGCCAAAGACCATGCACAGGTCGGTGCGCGCCTCATGGAGGAAGCTCAACCAGCCGTATTCCCTGAGTTCCGCCAGCGGGAACGGGCCCAACGGCCTGCCCAGCAGAATGGGAATCTTGGTAGTCACCAGGGCGGTGATGATCACCACAAGCAGAGCAAGCGCGGCATCGCCGGCAAAGAAGTTCAACAGGATCGCCACGCCGCCGCCTATCTCGATGCCGCCCACCAGCGGAGCCAAATAATGAGGCCAGGGCAGACCGGTCGCCGCAAAGCGCCCCCAGCCCAGCGTCTCGGGCCGGATAAACTTGAGGGCGCCTTCAAGCAGGAACACTAGGCCCACAATCACCCGAACCAGAATCATGGGAAGAGCTCGGCGCACCGCTGCCTCCATTCGTTGCTGCGTCCGGCCAGCTCTCTGTCCCCTGCGGCCAAGGCCAGATTGCGAACCGGATATGAAAAAGCATACCGCAGGGACCAAACGGAACGGAGCAAAAAGAGACCGATTTGCAAACAAATTCCCATAAAATGGCGTATTCCTGGCAAGATGCACGCCCCGGAGCCGCCCCCGGCTGACCTGGCGTTCGGCTGCATTCCCACTCGGCAGCGAATCCAAATGCTCTTCTACCGGCGCGCCCGCCTCTGACCTCATCCAAAACTTCTTCACCGAAAAAACGCCATCTGACTCCGGCTTGCGTCTTAAAAGGGACGTTGCGCTCTTTGGCGGAGCGGAAAAGCCTCCCAACCCGCTTGCGTCCGTTAGACTGTTGGATAGGTTCTAATTAATCTCGGGGGCTCCAGCGACAGCTCTTCGTCGATGGGGCGGTAACCGGGGTTCCCGGCGACGGGGCTGGCAGCAACAGGCCTTTATCGTTGGGGTGGTAAAATTGGTCTTTCCTCTAGGCAGGATCAGATTTTTTCAGCAGCGAGGGTGTCGATATTCTTCCCGTGAAGCCGAACCTGATGGCGAACTATGGACCGCACCAGTACGTGTGCTCAGCGCAGGGCTCACGCCCGGTGAAGATCAAGCACATTTCCATCTTCCGCGCCTTGCGAATTTCGAGCCGTTTGGCGCGCACCGTGCTCGTGCTCGCCCTGGCCCTATCCGCTGGCGCAGCCTTGGCCCAGCAGCCGCAGACCATTGAGTCAATTCGGGTCATCGGCAACCGGCGCATCCCTAAAGAGACGATCCTGGCGCGCCTCTTTACGCACCCCTGCGACACCTACGACCCGATCTCCATCGAGCGCGACTTCAACTCGCTCTGGAACACGTCGTACTTCGATGATGTGCGCATCGAGCGCGAAGACTCGGAGAAGGGCATCATCCTGAACGTCTTCGTCCGGGAGAGGCCCACCATCCGCGAGATCAACTACAAGGGCCTCAACGCCGTCTCGCAGTCCGATGTGCTCGACCGCTTCAAGAAGGAGAAGGTCGGCCTCACGGTTGAAAGCCAGTACGACCCAACCAAGATCAAGCGCGCCGAAACCGTCCTCAAGGACATCCTCTCCGAGCACGGGCATCAGTTTGCCACCATCAAGACCGAGGTGAAGACCATCCCTCCGGCCTCAGTGCAGGTGAACTTCAACATTAAGGAAGGCCCCACGGTCAAGGTTGGACAGATCAAGTTCACGGGCAACCAGCACATCGGATCGCTTACTCTGCGCCGCTCGATGAAGAACCTCAGGCCCATCGGCATTCCCTATTCGATCATCTTCGAGAATCTTTTTTCTCAAACCTTCGACGCCACCAAGCTCGAGGAGGATACCGAGCGGGTCCGCCAGGCCTACCGCGACAAGGGCTATTACAACGCCGCTATCGAGGAGCCCAAAACCCAGATTCGCGACCAGGGCGGCCTGAACTGGTTCACTTTCCGGCCCAACAAGGGCAAGCGCATTGACATCCTTATGCCGATTGAAGAGGGCGCACGCTATCGCCTGGGAACCATCACCTTCACCGGCAACAAGGCTGTCTCCAACACCCGTGCCCTGCGCGCCACCTTTGCGGTGCGCGACGGCGACTGGTTTAACGCCACCATGATCAGCAAGGGCCTGGATAATCTCAAAAAAGCTTACGGCCAGTTGGGCTACATCAACTTTGGCGGCATTCCCAAGGCCACCTTCGACGAGCAGAAGAAGACCGTCTCCCTCAATATCGACATCGACGAGGGAAAGCCCTTTTACGTCTCCCGCATCGAGTTCCAGGGCAACCGCATCACCCGCGACAAGGTCATTCGCCGCGAACTGATGCTGGAGGAAGGCCAGGTCTACAACTCGCAACTTTGGGAGTACAGCCTCCTCAGGCTGAACCAGCTCGAGTACTTTGAACCGCTCAAGGTGGATCAGGACTCGGAGGCTCACCAGGATGCCGAGGCTGGCACCGTGGACCTGCTGCTCAAGGTCAAGGAGAAGGGCAAGAACTCAATCGGCCTGAATGGCGGCATGAGCGGCCTCTCCGGTGCCTTCCTGGGCGTCAACTACCAGACCAACAACTTCCTCGGCTTGGGCGAAACGCTCAGCCTCCAGGGCAATCTGGGCAACGTCAGCCGCACCTTCATGTTCGGCTTCTCGCAGCCCTATGTGCGTAACCGCCCGCTCAATGTGGGCTTTCAGATCTACAACAACAAGCAGGACTTCAACTCGGCCAAGAATTACCAGGCCACCACCGGCCAGTCGGTCAACCTGACTGCGGCGCAGCAATCGCTGACGCAGAACTATAACCAGGCTTCCACCGGCATGAACTTCTCGCTCAGTTATCCGCTCAAGCGGCACGCCTTCCAGCGCATCGGTTTCACCTATTCGCTCAGCAAATCGACGATTACCGCCTTCTCCACCGCATCGCAGAACTTCTTCCAGACCATCAGCTTCCGGTCGGGCATCCAGGGTTCCAATGCGCTGGCTGGCATCGTCAACAGCGATGTCTCCCTGAGCTACGTCTACAACACCGTGAACAATCCCATGCGTCCGCGCAGCGGCAAGGAATACACGGTGGTAGTCCAGACTTCCGGCATCTGGGGCAACGTCCGCTATATCGCGCCCATGGTGGCGTACAAGCAGTTCCGGCCCATGCACTACCTGACACCGTCGCAAACTGGGCGAAACGTGCTCGGCATACGCGCCCAGTTGGGTTATGTCCAGGGCTTCGGCGGCGCCGTCGCTCCTCCCAACAACCGCTTCTACTCCGGCGGCGAGGGTGACCTGCGCGGTTTCGATGTCCGCGGCGGCACACCCTACGGCTATGTTCCCACCCGCATCAATCTGCAGTTGACCAACCCGGACGGCACCTGCGTTCCCCGCGACCCGACCAATCCGCAGTTGAACCAGTGCATTCAAGTGCCGCTGCCGATTTACGGCATTGCCTCCATTGGCGGTGATACCAACCTCACCACCAATGCCGAGTACCGCATTCCCATAGCCGGTCCGGTGACCTTCTCCTTCTTCAACGACTTCGGCATTGACACGGCCCTCAACAAGGGGCAGTTGAAGCAGAGTCCTGAAGGTTTTGCATCGCTTACTGCGCCGCTCTACGGATGTCCGGTGTGGAACAATGGCGCTTGTCAGGGCGGCATTCCCGGCTCGCAGGTAGGCTTCCAGCGCAATATCCACCCCATCGCCGGCACCAACTTTGTTCCGCGCATGTCCACCGGAGCCGAACTCTCCGTCATCATGCCCGTTATCAACGCGCCTTTCCGCCTTTACTATGCCTACAACCCGCTGCGGCTCTATGAGCGGCCTTACTGCAACCTCGGACTCGGAAGCAAGAATCAGAGTTGCTCGGCACAGTTGATCACGCGCGATATGTTCCCCACGGGCGGCGCGGGCGACTTCACCTATAACGAGGCGATTGAGGCTTACGGAGCGCGGGACGACTTCCGCGAACCGCGCAAAACCTTCCGCCTGACAGTCTCTACCACCTTCTAGGGACAGCGTTTAACAAGCAAGTCACTGGGGCCGCTCATCATGAGCGGCCCTTTTGCTGGCGCGGACGTTGCCTTCTCCATCAACAATGGCTTCGTCCCTTGACACAGGCGTCGTCCTCGCGCAATCTGGTCACTATGCAAACCCTTGGATTGTCACAAGAGAGCAAGCGCTCTGACGGGCGTCTAAAAAGCATCTTCTGGCCCACCGTGGAGAACGCCTGGGACGTGGATTACCTCGGCCAGCAAGGTTTCTGGATCTGCTTTCTGATTGCCGTTTTTCAGTTGGGGCTCTCGCTCTTCACCGGCAATCCGCTGCTCATCGCCCTGGGCTTTCTGGGTGGTTTGGTCTACTTTACGGGTGGCATGGGCGTCAGAGAGAAATGCTGGCCGGCCGCGGCTCTAATCCTTGCCTGCTATCTCGTGGAAACGCTCTACAACATGCTCTCCGGTCTGCTCTTCACCCCCGGCCTGGTGCTGAGGATTCTTTTCCTCGGCCTGCTGCTGTCCAACCTGCGCGCTACCTTCATCGCCTCGGAATGGCGGCCAGCCGCCGAGGACGAAGACATCCCCCAGCGGTTCAATGATTCGCTGCGTGACAAGCTCGTGGACTCCTGGCCACCCAAACTTTGGCCCCGCTTGCAGATTCCCTTCTATATCCTGGCGGTGCTCTGGCTGATTCTGAGTCTGCTGGGGTTGATCGGCGCTATGCTGATTCGCCTGGGAATTCTTCCCCTTCACGGCGTCCAATAAGCGTAAGCGGAGGAGCATGAAGCAGGCGTCAAGTTAACAATATTTACTATTTGCCGGTTTGACGCTCCCAGCCGGGCCTCCTATAATCCATCTAGTTCCTGCTGATGTCTCCGGCCGCGTCTTTTCTTGCCTCTGTCCCATCTGGTGCGGAGTTCTCGGATAGACCGCGAGGCTCCTCAGGATGCACAGATTCGTTTCCGCACCCAGGCGCGGACAAACCCACAGGAATTCCGAAGGAGCTTTACATTCGCATGAAGCGCTCGCTTGCACTTATCGCTACGCTGGCCTCGGGCTTAGTCCTGAGCGCCGCTGCCCAGACATTGCCTGCTCCCGCCGCCACAGCGCCTGCCGGTCCGACCAAGATCGCCGTCATCGCCTTCCAGGTGGCCGTGGCCCAAACCAACGAGGGTCAGCGCAACTTCGCTGACCTGCAAAAGAAGTATGCGCCCAAGGAAGCTCACCTCAAGGCCCTCGCCGAAGAGATTGATACCCTGACCAAGCAGCTTCAGGCCCAGGGCGACAAGTTGAGCGACGTCGAGCGGGCCAGCCGCGCCAAGACCATCGACGAGAAGAAGAAGCTGGCGCAGCGTGATGCCGAGGACGCACAGAACGACTATCAGGCTGAGATGCAGGAACTCTACAACGGCTTGGCCTCCAAGGTGTACGACGTTTTGGCAAGCTACGCGCAGCAGCAAGGGTTCACCCTCGTGCTGGACGTTGCTCAGCAGCAGAATCCTGTGCTCTATGCCAACGAGTCCACCAACATCACCAAGCAGATCATCGATGCCTACAACCTGAAGTCGGGCGTGCCCGCTCCTCCGGCTCAGCCGGCAGCGTCGGCGCCGGCAAAACCGGCTGCCAAGCCTCCCGTCAAGCACTAAGAGCTTCGCAGCTCCAAGGCTAGGACAAAAGCCCCGCATTGCGGGGCTTTTGTCGTTTCCGCAATATTCTCGGGAGCGCCGGAACGATTGCTCGCCAGTCCACGCGATCACCTGTGACTTCTAAGCACTTTCTTGTGGAAATATCTGTGGATTTCTTTTGTGAATCCAGTGAAAGAATTCTAAATTCTCCTCTTGCCAAGAACTGTTCTTTTCTGGTAGGCAGTGCAACCCCTTATTTATCAATCAACCTCAAGATGCCACCCGCTCCCATCGAAGTTGGGAAGCGGAACCGGCGTCCCCGCGGGCTTCCCGGGTTTATCCACAAATTCAGATAAACAAATTGTGAATTGGATCACAAACTGACGCCTACTTCTGCGCGTCTTCGCCGATACGCAGCACCGCCAGGAAGGCTTCCTGCGGGATATCCACCTTGCCGATGCGCTTCATGCGCTTCTTGCCTTCCTTCTGTTTTTCCAATAGCTTGCGCTTGCGGCTGATGTCGCCGCCGTAGCACTTGGCTAACACGTTCTTGCGCAGCGGGCTCACCGTCTCGCGGGAGATGATCTTGGCGCCGATAGCCGCCTGGATGGCCACCTCGAACTGCTGGCGGGGGATCAGTTCGCGCATCTTCGAGACCAGCGCCCGGCCGCGCTCGTAGGCAACGTCGTGGTGGACGATGATCGAGAGCGCATCCACCGGCTCGCCGGAGACCAAAATGTCCAGCTTGACCATGGGCGATTCCCACTCGCCGGCCAGTTGATAGTCCAGCGACGCATAGCCGCGCGAGATGGACTTCAGCCGGTCATAGAAGTCGAGAACAATCTCATTGAGTGGCAGCTCATAGGTCAGCAGCACGCGGGTGGGAGTGATGTATTCGAAGTTCAACTGCTTGCCGCGCTTTTCCTCCACCAGCTTGAAGATCCCGCCCACGTATTCCTCGTTGGTGAGAATCTTGGCCAGGATGACCGGCTCGCGGATGGATTCGATGTTGGTGGGATCGGGCCAGCGCGAGGGATTGTCCACTTCCATCACGCTGCCGTCGGTCAGCGTGATGTGGTAGCGCACGCCGGGAGCGGTGGTGATCAGGTCCAGTTGGTACTCGCGCTCCAGCCGCTCCTGGATGATCTCCATGTGCAGCAGTCCGAGAAATCCGCAGCGGAAGCCGAAGCCCAGGGCAGCCGAGCTTTCCGGTTCGAAGAAAAACGACGAATCGTTGAGGCGCAGTTTCTCCAGTGCGTCGCGCAGCAGCGTGTGCTCGTGCGAGTCCACCGTGTAGAGTCCGGCAAAGACCATCGGCTTGATATCTTCAAAACCCGGCAACTGCGCGGCGGCGGGCCTCGCGTCGTCGGTCACGGTGTCGCCGATCTTGGTGTCGCTGACGGTTTTGATGGTGGCCGCAAAGAAGCCCACCTCGCCGGCGCGCAGTTCGCCGATCTCCAACGGCTTGGGCATCAGCACGCCCATGGATTCAACTTCAAAAGCCTTCCCATTCGACATCAGGCGAATGCGCTGGCCTTTGCGCAGCGTGCCCTGCATCACGCGCACCAGCACGATAACGCCGCGATACGCATCGAACCACGAGTCGAAGATCAGCGCCTGCAAAGGCGCTGCGGGGTCGCCCGTGGGCGGCGGCAGGCGATGAACAATGGCTTCCAGAACCTCGGCGACGCCCTGCCCCGTCTTGGCGCTCACCGGGATGGCGTCGGTGGCGTCCAGCCCCACAGCCTTTTCGATAGCCTCCTGGGTGCGCACGATGTCCGCCGAAGGCAGATCAATTTTATTGATGACCGGAATGATTTCCAGGCCGTGGTTGATGGCCAGATACGCATTGGCCAGGGTCTGCGCTTCCACGCCCTGGCTGGCGTCCACCACCAGCAGCGCGCCCTCGCACGAGGCCAGCGAGCGCGAAACTTCGTAGCTGAAATCCACGTGCCCCGGCGTGTCGATCAGGTTGAGCTGGTAGGTATTGCCGTCTTGCGCCTTGTACATCATGCGCACGGCGTGGGACTTGATCGTGATGCCGCGCTCGCGCTCCAGATCCATGTCGTCCAGAATCTGCGCCTGCATCTCGCGCCCGGTCACTGAGCCAGTCAGCTCCAGCAGACGGTCGCTCAGCGTCGACTTGCCGTGGTCGATGTGGGCGATAATCGCAAAATTTCTGAGGAAACGAGCGTCCATGGGGGTTTGGTAAAAGAAGCATTTCGCGCCATCCAGCGCGCGTGCCTCCATGGCATAGCTTATCATCGGCATAGCGCCTTTTGTGGCCTTTCGATGGCAGGACAATAGTAACCCTCATGCATATTGGCAGGATTCAGTATCGATTTCTCGGCTGTGTTGTACTGGTTTTCTCGCTGGCAGGCTGCAGCCCCACTGCGCCTTCCGGCGCTTCTAGGGCTGCGCAGGCCACCGCACCCGCGCTTGCGCCCTCCGCATCGCCCGCGCTCGCTACGCAAGCTGTTGCTCCCGCACAGCCCGCGCTTACCCGTCAGCAGCAGCGGGTGCGCTTGCTCATCAAGCAAGTGGAGGAGGCCTATGCCCATGGCCAGGCCGACTATCGCAAGGGAAGATTGCCCGAGGCCAAGGAAGAATTCGATCGCGCAGTGGACCTGATGCTGGCCTCTGGCATTGACATCAAGAGCGATTCCGAATTGCAGGAGGAGTTTGACCACGTCGTGGACGGTGTCAATGCGATGGAGATGGAAGCGCTCAAGCAGGGCAATGGCTTTGTCCCCAAGGAGGAGCCAACGCCCGCCGAGGCGGCCAGCGAAGTCACCTTCGAGGTGGATCCCAACATTGTGGCCAAGGCCCGGGCCGAACTGGCCACCACCAAGTCCGATTTGCCGCTGGTGGTCAACGACTATGTCGCCGTCTACATCAACTTCTTCGCCAACACGCAGAAGGGCCACAATACGCTGCTGCACTCCTTCCAGCGCGCTGGCCGCTACAAGGCGATGATTCAGCGCGTCATGGCCGAAGAGGGTGTGCCGCAGGACTTGATCTATCTCGCCGTCGCCGAGTCGGGTTTCAATCCGCGTGCGCTCAACCGCGGCTCCGGCGCTGGCGGTATGTGGCAGTTCATGCCGCATGGCAACTACGGGCTGACCCGCAATGCGTATGTGGACGAGCGTTTCGACCCGGAAAAATCCACGCGCGCCTATGCCCGCTACATGAAATTCATTGACGACCAGTTGGGCGATTGGTATTTGTCCATGGCCGGCTACGACTGGGGCGCGGGCAATGTCCAGCGCGCCGTCCAGAAAACTGGCTACGCCGACTTCTGGGAACTCTACAAGCGCAATAACCTACCCGCCGAGACGAAGAACTACGTGCCGGAAATTCTGGCTGCGATCATCATCGCCAATCATCCCACGCAGTACGGCTTCGACGATGTAACGCTCGACCCTCCGGTGCTCACTGACACGGTGACCATCAACTACACGGCGGACCTCAAGCTGGTCTCGGACATCGTGGGAGCGCCGGTCAGTGAGCTGATGGCCTTGAACCCCAGCCTGCTGCGCATGATCACGCCGCCCGATACATCCTTCGATCTCCATCTGCCGGCCGGCACGGCAACGCTGTTTGAGAAGCGCATCGCGGCGATTCCCGAAGCCAAGCGCAATGCGTGGCGCTACCATCGCGTCGCGTCAGAAGATACGCTGGCCTCGGTGGCGCGTGAGTATCACGTGACGGTCGAGGATCTCGCGGCTGCCAATCAACTCAGCTCCACCGATGCCGTCTCCAGCCTTGAGGGGTTAGTCGTTCCCGCTGCGCCCTCCGCCGCTCCCTCCGCGCGCACCACCGTGCTCTACACCGCCCGCAAGGGCGATACGCTGGTTACCATTGCCGACCGCTTCGGCGTGCCGCTGAATCAGTTGCGCCGCTGGAACAGGATCTCCGGCATCAAGGTAAAGCCGGGCCAGCGGCTCCATGTCGCCGACTCCGCGAGTGCGCCGCGCACCGCATCCCGCGGTCATCGCCATGGCGCTTCTCATGCCGCTGACGATACGCGCAAAGCCGCGCCAGTAAAGGACGAAACGGCCAAGGACTCGGCTCCGCACGCGTCAAGGAAAAACGGCGCTGCGGCAAAGAAGGAAGCGCCCGCGAAACATTCCGGAGCTGCTTCCAGCGCAAAGAAACGCGGGACATCAGACGCAAAAAAATCCCTTGCGAAGAAGCCCGCCCTGGCCTCCAGAACTCGCAAAGCAAAATAAAAATTGCAGGAACTTCATTTCGTGCTTGTTATTTGCTGGCGTTTGCGTGCAAGCTATTGCTAGAATTACTTCCGCGAGTGGAAAGTTGTTTTTCCCCCGCGTGAAAATCGGGATGCAAACAAGGACAGCGGCAAGCCGCTGGAGGCAATCGGATGGAAGAAGTGTTCAGGATGTACGCGATGAGCGACGGCGAAGTGAATGCCACGCCGGCAGAGCTTGAATCCGATCACGACGACTTTGAAGAGGATGAAGAGGTTGAAACCTCCAGCGTGCTTACCTCCTCGGACGACGATGAGGAAGTGCCTGAAGAGATGGTGATCGTGATCATGGATGAACCCGAATCGAAACCGGCCGTTAAAACGGCTGCGAAGAAAAAGTCTCCCGCAAAAAAAGCTGCCAGGAAGGCTCCGGCGAAGAAGGCCGCGGTCGAGAAGGCTCCAGCCAAGAAAGCTCCGGCAAAGAAAGCTGTAGTCAAAAAGGCAGCCGCGAAAAAAGTTGTGGCCAAAAAGGCCGCAAAGAAGTCCGCCGCAAAAAAGAGAAGCACTGGCGCAAAGGGCGGAAAGGCTGTGGCCAAGAAGGCCACTGCTGGCAAGAGCGCCAGAAAAATCACCAAGCGAGGTAACAAGTTGGTCGTTAAGAAAGCAGCAAAGAAGGCGCCCGCCAAGAAGGCAGCAGTGAAGAAAGCAGTTGCCAAGAAGGCTCCGGCGAAGAAGGCAGTTGCCAAGAAGGCTCCTGCGAAGAAGGCTGTTGCGAAAAAGGCTCCTGCGAAGAAGGCAGTCGCCAAGAAGGCCCCTGCGAAGAAGGCAACCAAGTAGCAGCGGCAACCTGAAGTACAAGGCAAGCAAAAGAGCCCGGCTTAGCGCCGGGCTTTTTTGCGTCTGAATTCAGCCTGCCTACTTTTTCAATTCAGCAATCGCCGCCAGCACATCAGCGGAGTGGTGCTGCACTTCGACCTTGGTCCACACCTTTGCAATCTTCCCTTGGGGATCGATGAGAAAAGTGTTGCGGTTGGCGATCTTGATGCCCATGAAGCTGCCCAGCGAACCATAGGCTTCCACGACCTGATGACCAGGGTCGGCCAGCAGGCGGAAGGTAAGCCCCTCTTTGGTGCAGAACTGTTTGTGGCTCTCCGGCGTATCCACGCTCACGCCCAGAATCACCGCATTGTCCGCGTCAAATTTCGCCTGATCGCGCTGGAAGTTGTGCGCCTCGATGGTGCAGCCCGAGGTCATGTCCTTGGGATAGAAGTAGAGCACCACCCACTTGCCGCGAAAGCTCGCCAGCGAAATCTGCGAGCCATCCTGCGAGGGCAGCGTGAATCCGGGCGCAGCCTGCCCCACGCTGGGCAGTGTTTGAGCGGTCGCGCGGACAGTGGCAAACGAAGCCGCGACGACGATAACCGCGGCAAGGGCAACGAGAAGGGGTATTCTCACGGGGAACCTCCACATGGTTCGATGGCGAAAGGAATCAACCGGACGCAAAGAGTTCAATCTCTGCGCTCAAGTCTGGGTGCCCCAGGTCTCGATTTTGAGACCTGGGAAACCTCGGATTCAAAGGTTCAAAACCATCCGGTCAGAGACCTAGGTTTTACGCGGAGTACCTACAATGGCAATACCCGCCTGCGCGGCGCGCTCCACCAGTTTGTCGCGATCGAAGAGCAGCGTGCGGCCGGCCTCGACTGAAAGGCAACGGGCCCCGGCGCGGATCATCGCCTCCACCGTCGCAATGCCGATAACCGGCACGTCGAAGCGCATATCCTGATTCGGCTTGGCCACCTTCACCACGGTCAGGCTCCGCTCCAGTGTTGAGGCATCTTCTTCCAGCGTGCGCATCAGCACGCCGGCGCGCTCGATGGCCGCATCAGTGCCTTCCATCGCCTCCACCGCCACGCAGGCCTGCGCGGCCACCACCACCGTCTGGCCAATGTCGAAGCCAGCCAGGGCGCGCGCCACGCTCAGGCCGTACTCGATATTCTTGCGCTCTTCCTCATCCGGCGCGCGCTCCGTCAGCACGCCCTCCTGCGCCAGCAGCGGCTCCAGAAAAGCCGTGGAACTTATCAGTTCAATACCTTCATCCACGAGCACCTTGGCCACCGCGCCCAACAGCATATCCGTCGAGCGTGTGCGCAGATTCAGCAACAGCTTGGCCAGCCGCCAGTCGGGCCGTATGCTCGAGAAAATCTGCTTATGCTTCACCTGGCCGGCCATCACCGCCTTCTCGACGCCTTCCTTGCGAAAGGTCTCGATCAGCCGCGACAACTCGCCCAGCGAGAGCCAATGGACGGTGATGCCCTCATCCGCGGCCGCACGCCGGTCCATCTCCGCGTCGGCCTCTTCGCGGATGGCTGCGACCACCACCGTCAGTCCCTGCGCCCGCGCCGCATCCAGAAGCAGAAACGGGAACCGTCCGTTGCCGGCGATGAGACCCAGCTTCATCACTACTTGATAACCCCGCGCTGGCTGCGCTCGATAAACTCGGCCACGAGCGCCGCGTCCTCGCCTTCCAGCTCTTTGATCTTCTCCACGGCTTGCGTGGTGTTCAGCTTTGCCGCCAGCAGCAGCCGGAAAGCCTTCTGCAACGTCAGTAGCCGTTCGCGCGAGAAGCCGCGCCGCGTCAGGCCGACTTTGTTGATGCCGAATGCCTTGTTCTCGCGCCGCGCCGAGGTCAGTGAGAAGGGCAGCACATCCTGTGTGACGATGGTGCCGCCGCCGATGAAGGCATACGCGCCCACGGTGCAGAATTGGTGAACCGGGCAGAAGGCGCCCACGCTGGCATAGTCCTCGATGTGGACGTGGCCGGCCAGCGTCGCGCAGTTGGCCAGAATGCAGTGGCTGCCCACCTGGGAGTCGTGGCCAATATGCGCGTAGGCCATCAGCAGGTTGTTCGAGCCCAGCCGCGTAATCCCGCCGCCCTTCACCGTCCCGCGGCTGATGGTCACCGACTCGCGAATCGTGTTGTCGTCGCCGATCTCTAGCGAAGTTGGCTCGCCTTGATACTTCAGATCCTGCGGTGGAACGCCCACGGCGCAGAAGGGATGAAACATATTGCGCGCGCCGATGCGAGTGTGGCCGTCGAGCACCACGTGAGAAACCAGCGTGCACTCCTCGCCCAGCACCACCTCCGGCCCAATCGTGCAGAAGGGCCCAACGGTGCAGGACTCGGGAACAATCGCACCCGCGGCAACAACAGCGCTGGGATGAATGCTCACTGCGCAGCCTCTTGCTGGGCCTCAGTGGCCGCTGGCGCCTCTTCTTGCGCACGCGGCACAATCGAGCACATCAGTATGGCCTGGCAGGCCAGCTTGCCGTCCACAAAGGCCTTGGCCTCCATGCGCCCGACGCGCGTCTTGAACGCCAGCACGTCCACCTCGATCCGCAATTGATCTCCCGGCGTCACCTGGCGGCGGAACTTGGCGCGCTCAATGCCCGTGAAAACCGCCAGTTTCTTCTCGCGGTCGGGAATCTCGGTCATCATGATGATGGCCCCGGCCTGGGCCATCGCCTCAATCACCAGCACGCCGGGCATGATCGGATAGCCTGGAAAGTGGCCCTGAAAAAAAGGCTCGTTGACGGTTACGTTCTTGATGGCTACCAGGCGCTTGGCGCGCTCGAACTCCACGACTCTGTCAATCAACAGAAACGGGTAACGGTGGGGAAGCAAACCCAGAATATCCTGGATATCAAGTGTCATGCAGGTCTCCAAAGAGCGGCTGGTAAAGCAGCTTTGCGCTCCTCTGGATTATAAATCGGCTCTCGTCCTGCTTGGCTCAAGGTTGCCGGCCGCTGCAAGAACAGGTAGCGCCGGCCTCCTGGCCGGCTGTCGCATGGACCTCCCGGTCCATGCCGCACTCTACACAAATAAGGAAAATGCTGAGTCTCTTGCAAAATTCAATTGAGACAGCGAAAAGTGTCAGGGCACGACTTTAGTCGTGCCGAAAGAGCAACAAAATTATGCTGGGCTTTAGCCCCTGCGGTTTTGTTTCCAACTATTTACAATTCAGTAGCGGCTAAAGCCGGAATCCAGATTGGCGTGTTTGCGGCACGACTAAAGTCGTGCCCTGACACAAGAAGGTAGTTTTGCAAGATGCTCTGCTGCTAAATCTTTACAAAAATCTTTTTCCGGTAAAGCGCCCACACCGGAACAAAACAAACCGCCAAAACTGACAGCGAGTACGCAAACGCCGCCCAACCTGGATAGGGAACAACCGAAAACAAGTGTTGGCCTGCATGAGTTGGCTGGCCCACCGGTTTTCCCATCGCGTGCGACCAAGCGGCCCGCGCCGCGGCTGGCAGCATTCCGCTGAACATATAGGCCACAATGGCGTTCGACCCAAGCACCACCCAGGGCCACGTCCATCCCTTGCGCCATCCCTTATCTTCCACGGCCCAGTAAGCCAGCGCCAGCGCCGCCAGCGACCATCCCGCCGCCACCAGTACATACGAGCTAGTCCACATCCTCTTGTTGAGCGGAAACCACATCGACCATAGATAGCCAGAGCCCAGGCAAACCGCCGCGCCCAGCGCCAGACCCGCCGTCTTGGCCTTCGCCGCCCTCCCGGTGCGCAGCCACAGCCCGGCCAGCAGTCCAAGCAACGTTGTGCCCAAGGCCGGAATGTCGCTGATGAACCCATCAGGACCGCTCGGGGGGAGTGTCGTCCACTGTTCATACGGATGAAAAGGCATGAAATTCCGCTCCAGCCACGTCACCATATTCTGATCCGGATCAAGGAACGCAATATCCCGTCCCGGCATCCCCGCTCCCGGCACGGGAACCCAGCGCAGCAGCACCCAGTAACCCACCAGCACCACCGCCAGCACCGCAACCTTGGTCCACACTCTCCTGTCCCACAAGTAAAACAGCCCCACCACCAGGTAGCAGACCGCGATGCGCTCCAGCACCCCATAAATCCGCAGGTGAGCAAGCTCAAAAAACGGAAACCCGTTCAACACAATCCCCAGCAGAAACAGAATCGCCGCCCGTTTTACCGTGTGCCACGCCAGTTCAGCGCGCGTAGCGCCGCGAGCCAGCCGCGCCTCGAACGCAAACACAATCGAGACCCCCACCACAAAGACAAAGGTAGGGAAAACCAGGTCCGTGGCCGTCAGCCCGTTCCACGCGGAGTGCTTCATAAAGCCCCATGCGCCGGGGCCTCCGTTGTTGTTCACCATGATCATGAAGGCGATGGTCACGCCGCGCAGCACATCCAGCGAGAGCAGCCTCCGCACGGGAGCGGGAGCAATACCTGGGTTGGTGATGACCATTCAATCCTCACTCTCAGTATCTGCCCGTTGCTGGGGGAATGTGACCTCAAAGCAGGAACTTGTTCAGCGCTTCACTACTGTCCCATCCCAAAAGTTCCTATCAGAATAACTTCTGTCACTGAGCGAACGGGATAACTTCTGTCATCCTGAGCGAACCGGGCCCCAAACGTACTTCATTTTGGGGGTGGTGAGTCGAAGGATCTGCGGTTGTTCTTTCACCTTATGCAAAAGACTTCGAGGACACCACACTACAATGTGTTTCAATAACCCGCCTTGTATCAGGACACGGCTTTTAGCCTGCCCTGAGCTTGTCGAAGGGTGCCGCAGAATGTCCAACCAAATCCGTGGCTTTACGGGTTGCGAAAAAACACGAGTCGGAGGGAGGCGGGGGTTTCAACCCCCGCATAAAGCCAGCAGCATCCACGCGGGCTTTAGCCCCGGAGAAACGACGCTTTGTATCAGGGCACGACTTCAGTCGTGCCGAAAATGCGGTATATACCGGGCAGATACTTTACAGAACAGACCGGGGAGAAGGTTTACATGTAGGTCCGTTTGCGAAGGCGTGTAGAAGGGAAGCATGCCTTGGACTGTGAGCGGAGTGGTGGAGAAGCGGA
>Ga0224559_1000992_pt1 | contig 16453 bp, 27 predicted proteins | sample 714S33034metaG_FD_180676 | JGI IMG/M metagenome (GOLD analysis project Ga0224559, IMG submission 180676) | Peat soil microbial communities from Stordalen Mire, Sweden - 717 S3 30-34 | ecosystem: Environmental > Terrestrial > Soil > Wetlands > Peat | place: Sweden: Norrbotten County, Stordalen... | reverse complement strand
TCTCCAAAATAGAGCTTTATGCCCTTTGGAGGGAGACTTACTCGAAGTTGTGCTATTATCGCACGCCGCACGGCGAGGTAGTTTCCTCTGGAATTCAGGAATCCATCAAAGGAGTGCGGATTACTTCCCAGCAAGATCTCCTAAACTATTCCCGGAAACGTCCATTTCCGAAAAAGGGGCGGAAAAATGCTTAAATATATGGCTTGGAGGCGCTCTCCAATGAGCGGCCACCCTCTCCACGGGATCAAGCCCGAAGCCGACAAGATCCGGACCAGGAGCTCCGACTGGTCGGCCCAGGACCGGGCGGTCTTCCTGTGGCTCCGGCCGGACGGATCCAAGGAGATCCACCCCACCGCCGGGACCCGGCCGGGAACGCGCGGAGTTGACGGTCCAGGCTCCGACGTCCTACAATGGGCCCAGGCCTTCCCAGGTTGGACGGCCGTTCCAGGTTGATCTCCCTCCCGAAAGGTTCCGACATGCACTTCCACCCCTTCCGCTTCGCCCCGGACTGGTTCACCGCCGCCGGGTTCCGCGCGTGCTGGTTTCTGCTCACCCACACCAACGCCGTGCCCGTCTGGTTCCTCTGGCGTCTTCTCCGCGGGGAAGCTCTCGACGTCGCGACCTGGTCGCGCGCGCGGAGGACCGCCGCAACGGTCGCATGGGCGGAACGAAACCAACCGAATCAGGATCCGCGCATTTTGACCTATACCGTTCCCCTCGCTCAGAACCACGCGAACGCGTAGCACCCAAACCCAGGAGAGAGAACCATGCCCAACGACGACACCGAACTCCCGAACCTCGAAGGCCTTGGCGGGCCGAACCCCAACGACCACCAGGCGCCCGGCAGGGAGGAGGACCCGACCATCCAGGAAATCCAGGACGAAGCGCAGGACATCCTTTGGGCTGCCGGCGAGATGCCCCCGGACCGGGACGTGGCTTATTCCCTGCACCAGCTCGACGCGGCCGCGGGGGAACTCTGCGACCACCTGGACAACATCGGCCGGGCAACGTCGCGCATCGCCGACGTTCTGGAGCGGGCAATGTCCCGAATCGATCGCGAGTTTCCCGCCGATTCACGGCCCGGCAAGTCGTGACGGATACCGTCCATGCAACCCGGGCGGTACCCGGCGTGTTTGTGCCCTTCTCCTCCACCGAGGAAAAGCAGGTATTCGACGCGCTGGGACGCCGCGGGTATTCCATGGACGGGGCCGGGCTCCGCCGGTTCATCATCGAGGAGGCCCGGCGACCAGGGTCCCAATTCCAACGGCTTTTCCAGGAAGCGACCGGTTTCGTAGAGCGCAACCCGGAAGCCGTCCGGACGCTGGGACACCTGGCCCGGGCCCTGGTGGCCGGGAATGCGAGGATTCGCGGATGAGCACCAACGAAAAAGCCCCCGGCGGATTGCTCCACCGGAGGCCCATGTCTGATCCAATTTTCCCGAAAGGTTCGAAGACAGATGGAACGATACAATCGATTCCGAATCCCCGGCAACCCCCTTTTTTGATTTTTCGAAATTCCCAGGTACACCAATCCACGGAGGCTGGTTTCTATGCCTGCTGAAGCCTTGTACTACGCCAATCTGTCGCGCCTGAAGGTGTCCGAAACCCTTCTCCAGTTCTACCCCGGCCGCCGCCGGAATTCCTTCGGCAACCTGGCCCACACCCTCGAGGTGCTGCTCTCGTTCGGTGACCGCGCGACCGGGGAGCACATCTTCCCGTCGATCGGCGAGGTTTCCCGGATTACGGGCTCCTGTTACCGCACGATCCAGCGGCACCTTGTCGAACTTGAGGAGCGGGGGATCCTCAAGAAGATGAAGGCGGCCGTCTGGTCCCTCTGTCTCCCATATGAATTCGCCTTGTCCCGGGACTTCGCCGTTCGGCTCCTCAAGGTCCACTTCGGGCACGTCAGGGAGAAAATGCAGCGGACCAGGTTGTTCAACTCCTTGAAGCTCCTGGAGCGGACCCTCTTGGAGGAGGCGCGCTCCATCCCGTGGCGTCGGAAGAACAAAAAACCGGGCCCGCCGCCGCGACCTCGATCGGCTGGGAAGGCCGGTCCCGTCGAGATTTCTGGAGTAAGTGGACAGGACAGCCAGCTACCCCCCTCCCTTCGGTCGGGGGAACGGACCAGCAGCGAGCCGAACGGCTACGCCGTCGTCTCGAGCCCTCTTTCTTCCCTGACCAGCACCGCCGCTGCCGCGGCGAGCCCCGACGCTCCACGTTCTCCGACCTCTTGGCATCTCCTCGACATCCTGGAGCGCATCCGGTCGACCGACTATTAGGCCAATCCCGGGCCCCCGGGGCCCGTGAAAGGCCACAGCCCCCGCCCTTTGAAAGGGTGGGGACGGCGAGGAACGTGCCAAAATCGTTCCTCGAGATCGATTCGAGGAACGAGACGAAACCCCGGAAACGTGAGACGGGCTACGGAGCCCGTGGAGACGTTGGAGGCGGTTGGACGTCCAAAGAGACGGCCGGAACCGTCGCGGGGGCGGCCACGGCCGCCGCCGGGGCGGGAAATTGGCTTCGGACGTGGTCGACCACCTGACCTGCCGCCTCTTGTGCTGCCGCCTTCGCCGCCTCTGCCACCACCTTGGACAGGTTGGAGCCTGGTTCCTGGAGCCGGCGGATCATGTTCTCCGCGGCCGCGGAGGCGATTTCCTCCAGGTTGATCCCTTGGGCGGAAGCGACCCGGCCGGCAAGGCTCCTGTGGGAAAGGAACCACCCCAGGGCGTTCAGGGCCACGGCCAAAAGGACGCCCACCCCATCCACGGGACCCTGAACGGCCCCGATCCGGAGCGTGTCGGATGCTGCAAAGCAGATGCCGACCAGGGAGAGTAGGTAGGGAAGGACGCGCATGGAAAACCCCTTGAATCGCTCGAACGGTGGACAGGTGGACGGGTGGACTACTTCGGGGGAATTCACGCGGTTTTCTTCCAGTGCCCGGCGCCAAACTCGCGCACGGCGAGGTAGATCATTTCCCGGACGACGACATTCTCCCCCTCGTCCTCGAGCGCCGCGCGGAGGCATTCGTCGGCTTGTGACCGGACAAAAACCGGGTACTCGGCCGTCGACGTGGTGGAATAGAGGAAGTCGTGCAGCACCGCGGGGAGCCCGTTCCGATCCAGCGGCGAGAAACCAGGCATGGACCAAAGAAACCGAGGAATCGACGCAAGGTCCGTCTGGAAGCCGGTCGGAACCGTGACCGTGACCACGGAACCATCATCGAACGTGACCAGATACCGAATGTCGGCCGTCAAGGTCGCCCGGACGGCGGAATCTGTGTCGGCCAGGTCAATGGCCAGGACGTCCAGGGGGTGGACCGCTTGAACGCTGGTGGATGAAGTGAAAACTGGCATAGAAGACCCTCCAAAAGGTCCCGCAAAACCTGCGGGACCCCCCTTGACAAAAAAATAAACGCATCGGAATCGGCTTGTCAAGCCGGTTTCCGAGCCATGCAAAAACCGAATAACAAAACCGAAAAACCATACCAAAAATGCATAATGCCATAAAGTGGGAGCGTGAACTCAAAAAAACACTAAACCGCTTTAGTGACACTTTGAAAAACTCAAAAAACTCAAAAAACAGCGAAATTTTGAAAATTTTGGGCCTATTTTCCTTTCCGTGGCCCAAGTGTCAAAAATCCAGACCCAGACCGCAGCGACCCCGACCGACATCCTGGCCAGGATGGCCCAAATCGTCCAGGCGCACGCCGTCGACGTGGCTCCCTGGGCTCTCCTGGGGCTTTCCGAATTCTTCGACCTGGTTCGCGGCGGGAACTACATCCGGGAGCCCTCCAGTTGGAGAACCCAGGTACTCGCGCGGCCGTCGCTGACCATCTCCAAGGCTGTCCCGATCGTGGCGTGTGCGAACAAGGGTATCATCCTGGCCAGTTGGGCGGAGTTGAATAAGATCCCGTGGCGCCTGGTCGCGGTGGGACGGGCCCCAGGGCTTCCTCCCCACCACGTCTTCCCCGAATTCTACATGGGCGGAGTGTGGCGTCCGGTCGACGGGACCTATCCGTGGTCGGTCCTCTTCGCTGCCAAGGACTACCCCGTCCGGGTCGTGTTCGATCCGCACAACCTCCCCCCGGCCCTGGCTCCGGTGCCCAAGCGGGGCGCCTTCGCCGTGACCCCCTGGCAACGGTCCGTGGGCACCGCCGCCACGCGCGGCGCCTCACAGGTGGCCAGATGATCCCCCTCCTCATTGCCACCCTCGAGGGCGATACCGAGCAGGTGTACCCCCAGCTGCTCGGCCGGTCCCTCCTCCGCCGGGTGGGGCATGCCGCCGCGAAGACCGGACGGACCACGGAACACGCCGCCTCCAAGGTCGTGCGCACCGTCGCGCACGTCGACGCCACGGTCGGACGCGCAGTCGGGCACGCCGTCGCAACGGGGGCGCGGGTCGCCGAGCGGGAGGCGAAGCGGATCATCCGCGCAGTTGCTCGCCCGATCGTCGCCAAGGTGCTACACGGCGAGGAAGACGGATTCTGGGGAGACGACGGGACCGCGTCGATCACGGCCACCACCAGCACGGCCCCGGCCTCGTCCTCTTCGATCCGCGACATCCTGCACAAGGAACGCGGCGCCCTCATCGCTGGAATTACCACTGTGGCGACCGGGGCGGTTGCCGCCTCGGGAGTCGCGGCCCCCGCGGCGCCGGCGGTCCCGGTCCTCTTGCCTCCCGTCCTGGACCAGATCATCAACGAGGCGATCGCCAAGGGGAAAAAGGCTCTGGAGGGTCCCGACCCGAACCCGGACGGAACCCCAACCGCGGGGGGTGGCTCCATGCTCCCGCTTCTCCTTCTCACCGGGGGCGGCTTGGCCGCCTTCCTGATCATCCGAAAGGCCTAGCATGTCCTCGATTTTCGACAAAGTGGGTTCCGCCCTGGAGGCCGGCGCCAAGGGGGCGGTGGACAACCTCCTCACCCCCAAAACCAGTTCGGCGCCCTCGCAGGCCTTCGCGGCCACCATGTCCAGTCCCTCTCCGTCGTGGGAGAAGTACGCGCTCCCGGCCGCCGGGATGGTCGCCGCGGTCGTGGTGCTCTCCCTGGTCCTGCGGAAGAAATGATCCCGAGGAGCGAACTCCTCGGCTCCGCCGGTCTCACCGACCTGGCCACGGCCATTTTTCCGACCGGGTCCCTGTCGACGGACCCGGATGGAGTTTCGAGGTACACCCTTTCCGACGACGACGTCCGGAAGGTGCGCTCCGCCCTGACCGGGATTCTGCCCGATCCGACATCCTCCACCGGCCTGCCCTTGTTCCGCGTGTCGCGGCTCGATGAAGCGGTCGTTCCCGCGGTCCTGGAGAAGTACGGCATTTTCCTCGCCGGGGGCGCTGTTGCCCTCCTGGCCCTGGGATACTTCGCAGCAAGGCGGAACCCATGAGACGGACAACGCCCTTCGGGGACATCAACATCCCGGTTCCGGGGACAGATTTCTACAAATGGGCTTCCGCCCTCTCCGACTACCTGTCCCTGGACTCCTGGTCGGATGCGGCCGACATCGCGAGCAAGGTGCAGGACGCCTACACCGCCGCGTCCGCGGCCGTGGGGGCCCCCTACATCGCCAACGACAACACGGCCGGGGACCCGATTGTTACGGCGATTTCGAACTCTACCGGCCTGTCCTTCGGGAACACCAAGGCCGCGCTCAACGTCCTGCAGCAACTCGCCGCAACGGGCGCGATCTCGAATTCCACCTACAACCCGAACCAGTACAGCCTTTCGGCGAGGGTTTCCCAGGCCGCACAGACGGCCGTGTCCGACGTCAAGTCCGCGGCCGCGGCCGTGGTCCCCCAAGCCGTACAGGACGCCGTCGCGGGGCTCGGCTCCGGTGTCTCCGGAATCGGTTCGCTGCTGTCCTACTTGCCACTGCTGGCCCTCGCCGGGCTCGGACTCTGGGGATACCAGACATACAAGCAGGGCAAAAAGTGACGCGGCTACCCCACAACCCCGAGGCCCTGGCCCTTCTGGGGAAGGCTGTCGCCGTGGGCATCGGGGGGAAGGAATTCCCTTTGGCCGCCGGGTACTTTCTCGCCGCGGATCCTGCCGGCGGCCTGTTGGTCATCGGCCCCGACCGGGCGGCCGTCGCACCGAAGGCGCGACCCACCGCGGCCGCGGTGCGCGCGGCACAAGAAACCCGGGCAAAGTTCGCCGGGCAACTGGACGGCCGGGAATGGTCGATCCAGGGCTTCCCCTCCCTCTGGTCGCTGGTCGGCCCCGCGGGGACGATCGTGTACCGATCGGACAAAACCAACGGGGGCGGGACCGGCAAGTCCGAAGACTTCATTCACGAATTTTCACCGGGCGCGAAGGCCTACCGCTCCGGAGATTTCCTTACCATCGTAGGCCAAAACATCCGCGTCGACGCCTCCGGCGTCCGCAACTGAAAGGCGACCCCATGAAGGTCAAGAGCACCAAGCGCCGGAAGCATCGCAAGCACAACCCGGCCAAGTCGCGCAAGTCCCCCAGCACGCACCGGCGCCGCCGCCGCAGCAACCCGGCGCGCGCCACCACGCACCACCGCCGGCGTCGTCGCCGGAATCCGTCCTCCGGGATCGCCGGGATGGGCATGGACGTCCTGGTGGTCGTGGGGGCCCTCGGCGGCTCCGCGTACCTCAACAACTTCGCCGCGAAGTGGATCCCCGTGAAGTTCCGGGGCGCCGCCTCCATCGCGGTCGGTGCCGCCTTGGCCATGTTCGTGAAAAACGACAAAGCGAAGATTGCCGGCCTGGTCGCCGCGGGCGCCGGCGCCTGGGACATGCTCCGCCAGAACGTCCCGGCCCTGACCGCCCTGTCCGCGGAGGACGCGGGGTTCCTGTTGGGCTCCGCGGCCGCGGATGATCCAGACTTGGCGGAGATGCTGGGCGCCTCGAATTCCAACGTACCCGGAGTCATCCCGAACGTGTTCGGCGGCTACTCCAACGGCGGAATTCCCGGCGTGGTCCCGAACGTGTTCGGCGTGGACACCGCGGAGGTCCCCTTGGGCGTCGACACCGCGGAAGTCCCGCTCGGTGACGACGAGGACGGGGAAAGCCTCTTCGGGAGCCAGTGGCGTACCTGACCTGACCCAGCCTTTCCCGAAGGTTCCCAAAATCGGCTCCGCCCCCTGGCCCTGTGTAGACTCCAGTCCACAAAACAGGGGGCACTTCTCTCGAAGCAAGGAAACACCATGGCAGACAGCAACACCCCCCGGAGGTTCGGACGCAAGCGGACCCTCACCCAGACCGAGGCCTCAGCCCTCGGCTACCAGGCCCAGGGCTCGTACCCCTCGGGCCTCAAGAACGTCCGGTCCTACGCGCTCCGGTCCACCCTCCACTTCACGGACCTCCAGGACGCGACGGAAGCCCTGCTCTTCCAGGCTTCCACGGGCGGTTCCAACAAGTGGGACACCAACGTCCTGGTGGGGAACTCCATCCCCAACGGCCAGGCGCTCCTGGTCCACGAAATCCGGTTGAACCTGTCCACCCCGCTGCCCTCCGCGGGGGCGTTCTCCGCCGACCAGGTGAACGCGTTCGCGAACTTCATGCGGTACGCGCTGTTCCAGTTCGGACGCGAGAACGCGCAGTGGGACGCGCAGTTCCTCGGGTCCGAACTCCTCCCGGCCGTGTTCGGCCTGGTCGATGCCACGGCCCCGTCCGGCGAAGCGGCCCCCGTGCGCGTCGGTGACTTCCTGAAGCCGGACGCCTCGTTCCGGCTCCGCGTGCCCGTGGTCATCGGCCAGAACGTGAGCTTCAACTTCTCGGTAGCCATCAAAACGGCGCTGCTGTCCGGGAATCCCCTGGTCGTGGCCGGCTCGGATCTGATCGTCCAGCTCAAGGGCGTTTTGACCAAGGTCGCCGCGGTCTGATCCTGGGACCCCCGCAAGGGGGCCCCTTTGGGCGGTGCCGGGTTCCTGGGGATGCCCCGGCCCGCCCTTCTTTTCCAAACCAAAATCCGTCCCCCCTCTGCTGAAGGAGTGAGGAAACCATGCACAACGAATCCGGCGGCGCCGCACTGGTCGCCCAAGAACAAGCGAACAAGGTCGAAGCCCAGGCGCGCAAGTACCGCCAGACCATCCCTTTCATCGGGGTGCTCACGGCCTCCGGAACCCCAGGCGGGCAAATCCTGTCCAAAATCCGGATGTCCTCGGAGGGCGACTTCCTGGTGACGCACGTCACCTGCAAAATCGTCGCCTTCGATCCCACCAGCGGGGCGGTGGTGGACCCGACCACGTTCGGGGGAACGGGGCTGTCCCTGAAGATCTCGGAGTCCGGATGGGGTCGCGAGCTGTTGCGCGACTACACCGCACTCGAGACGCTGGCCACGCCGGGATACAATGAGATCATCTACCAACCGTTCCCCTTCGAGCAGGTGCTCCTCTCGGAATCGGATGTGACGTTCGATGTCCGGAATTCCATCACCACGGTCAACCAGACGTTCAAATGGTCGTTCCACGGGTGGCAGTACCGCGGCTCCTTCAAGGTGAAGGGGCGTTGAACCGATGAGCGACGGGACACCCTGGTTCAAGGTCTGGCCCCAGGCGGGCGGGATCCGGCGGCCGTTGGCGGTGCCCCCGGCTGCTCCCCCGGCGCATATGAAAACCGTCGCGGAGGTGGTGCGGGATTCGCGCTACCCCCCGCGGTTTCTCCAGATCATCCCCTTTGCGATCGCGGCCGTTCCGCCGGGCGCCTCCGCAGAGACGTTCGTCCAGTTCGACCGGGATTTCCCGTACAGGATGGACGCCCTCGTCTTCCAGTTCCAGGGACCGACCGACCCGGAATTCTACGCATCGATCTTGGTTGAGTTGCCCTCCGGGCGGCGCCTGACACGTCAAGCCGTCGACGCGTATTCGTTCAACGGGACCCAAGGCGGGAAGAACTACATCCCGTTCCGCCACCGGTTCAACCCGACCGACATCGTTCAAGTCCTGGTTTCGAACTCGCACGCGTCCACGCCCCTGGCTTTGTCGGGATTCGTGTACGGGTACAAGACCACGGAGGAGTCCCGGCTATGATCGCCCTTCCTGGCCCTCAGAACTCCACCACCCCCCTGGTCCTCTCCGCGCGGTTCGTCGCGCCCTTGGGGCCGGGGAGCTTGTTCGACTTCTCCGTGGTCGCGCCTCAACCACTGGTCAACGTGTCGTCGGGGATCCTCTACCGGATCTTGTCCTACTCGTTCGCGACGGAGATCCCCGAGGACGTCTACTCCGCTTCCCTGGTGACGGCCAACCCGGTTTCGTTCCAGTTGCGCAACACGGGCAACGACACGGACATCCTGGCCAAGTCGATTCCGGTTCCGATCTACCAGCGGGACGCCGGATACCTGCAGTACTTCGAGGTGTTCACGGAGGAGACGGAGATTTTGGCCACCATGTCCGGGCAACTCAACGCGAACAACCCGGACCTGATCGGGTACGCATCCGTCGCGGCCGTGTTGTCGCTGTTCGTGCAGGCGATTTCCGACGACGACTGGATCCAGGCATTCCACGCGGGAGGCATGTAGGTGTCCAAATACATCATTGCCGAACGCTGGCAGGCGGTCCTCTCCCCGACGACCGTCGTTGCCGCGGGCGTGAACCTATCACCCACCGCGGTCTACACCGCGAACTACCTGGACGCGTCCGCGGAATGCAAGCTGCAGACCCCCTCCGCGACGGTGCCCAACACCTTCCAGGAACCCGATACCCTGCTGATCAAGCGCGCGCGACTGTGGTCCCCGCTGCTCTCCCTGGGGCTCGGCGGCGCCGGGACCGGTGCGACGGGAAACCCGCTGCAGATCATCGCCACCAGGCGCACGACCACCGACCAGGGCCAGTTGATCCAATTCGCCGGCGCGCTGAACCTCGGTGAATGGATCGACGTGAACCAGACCGTGTCCAACGCGGGACTCCCTGCCGGAACCGGTTGGGCTCTGGGGATCAACTTTCCAGACGCCATTTCCCTGGACGCATCGAGGATCAACCCGGCGCTGATCGGGGTGGCCTTGCTCTCGTTCTCGGTGCAGGTGGAAATCGCCCACACGCTGCCGGGCTCCACGGTATGACCCAGGGACCGCTTTCCTACTACCCATTCGTCCAGTCGGACCCCGCGGGCTACGGGTTCGGGGGCGGTGGGGTGACTCCATCCGGAGCCGATTTCTACGTCGAGAACGTCCCCCAAGGTCCAGGCGAAGACGTCAACGACCCAGCGTATCCACCCGCCGGGCTTCCGGCCGAACTTTGGGGCAATAACAACGGATTTGTGCAATTCTTCCCGATTCAGGGTTTCCGCACGATTGTTGAAATCTGGAGTCAGGATATCTGGATTCAGTTTCCAGCCTCTCAAAAGCAAGGGAAAGGGGCGATTTTAGAGGATCTAGGCGGATTTACTTATAATGTCCTGGTCGAATTCGATATCCCAAACGTAGGAAATGGAGGTATTTCCCCTTGGGTAGTTCCTGTTAATATTGATGTATCGGGGTTTGTCAATCCGAAAAATCCAGCCCTTCCACCTTATGTTATTGTTGCCTTAGACCCCGCAACCTGGGGAGGACAAGGCCCCGGAGGAATACCGGAATACCATTTGGGTGGACATCAAAAAATCGTTCAGACCAAAACGGGTCCTTGGCAAACTGCGGAAGGAGAGAATACAGATACAACCCCTCCCTATTTTGGTTTTCTAACTCCCCATACTATGGGGGCAACTTGGAATGGTGTACAGGTACAGCTTCCAAGTTTCGGCGATTCGGCTAAAGGCAATATCACGAAATGGATGTCGCTGGGGGTGAAAAAGTGAACTTTGCAAAAGTGCTCTTGGTGCTGGTCGGCTTGATCTTCTCCGGGTCCTCGGACTACATGCTTCATTCCCTCTGGAATGACGGGAGAGCACAGCCACCGTTTCGCTACATCTCCGCCGATTCGGTCATCGACTCCGCTTCCGCCTTGGAGCGGTTCCCTTGGGAATGGGCATTCACAAGTTACAGGACCATCGCAACGCAGGACCCCCGTGATCCGCAAAACGTTCTTTTCATCGAAAATTTCCCTGACTCCACAAATCGTTTTTCTTCCACGAATGAAACGGGAACCGCGCCAGCCCACTGGAGTATTTCGGGTGGACAATTAACAGCATCAATTACAGCGGGCTTGCCATCGAATAACTATTTTTTCCGAAATAACGCTCATTACAATTCCCCTATATTTTGGATTGAAGATTCGGTTATTTTTACCCCAACAAATGATAACCCCGGAAGTGATAATGCTGGATTGGTCTTTCTTAAAGATAATCTGAATTCCTATACATGGAAAAGCACCGCGACCGGGATCATTCAGCTTGAAGGTTTTTCTACCGGAACATATTTTACCTGGGGAAGCATTCATACTGGATTGACCGGAAATATTCGTTTGGCCTTGAGTAAAGTAGGATCGACCATCATTGGATGGTATGATTCTGCTGGAACGTGGAAGGTTGGAATCCGAGGGACAGACATTACTAGCAGTCGATTTGATTTAACGGTTTATGATTCTATTGCCGATTGGTGCGTAGGCGCGGGTGCATACGCTCCTGCGTCCACGAATTTCGTAGTACACATCCAAAATTTGCAAGCGATAGATTTTGGATATACCGGAAATCGAGATATGCGACCTGTTACGAATCTCGATGGATCGCCTTGGTTGAATGGGGATACCATTTACCTAACAATGTCATCCAGTGACCCGAGCGGTCGAATTTTGCGAGGTGGCACCTACTTTGGTTTCTACACCTGGAATGTGACAAACTTTGCGATTCAAAAGATCGGAGACGCTTTCGTAAATCGTTCTGGATATTTTATGGACGATCATGCCGGTCAAGTCATCCGCACGTCCTATGGGAAATTTGAATGGGTTTTGACGGGTTTCGGAAATGATTATTCGGGAGCTAATGTAGAAATGTTCTACGGGGACACCTTAGATTCCCTGTTCTTGCATCATCGGAATGTTCTTTCGAATTTTGATACGCTACGAATCACCGACCCGGATTATTACGGAATTGATCCGTTTATGTACTATGATTCTATGGACGGGCTTTGGCGTGTCGTCTATACCCCCAGCTATCCGGCCTCAACGTCCGGAATTCCTCAGGTGGACAACACGAAAACGCTTTCCGCTGTCTGGAATCTCGAAGTGACACTTCCTTTTCCGAATTGGACAGAAGGAAATGAAGTTTTGCCGGTTGCGGGGACGCATTTGTATTCTTCCGTAGGTCCATTAAGTAACGCCTCAACGAACCAGCTTGCAAGTTTTCACGGATTTACACGCCCTGAAATTGACAATATTGTTACGGGCAAGCCTACCGCCATCCAACCTTGGCAATCATTCATCCCCTACAATGACTCGATCTATTCTCTCTCCTTTGATACCACGACTCAGGCAGGTGTAAACTATACCTGGGGCTCTCTGATTCTAGGATCATCGCCGAGGTATCGGAATTGAAGCCCGCGGATCTCACCCCCTCCCAGACGGGAGCACTTGCCCAGGCGGCCACTACCCTGGGCATTTCGCCGGATTGGCTGTTCGCGGCCATCCAACACGAAAGCGGGTGGGATCCGACAATCAAGAATCCCCTCTCCTCCGCTCAAGGGCTCCTCCAGTGGATCGACTCGACGGCCCAGGGGCTCGGGTATGACAATACGGCCGACTTGATCGCCCAAAACCCGACCGTCGAGCAGCAACTCCTCGGACCCGTGGTGGACTACCTGAAGCCGTACACGCCGATTACATCGGTTGATCAACTCGCCGCGGTGATCTTTTACCCCGCGTACAAGGACAAGCTGGACACCCCCCTCCCCGCGGCCGTCCAGAAGGCAAACCCCGGAATCGTGACCCTCCGAGACTACGCTTCGAAATACCTTGTAGTTCCGACCGGCGCCGAAATCGGGGGCGGCCTGGTCGTGCTCCTTCTGGTCGGGGCCGCCGCCTGGTGGTACTTCGCCAAGCATTGACACCCCCGGAAAACCCCAGGAGTGAACATGAACAACGACGAAAACCCCAGCACCCAAGCACTTGGCCAAGCGGTGGACGATTTGACAGGAATTGCCGCGCCTGGCTCTCCGGAAGGACCGGACCTGGTCGCTACCGGCCTGGAGGACGTCCCCGGGAATACCCCCGGCCCGGTCCTGGAGGAGATCTCTACCAACCCGCCGCCGGTCCCCGGTCTGCAGATGGAAAAGCTCGCCGGTTGCCTCTGGCATTGGCGGGACGGCTGGGCACTGGATCCCCTGCACGGCATGCCCTTCGATGGCGCGTCGGCCGAACTGGTGGCCGAGCTGACCACGCTGGCCCGCCAAGTCGGCCCCGGCTCCTTCCGCGTTACCTTCTACTTCGAGGCCAGGTGATGGAGCCCGCGACCAGCACCAGCACCCCCACGAACGGCGTTCGCACGATCGCCCCCGGCCTGGAGGACGTCCCCGGGAATACCCCCGGCCTGGTCGACGTTCCCGACAAGCTGCAAGAGTTGATCGACGCCATCGGCTCTCAAACCGACATGAACGTCAGCTTGTGGAAGGTGGTCGAATCGTCCCAGAAATGGGCCATGATCCACCAGTGCAAGCGGCTCCTGGACCTGGACGAGATCGGCCGCAAGTTCGGGGGCGGCGAATACCGCATGAAGGTTGCTTGGCGAACCCAGGGCGCGACCCGCGGCCGTCCGTGTTCCCGGGAGATTGATTTCGTTCTCGGGGACGCGTACGACGCGTTCCTGTCCGACGCCAAGGCCACGGCGGCGCCCAGGAGGGAACCGGAGAAGGACATCGACCAGGTATTGAGCCTCGCCGAACGGATCGCGAAAATCGGCGCCCAGGGACCGGCCGCCGCCGGCGGAGTGGATTCCGGAATTTTGGGGATGTTCGACCGGCTGATCGACCGAATGGACAAGATGCAAGAGCGCACGGATTCCAAGTTCGAGCGGCTGCTCGAGCACATCAACAAGCCCGCGGCCGCGCCCGTGGATCCGAAACAAGCACTCCGGGACCTGATCGACCTGGGGAAGGAAATGGGGCTACCTGTGGTTTCTCAAATGGGAGGCGGGGACCGGGAGCCCTGGCTCGTCGTCGCGGAACTCGTCGCGGAGAACGCGGGGAAGCTCCTGGACATGTTCACGGCCGCGCAACAGTCCAACCTTGCGAAGATCAAGGCCATGGCGGATCCGATCGCCCGGCGGGTCGTGACGGTGGGGAAACCGCAGCTGGCGGACCCCGTCGCGCGGAAGAAGATGGTGGAATACCTGGACGGCAAGATCGGCCCGGCGGAAACTGACAAGATCCTGAAAGCACTGGGGCAAATCAGATGAACAAAGGCAACAAGAAAACCGCGACCAGGTCGAAGGCGAAACCCCGGAAGAAAGCCAAGGCGCGCAAGCGGAACCCCCTCGGGATCCCCACGCCCCAAGGAATCGCGCTGCACCTGGTCGGCTCGAAGCTCCTCCGGAAGAAGAACCCCGGGTACACCCAACACGGAGCTACCGAGGACCTTTTCGGCGGCGCATCGAGGGCAACCCCGCGGCACCATTCCGACGTCTCGCGGCCGCGGGTGAAGGTCCACGGGGGGACCGTGACCTTTGCCGAAGGGTCGCCGTACAAAGGCAAGGTGCGCAAGGCGAACCCGGTGCCCAAGGTGGTCCGGAAACCGCTCGTTCTGGTGCTGACCCAGGCGGAGTCCAAGGCGATCAACGGCGGAGGGTCCACGGTCGCCATGGTCCGCAAGGCCTTCGCGGCCGCAAAGGAGTCCGGGAAAGCCGGGTGGGACCACATCGTGGTTGAGCACCCCGGCGGACAGGTGGCGTTCACGCTGATTCCGTGAAGGTGACGCGAGCCTCTTCGCGTCTCCCGGAATGCGTGCGCACCAAGGGCCCCGCTTCGGCTGGGGCCCTTTCTCTTGACTAATCTAGGAAGTAGTGGTAAGTTCAGAGAACCAGGCCAGGTCGGCCGGGAACCCAGGAAACCACATGCTCCACGCGATCCTTCAAAACACAACCGTTTGCCTCTGCCTGGTGCTCGCCCTTGGCGTAGTCCTTTGGCTGGACTACGATCTCCGCCACATCCGCGCGGAGATGAAGCGGAAAGCCGAACAGGTCCGAATCGACAAAGATCGTTGGTTGGACACCTGCCGAAAGAAAATTGATTCCGATTCGAAGGGGGGCGAGTCATGAAGCAATTTGTTACGCTAAACGGTAAACAGATGATTCTAGGAATGCTGGTTAAAATAATTCCTAATCCTGAAAAACCGCAGGAGGGAAAATTGCAAATATTTACGGTTGCTTCTCCTTGGGAAAACGGGCGCAGCAAAATCTCAATGATCCAACGAGAAGCGTATACCGAACCATCTTACATTCTCCGAATAGACACAATCGCTAATTATTCGGAAAAGGGAATAGATTGGCTATTCGATCCCAAAAAACTTTACCTGGAAATGCAACGGATTATCGTTTGGTGCAACCAGTACCCCGAAGCGGTAAACCTCGCCAGGACAACAATAGCGCTCGCCATCGACCAGGCGTTAGAAGATCCCCAAGTCGGACCCAAAGGGAGCGTGGTATGAAAAGGGGGGTGAAGTGCCGACCACACGTCAAAATCGGGAACCGGGCCTATATGATCGACAATGCCTGGATCTCCAAAATAGAGCTTTATGCCCTTTGGAGGGAGACTTACGCGAAGTTGTGCTATTATCGCACGCCGCACGGCGAGGTAGTTTCCTCTGGAATTCAGGAATCCATCAAAGGAGTGCGGATTACTTCCCAGCAAGATCTCCTAAACTATTCCCGGAAACGTCCATTTCCGAATAAGGGGAGGAAAAATATTTAACACTGGAGATAAATATAAATCGGATACACCAAGACTTTGCGGGAATTGTCCGGCAAAATGGGAGAACCACGGAAGGAGCGAACATTGCGATATATAAAGTTAACCGCCTCAAACCGTTTCTCGCCGATCCAACGAAAGGCTACTGAAATGGACAGCAAACGAATTTACCAGGATTGTAAATTGACCTGCGATAAATGCGATTGCTTTGTACCTACGCCGGGGCTTTTGCAAGGTGAATGCAGGAGATTCCCGGAATGGATACCAAAAAAGAGAGATTCCCCAATATGCGGGGAATATAAGAAAAATTGGGTTCCGATTTGAGCGGCCACCCTCTCCACGGGATTAAGCCCGAAGCCGACAAGATCCGGACCCGGGTTTGCGACTGGTCGGACCAGGACCGGGCGTTCTTCCTGTGGAAGCTCCAACGGGTCCGGCCGGACGGATCCAAGGAGATCCACCCCACCGCCGGGGTTCGGCTGGGAACGCGCGGAGTTGACGGTCCAGGCTCCGACGTCCTACAATGGGCCCAGGCCTTCCCAGGTTGGACGGCCGTTCCAGGTTGATCTCTCTCCCGAAAGGTTCCGACATGCACTTCCACCCCTTCCGCTTCGCCCCGGACTGGTTCACCGCCGCCGGGTTCCGCGCGTGCTGGTTTCTGCTCACCCAC